>ULQT01009421.1_pt1 | contig 11788 bp, 11 predicted proteins | sample 1954791 | NCBI WGS metagenome assembly ULQT01 (sample SAMEA4835663, study PRJEB28245) | human gut metagenome | biome: gut microbiome; material: fecal sample | place: Denmark | collected 2008 | reverse complement strand
CTCAGGTTCGGGACGAGCTTAACGAGCCATTTCTGCGTCATTAGGTACTTATCCATTATTAAGTCACCTGCATCTGCTTTCTTGGTAATTTGAGTTGTCCAAATGCGAGGGCAAACCCAGCCGTTTTGCAAATCGGCATTACCTTGAACAAGGACATAATCGCTTGGCTCATCCGAATAGGTACTACCATCCGGCGATTGCCCCATAGTTATTTGCACGACATCACCGAGCTTACGCTGTTCCCAAGAAAAAGCAAGAGAGCCAAGGAAACACCTTGGCTCTCTTGTTAAGACCGCATATTTTTTCATTTTTCGGCTTGCTTTAGCGTTGATGGCACTCATTACGGCATATCAACCTCAAATCCACCGGTAAGAATGAACTGCCGCAAAAGCTGATCCGTTTTCATATTGACCTTGGGCGGAATCAACTTGGTTTGTTCATATGCTTCAAAGAACGCTTTTGCTTTGGACTTATCGACGCTCTTTTTCAGCTCGTCAAACCTGCCAAACTCATTGATAGTCGCTTCATTCAGGTTAAGCCCCATCATATTCCTGAGTTTATCCTCATCAAGACCGAAGATGGTTGCAAAACGGTGAATTTGGTCATCTTTTGCTCTAAACTGATACTCCGTGATGTAGTCACGAAGCGTTTTTCCGTCCTCGGCAATGACATCGCCTCGCTCAATGTCGTGCAGAAAGATATTTGCGTATTTCTGCTCCTCTTGCGTTAGGGCAGCAAAAGTCTTGTGTAGTTCTGCCTTTGCTTGCTCAATAGATTCCTCGGAAGAACCTTCCTGTCGAATCAATTTGAGGTACTTATCGAAACGACTGTTCATATAATCGGCATCAATAACCCCTGTGTCAATTTCAGTCAGGTATCCAACAAGATCGTATGGTATATCTATGTCTTGTGATCCGGGATCATCGGGAGAAGCAGCGGAAAGCTCTTTATAACGCTGTGCCAAAATCAAAAATGCGTTCTCATCAAACTCCATTGCAATCTCAATCGTTTTACCGCTTTCCTCATCCTTGAATGAGTAGGTGTGTTTGTCCCACCTAAATCCTTGGATTTTAGCAGCTTCAAGGTATCCGTTGAAATCTCTAAACAGTGAGGCAAACTTAGCTCTTACCGTTCCATCCGCAGGTAGCTTTTCAAAGTCAGGGATAACAGCGTTTTTGAACAGATACGCAATGTCATCAAACACAGAGTTGAGCTTTCCGAGGTTGTAAGACAGTTTTTCAACGAACAGACCTATCGGTCTATCGCCGGAATAGAGCTTAACCGCTTTGCTCACATTCTGCTCCATCGTATGCGGCTTGCGATAATATCTGATTATGCCAAAAGGCTTATCGGGTCCGAAAAGTCTGTTGGTTCTGGAAAATGCCTGAATGATGTTCTCATACTCCAGTATCTTATCCATATACAGCGTATTGACCCACTTAGAGTCAAAGCCGGTAAGCATCTGATCCACTACGATCAAAAGGTCGAGTTGCTTTTCAGGCTCTCTTTCGATCCGCTTATATTGTTCTTTGTGGGCAAGGCGTAGAGAAAGATCTTTTTTGAAGCGAGCGTGTGTAGTAATCGAAAAATCCTGACCAAACATCGCATTATAGTCAGTGAGGATTTCAATCAAGCCTTTCTCTTTATAGAAAGCAATCGGCTGCCCCTTGTATTCTTTGTAATCACCATCTTCATTGCTGATATTGGGGTCAAAAAGGCAACTGATTCTGAGTCCCGGCATTGCAGCCTTCAGCAGTCGATAGTAGTCTATTGCTTCGGGGATGCTGCTCGTTGCAAAGATTGCGTGAAATTTCCCGTTGTGGCTCAAAGTTAGCCAGTTTTCTTGAATATCCTCAACGACCTTGCTTTGATGCTCCGAGGAAAGATACTGAGTCTTTGGAAGATAATCTTCAATGCCCTTGACCCACTTGCCGTCATCGCCCAAGAAACCTGCCATCTTAACGGTGGAGGAGTCCATATACTCATAGAATATTTTTGCCTTTTTCGGATCGCTGATCGCTTCTTCTTCGGTTGCTGCTTTTGCTTTTTCCAAGGCAACCACTTTGCGGACATCCTTATCACGGAAGGTCAGGACTTTATAAGGATCAAATCCAAGCACATTCTTATCCCTGATACCATCAGCAATGCTACCATTGATGAGCAGCATCAAATCGCCACGGCGGTCATTCAGCATTTTTGACTTGCTCGGAAAAACCGGTTGCTGTGCGATTTGATACCGGCTCTGTCCGGCGGCGATTTCTCTGCGATCATATATTTTCAAGCTGATTTCCGTGCCACAATGGAGCTTATCATCAGGGTTGTCACGCTTGATAGATACAGTTTTCCCGTTGATAAGGCCGTTGAGCTTCAACGGGGTTCTGAGTTCCGTGATCTGCTCGATGATCTGCTGCATTTCCCCATCCGTAAGAGGATAGTTATTCAAGCGGTCAATTCCACGGTTGTTGTCATACAGAATCTTTGCCCAATTTCGGATGAGGTCTTGCTCGGTCGGGTTCTTGATAACTTCTTTTTCCCAACCTTTATCCGCTAAGACTTTAATCAGGGCTTCCTCAAAGTCTGCCTCTTTTTGGAATGTCATACGATTTCCTCCTCTCTGCGGTGAAAGCAGCCTTTCACGCTAAGGTTTATTTAAGGGTGCAAGCGCAAATGCTTACGCTGATGAAGGGTGATAAGGTTGTCAATACCTCGCAGAAAGTGTCCAATTCTTTGCTGTTCCTCTTTTGACGGGGCAAACAAGTCGTACTCACCATACTCTTGTGCGTTTACACCCGGCTGTCCAGATCGCTGCGAGGTAATACGAATATACTTCTCATAGCTTGGCGAAAGGGTGCTTTGAAAAACAAATTCTGCATCATTGTCCTGATTGACTTTTGCCCGAATAAGGAAACCTGCAAAGTACACAATGCCGTCGTTTTCCCTGTAAATGTAGGTTTTTCCGACACTTGCACCAGTTCGTGCAAAGACAATATCTCCGCTTGAGAGTAGATATTTCGACATACCATCAAGGCAAATATCAGGGGACGAAAGATCAGAAAGCAAGAACTCTCTGCTGGCATCATCAATATCCGTGATTCTGATGTATTTGTTTTTTCCGTCAAACTCCTTAGCGGCTGCGTTAAGTCCATACTCAAAAGTACCGCACATTTCAGACAACTTACGCTGTTCCCAAGAATATGCTGATTACAGCCTTTCACGCACCATCATCAGGGCATACCCCAGCAGATTTTGCCCCCGCCATTTTGCCCGGTCAAGTCTGCTTGGATCACGCATGGATAAACCAATGCCCCAAATCCGATCATTTACAGCACACTCAGCAAGAAATGCATTTCCAGTATCTTTCAGTCTCTCCCTTAGATCAGGGTTCTGCGTAAACTTTGCGAAAAGCCCCTCATAGACGACAATTTGTCGAATACCGTTCCATAGGCTCTCATCATAGCCGGATACAAGCCGTCCAAGAGCCTTTATCTCGGCAGCATTATTCGTAGCAAGAATCTGTGTGGCAACCTTTTCATCGCCAAAGGAAAGTGCCTTGCGGTACATCATATACTGCTCCATTGAGGAAAAGGTGATACCATTGTGCGTAAATGTGGAAGGATACCAGTTGCTAAGGTATCCATTCTCTTCGTTATTGTTGTGAAAACAGATAACAGTCATCACACTTCTCCTACTTTTTTTACTGCCAAATCAAGTTCCAAGTCATGGAGCCCAGCGTAGGCTTTTTTCAAAAAGGACACAGGAATCTTCTTGACCAGTTCCGCACTAGACAAGCCGTAAAACCACTGATAATAGGCGTAAAACTCTCCAATCCAAGCTGGCATAAACCCGCCCATCGCCTTTCCTTCTTTAAGACAATAGCTTTCTGTTTCGGTGAAATAAGTCCAAAGCTCCTTCGCATCCATTGTATTGACATACGCTTTTGCCTCGTCAATACTCTTTCTCGTTTTGCTTGCCATATAGGTGTTAATGAACTCCTCAGTATCTTTGTCGGGATACTGCTGTGCAACAAGGTCAAAGAGCTTGCCCTGGTTTTCTACAACATCGTCTAAGTATGCCTCTGCATACGCTCGCACTATCATCACCTCTCAAATAAAGTGCTGAACACCTTTGTGACCTTGTTTGCGTCGGAATCAACAAGTTCACGCATATTGTTTCTTGCAGACACATCTCTCTGGTTGTATCTGTCGTTAAACTCTGCATAAGGGACAACAAGTAGCTCGTCGCTTTTTTCTCTCAGATTCGCATAGGCTGCTTTGGATTTGATGCAGTACTGGAGACCTAACCCGCCCAACGAGAGCAGCTCTTCAAGAATATCAATATCGATATTGTCCCGAACAAATTCTTTCGCAATATAGAAGTAAGAAGCGTTAGCTCTCCAGCCACGAATGACATCGTAATCGCTTGTGTCAATGCCATACTTCTCGATGAACTTCTCTGCGAGCATACGATATCGTTTGGAATCAGCTGCCTCCCTATGCTTCATCAGTTCTGCAAGCCACGCCAGGACATCCCGCTGCTGGAAATCTAAGATTCTTAGTCCGTCGGTATCAAGTTCGTACTTATGGACCCATCCGTTTGTATTATTAGGTCGGCAGACCGCCCATTCTTTTGCAAGTTCAATACTCTCGGTTAGATAAAAGCCTTTGCCATAGTCGTGCTTTTCATCCCCGCCACCGTATTGGGGAACTACGAGCTTATTGGGAGTACCGTGGTATAGAGTTATGATTCCCATTTCCTCGTTCCTCCATAAACGAACATCTTCTCAAGCATGGATTTCTTGATATTTTGGAGCTTTTCCAACTCACGCTGATGAAGGGTGATAAGGTTGTCGAGGACTGAAAAGAACGCTGAAATACTTTCCTGCTCAATGCGGGAAGGAAAACATACCGGACCTTTCAAGGCGTTCTCAGCGGATACTTTCATATCATTCTTTGCACCCTTATTGACCAATGGATGCATATAGTTATTCATTCGTGCGTGCTGCTCAAAATACACTTGAATGAAGTCCGAAAAAGCATTTTCCTTCGGATGATAAACGGCATACAAAGTTGAAACAATGCCTGGTTTTCCTTTGTTTGTCTTGATTATTCCATACGGATTAGAGTTAAGAGGCGACTTTGTATATACTACATCACCCGTCTGAACGACACCGTAATTTGATACTGATGCACCAGCGAAAGAACGACCTTGAAACTCAATCTGATTAACTATTCCATAGTCGCCTGAAACGGACAAAACATCAGACCTACCATATATGTTGCCAGTGTTCTTTTCGGCGGAAACAGTAATGTAATCTTCTAACTTACGCTGTTCCCAAGCGTCAGTAAATCCCTTGAAGCGAATTTCGGGGTAACTGCAGCCATTTTGCGGGAACATCTTTTCGAGCATTGACTTTTTCACATTCGTCAACTTTTCAAACTTACGCTGATGAAGGGTGATAAGGTTGTCAAGCTGGCTGAAGAAAGCACCTATTTGCTGCTGTTCAGCGTATTGAGGAACCATAACGGTCTTTGCTAACAGTTCATCTTTAGTAATGCCTTTAATCGATGTTCCTTGTACTGCATTCAACTCGGATTGCAGCTTTTTATAGCAAGCATATACCGTGAAAAGTGGCTCTGCATTGAGCTTGCTCAGCGATAGAAAATCTTGGCTGGTAGCATAGGAATACGGCATAAATGCGAGCTTTCCAACACCTACACGGGTAATAATTGCTATTGAGTTTTTAGGTACAAGTTGAGTTGCAGAATTGTTTAATCCATACTGAGTTATACGCTTCCTCGGTACAACGCCGAACAACCTTCCATCAACTACATCAGAGGACTGTATCCACGGAATATCACCATCCCAATATGCCTCATTTAATGTCGAAGGAGTACCGCCACCATAGGTCTTTTCAGCTAATTCCGATACCTTACGCTGTTCCCAAGCGTCCGAGAAACCTTTGAAGCGAATTGCGGGAGCATCTGGTTTTTTCGTCATTCTGCACTACCTCCCAGCAATTTCTTCAACTCACCAAGTCCCAGCATATCAAACTCGTTACCCTCAAGGTCGTCGATCATTCCCGAAAGTGTAGCTTCGGTTTCGCTGATCTGCTGTTCGACCTCAAAGAATGTTGTCGCATACTTGTTCTGTAGGGCTTGAATTTTGCTTACCAAACTGTCGATTACGGTATCAGGCAGCTTGTGAATGCTCTCAATAAGAGGAGCGATCCACTTCTTTTTAAGCAAATCCAAAGCCTGTTCGTCACTCAGGTTTTCAATCGTATCCTTTGTTTTTGCCTGCAACGCAACACTCTTTGCCTTGATTTGCGCTTTGATTTCTTTCTCGCTCTTGACCAAAGACTCAACCTTTTCTAAGAGTGTACAGAGCGCAACGCTTTCAGGAGAACGGTCTTTCTTCAGTTCTTTGATCTTTTTGGATACTTCTTTCGGAACGAAAGCATCGCCTTCATCGGTGAGAACATCGTTGCAGCTCTCTTTATCCTCCTCTGTCATTTCATCAAGGATGGACTCATATTCAGACGGGATTTCCGCCAAACGGCTTTCCAAACCGTGGAGCTCATCCGTTTCTGCGGAGAGCAAAGTCGCCTGTACCAAGTCAAACGGGATTATGTGACCTACCCAGCCTTCTTGCACCTCCTGATCTTTGCCATCCTTTTTCTTGATGACAAGGTTCGGATCGACTTCCTTTGTCGCAGAAAAGCCCTCGGTCTGAAAGACCTCAAGATCAATAGAAATTCCAGTCCAATCGTCGTCAAGGAGTTGGAACGCCGCATATTTGTCGATAAGCGGAATATTCTTCAGACGCTCAAAAATATCAGCGCTCAGAACGGTTTCAGCCTTAGAGATTTCAATGCTTTCCATCCGGTCGATAAGTTCTTCTTTCAGGAACGCCGGGAAAGTAGAAAAGGCGGCATTAAAAGCATCCTCAAATCCGACCACATCGGGGTGGCTCTTGATGGCGCTCTTAATGTCATCGACAGACACATTCACATAGGGGATGCCACTCTCTGTAAACAGAGCCTTTTTCAGTGCCGGGAACGCCGTCCAAAATTCGCCCAGCTCTTCAATTTCTGCCGTCGGGATACCGCCAAACATAGACGCATAGACATCCCAATGCTCGGCTGCTTCAGATGAGTCCACATAGCGAGGAATGTTCAGGTTATAATCATTGCTGCGAATTTCTTCACGACTGACAACTCGTGAAAACTTCGGGACGCTTTCACGCTTGATAAAGGTGTCTGCTATGCGTTTAATGTCAGACGCACGGAGCTTGTTATTTTTACCCTCTTTGATAAATCCCTTGGATGCGTCGATGATAAGAACATCGGTGTTCTCACGCTTTTGGCGCAGCACCATAATAATGGTGGGGATCCCTGTCCCGAAGAAGATATTTGCAGGCAACCCGATAATGGCGTCGATATGGTTATTCTCGATCAGGTTTTTTCTGATTTCACCTTCCTCACCGCCACGGAACAGTACGCCGTGGGGAAGAACAATTGTCATAATGCCGTCCGGTTTGATATGGAACAGGTCGTGAAGTAGGAAAGCATAGTCGGCTTTTCCTTTGGGAGCAAGTCCAAAACGAGCATAACGAGGATCTCCCTCTTTATTAGACGGATCCCAAGCCTGCGAATACGGCGGATTGGATACGACCGCATCCACATAGAGAGGGTTATAGGTATTGACCGGATCATTTTCATCAAAGTACGGCCAATCCTCCTCGAGAGTATCGCCGTTACGAGTGATAATGTTAGCGGGATCAATGCCTCTCATAACCAAATTCATTCGGGTCAGGTTATAAGTATTCTCTTTCAACTCCTGAGCGTAATACTGAATATTGTTGTCGTCGCTCATATACTTCGCAACGCTTTGACCAATATTGATAAGCAGTGAGCCCGAACCGCTTGTCGGGTCGTAGATTTTGATTTCACTTTTACCCTTCAAATGACTCGCAACGATCTCGGACATCAGAAGAGATACCTCGTGCGGGGTGTAGAACTCGCCAGCTTTCTTTCCAGCATTTGCTGCAAAGTTACTGATAAGATATTCGTAGATGAAACCGAGAACATCGTAGTCCTGCTTGCCATCCATAGGAATATCTTTTATCAGCGTCAGCAGCCCACTAATTGCTTTCGTTTGTGAACCGGAGCTATCGCCAAGTTTGGAAAGGCCTGTTTGCAGGGTATCAAATACTTTTTCAAATACCCTTTTATGCGAATTAGAAATTAGTCGGCTAAATGCAGAAAGAGCATCACGGACATTTGAAACATCAAAGTCCTTACCCATCGTGAGCCAAGTGGAGAAAAGATCCTTATAGGCAATAAAGTAGCCTATGTTTTTTTGGATCCATTCAACTGTTTCGGCATCTTCCTCCGATACGGTTTTCAGGAGTTCATTATCATAGTCGTTCTCCTTCAAGAACTTAACTTCCTTATCGGAAAGATACTTGTAAAAAATAAAGCCTAGTATGTAATCCTTATATTCATTTGCTTCAATTTTGGAACGCATTTGATTTGCGGAAGCCCATATTTTCTGAGCAAGTTGTTGCTTATTCATTCTGTGACCCCATCCTTTTTCTTTTTCTAAGGGCAACGTACTACCCCCCTATTATGATACACACAACTAGTGTCCCATAAAATGGACTTACTTTTCGTCAGAAACAAACTCCATAATATCGTCAGTTGTACAATTCAAAGCGGAGCAGATTTTTCCCAACACTTCAGTGCTGACATTTTCATCACGACTAAGCTTATTCATTGCGTATTTTGTGAGCCCTGCAGCTTCCTGCAAATCTCTTTTCTTCATATCTCGATCAAGCAGAATGTGCCAGAGTTTTTTATAGCTTACAGCCATCATATCATTCCTTTCTCTCGGCCCGCGAGTAAGTACTAAAATACATTTTATATTATAGCATATAATCCTGGAATAGCAACTATAAATCCCGAAATATCAAACTTAATTCCTATATTTCATACCTGTGTAAGCTCGACTGTAACCGAATAGCTTGGGAACAGCGTAAGTTGACTGAGTTTGTCGAGTTCTTTTCAGGATTAACTTATACGCCTAATGATGTTCAGGAAAATGGAACTCTTGTGCTTCGTTCATCAAATGTAAGCAACGGTGAGGTTGTCGATGCAGATAATATCTATGTAAATCCGCAAGTTGTTAATTCTGAGAATGTTAAAGTCGGCGATATAGTTGTTGTTGTTCGTAATGGCTCTCGTTCACTCATCGGAAAACACGCACAAATTAAGGCTTTTATGCCCAACACGGTAATCGGAGCGTTTATGACTGGTATTCGTTCGGAATGTCCAGAGTTTACAAATGCTTTACTTAATACTTCAAGATTTAAAGAAGAAATCGCAATGAATATGGGAGCAACAATCAACCAAATCACGGGATATATGTTTTCCAAAATGGAATTCAAAGTGCCGTGTTTGGACGAACAAAAGAAAATAGGCGAATATTTTGAAAAACTCGACAACCTTATCACCCTTCATCAACGACAGCCATTTTTGCATTCACCTCCGGATATTTCTCTGATTGTCCAACTGACACCCCCTTTTTATACATTCTCTTGGGAACAGCGTAAGTTCTCCGAGATAACTTTTCTGTCGGGAGAAAAGAATAGAGAAAACCTGCCGTTGGAGAGTTATTCAATAACCAACGAGAGCGGATTTGTGCCGCAAGACGAGAAGTTTGAAAATGGTGGCACTATGCGAGAAGCTAATAAAAGAATGTACTATATCGTTTCTCCAAACTCGTTTGCCTACAATCCGGCAAGAATAAATGTTGGCTCGATTGGATATCAAAACACCGGGAAAAATGTCATAGTTAGCTCACTTTACGAGATTTTTAAGACTTCCGATGATGTTGATGACAGACTTCTGTGGCACTGGTTCAAGTCGCCTGATTTTCAAAAGTTGATTTGGCAGTTGCAAGAGGGCGGTGTTCGACTTTACTTCTATTATGACAAACTCTGTATGGGCGAGGTATCTCTCCCATCACTTGAGGAACAACGCAAAATTGGAAAGTTTTTTGATACTCTCGACAACCTTATCACCCTTCATCAGCGACAGGCAATTGTATATGCGGTAATTCGCAGTATACGAAAAGTAATTTTAGCCGAAAGACAGTATTTTGCTCCACCGATGGTACGAAAATCCCCCTGATCACTCTCTGCGAATAGTTTGCTATACTGTTCTAAAAGCATTAATGCGATTGTAATGCGAGCATCGGAAAAGGGCGACGTTTTATGGAGAAGAATTGCACCATAATGTCCATTGTTTTTTGAAATATCTCACTAATTTGTTTATGGCATTTTGAAACACATATTTGATTTCGATCGACCAAAAATGCCATCAGCCAAAAAGTATGCTTTTTGGTATACATAGAGCCAGCCCATCAGGACAGACCTTGTATAGTTCAGCAGAACAACCGCAAGAAAAAAGACGAGCAGATTGCTGCTCGTCTTTTTGCATTTACTTTTTTGTGGCTTTGAAACTCAAGCCTCCTGGTAGAGTTCCAGAATGGCGCCATCTTTCCAGACAAATGCCAGCCGATCGCCCTTGTCATTGGCTGCCATCGGGCCGCAGATGACGCTGTCGGCATCGGCAATGTACTTCTCCAGGTCGTCCACCTTATAGGCAACATGCGGGTTGCGGTGGATCTCCTCAGGGAAAGGTGTGCCCTCCTCAAACTTCAGGTACTCGATCTTATAGTCATAGTCGTCAACATTGCTAACCCAGAACTTTGCACCTTCATTGTAAGTCATGTTGGGCTTGCGGTTCGTGATAGGAATACCGATGTGCATATAGGTAGCGGACATAACGAGTCTCCTCCTTTTATTTGCAGGACATACCTGCTATATTACTTATTGACGTACTTGGCCTCATACCAGCCCCGGAAAGTGATCGTCAGCCAGCCAAAGACCAGACCGATCAGGGCATAGATCCCCTCGCTGATGAAGGCATTGCCGAAGGTAGCACCGGGGATATAGCTCATGATACCGAAAAACACACCCGCACCGACGAACACGGCAGGAACAAAATTGATCATCTCTGGGGCAATATCGAGATACAGGATGATAGGAACCAGTACCAGCAGCACCAGGGGCATGGCCCAAAAGCCCAGCGCCCCCAACTGGCCGCCACAGAAGATAATGGCGATGGAAGCTACCATGCCGATCACATAGCCAATCATGGCGCGGACACCGTTCTTAACGGTGCAGCCGCCCATGAAGTACACGGCCCAAGCCTGGAAAGAGATCCATCCGCCGCCGGCGAAAAGGGGAACGATACCGGCGCAGATGGCCTGGTCAATAGCCTGGAGGACAGCGGCCTGTAGGCCGATAAATAAAGCGATGGGAAAGTATTTCTTTGCAGTCATGGAAGGATCCCTCTTTTCTTTAAAATAAATCCTTCGCATTGCAATTTATTCAAATGTAGTATATAATCAAATTGCTGCGCGAAGGCGGTGATCTTATCCTCGCACGATGAGATCACATTGACGTATTCCGCAGTTTCCGGGAGGGCCCTTCTTTTGAAGGGCCCTCTTCTATTTTATTTGCCTATGCGTTCTGATTTTTAACTTCCTGATAGACCTCATAGGCCTGTTTGGCGGTATAGCCCTCATGGACAACTTTGCCAATGGCCTGAGCCATACCCGCGGGACAATCGGACTGGAAGATATTCCGGCCCATGTCTACGCCGTGAGCTCCCTGATCAATGGCCTGATAGGCCATCTCCAGTGCATCCAACTCCGGCAGC
>ULQT01031216.1_pt1 | contig 11847 bp, 8 predicted proteins | sample 1954791 | NCBI WGS metagenome assembly ULQT01 (sample SAMEA4835663, study PRJEB28245) | human gut metagenome | biome: gut microbiome; material: fecal sample | place: Denmark | collected 2008 | reverse complement strand
GTTATCAATTCAGATACTGTTCCGTGAATAATTTAGGTTAATAAATATAAAAATCGGGGCCTATCTTCCGGCATTTCTTCATACCACTGAATCAAATTCTGGTAAACACTTTCGTCTGTCTCATAATATTGCCTGTTACCGTAATACTCTTTATTCTTAAAATCCAAATCAAAGCGTACATCCTGAAATCCCAGCTTTGGATAGCTTTGAAGCCTGTTATAACTGTTTTCTGATTCTGAGTGAGCCGCCAGCGTCTCATATCCCAATTTTCCAAGATGACTGGCAATGCTATTGGCATTTTCTAAATCCAGCACATAAAATGGCGTAATTCCCGGCATCAGCTGCAGCGAATTGCCTGTCAGAAGTTCATATTCCGAACAATTTGTTCCGCCTCCGTCAATCGGTGCGACCGCATATCCTTTTACAGTATTGGGCATAGTATCCCAATAGTGAAGAAATTCCTGATTTGCATGAATATCTGCTACCTGTCTTAAATCGCAAAATGTTTCATTTAAAATTAAAATCACATCAGGAGTACGACTTTCTCCTTCATCTGATTGTTTCAGGGACGCAACCAATTCCATGATCCGTTCTTCTGAATATCCATCCGGTTCCTGAATCACCGTAACCGCCTGCCGTATCAAATCAATAGAACATGCCACATATCCATATTCATAAAACGTATCCTGCCATGCATACTCAATATTTTTTGCCGCTTTTACCGGATTTTCTGACCAGTATCCCTTATACAGAATTCCCAAGCTCAGCATACCTATAACTGCATCCTTGAAAATAATCTGCTTCCACGTATACTTCTCCCCAGTTTCTATTTCCTTTAAAAGATCCACAAAGACCAGGCTCAGTAAATAAAACAGAAGCATAAACAATACATAGCTGTCCACAGAAAATTTATAGGAACCAATTCCCCCTGCCGCAGTACCAATATTGCGAAGTTCATTCACACTTAAAGTCATTGCATGAAACTGAATTACAAAATAATTGGCAATACTTACAACTAAAAGAACTGTGCTGATTACAAAAGAAGAAATCCACCATCTGTTCACAAAAATATCCAGCACATTTATCAGAACTACGATTGTTAATATATTTAATACAATATATTTCAGCTCTATTCCTAAAAATTGAAATGTCTCTGCATAATGACAACCGATTACCAACTGCATCCAGGATAAAAATGTAACAGTCAAAACCAGGAGCGCCCGAAGAACTGAACGCACATATGTTTTTTTATTTTCCTTTTTGATTATAGCCATGCGGACAAGTCCCATGATAATTGATAAAAACCAAACCAAGCAAAAAACAGTATTTTTCAAAGAACCATTACTATTTTTGAATGCCAGGCTCAAAAGTCCTAACAGAGAAATTGCCCACAAGACATACTTTTTGTACTGTCTTTTTCCGCTAAATAATATACAAGCTGAATCGTCGCAAATATTCCTATCCATATTGCAATAAAAAGCGGTATATGTTTCATAATTGAAACTTTTCCTATTTCATTGGAATAAACGACGGAACTCCATCCAGAATCATAAAGATCCAGCGTTTTCACAGCTTTCCCATTAACAGCAATTTCGGCAATTCCAGAACCTTCATGTTTCTGAAATTCGATCTCTATTTTCTGTATGGAATCCCCTTCATATTCAATATATGCCGGAGTCTCTGGATTTACCGCTATCAAAAGCTCATCCATATCCTGCCATTGATCATCTGCATTTAGTTCTGACAATGCAATATCCAGGTTATTGACTCTGACACTCTTTAAGCGAACATACGAACTGCCGGATTTTGGATTCTTTTGAGATGTCGCTGTTATTTGAATGACAGAATGCGGCAAATCAATCAGAAAACCAGAGCTAAAAATTGTAAACGCAAATAAAATGGTTAAACTAATCGATATTAATATAGATACATATAACCTTGCCTTATGCGTTTTTAATACTTCCACTCGCTAACTTCCTCCTGTTTTTCTGTCCAAATGAGTAATTCAATCATCGAATTACAGGCATTTCCGCTACTGGAAATTTCATATGTGCTTCTTCCATCTCGAAAAACACCTGATATATTAAGCTTTCCCTCATCCACTTCTTCTATGAGTTCCTGATCACTGATTATTGCATAATAGCTAGAATGGAAATGCTCTTGAACTGTCCCTTCCAGTCCTAAATAACTAAATAATTCTGATATTTTATCATTTAATCCTGTTGAGGCATCATCACTGGTCGCCATAAATACAGCATATCTCTTGTCCTTCAATCGTTCAAAATATTCATATATGTCCACAGTATTTAAAAGTTCAAAATCTTTACAAATTCCAGCATAATAATCCCAGCTTTCTTCCCACTGTATATCCTCGTGAGAACCTGTCCCGTATTCTTCTGAGAGAATCTTCTACATATAATTTATCAGTTTTTTGCTCCTGATAAATTGGAATGTACTTTTTCACTTGTAATCCCATAAACTAATTTTGACTATTTCTTTAAAAATTTAGCCAGAAAATGTTTCCAAATATTTGTCCTATTTTTTTTCCCGTTTAATTCATCTTTTATCTTTTCGTTCTCCTCTATCAGTTTTTCCAATTGCTCTGCATAATCTTCTCGCAATTTTGCAAATTCTCTCTCCTGATTTTCCAAAGATGAAAAAAGTGAACGTGTAATATCCCAATATGATTTATCTATCTTCTGTAATTGTTCCCCTAATACTGCAATTTGTTTATGCAATTCTCTGGTCTGTTCCCAGTAAAGCTTGTCTATTCTTGTCAGTTCCTCATTTTGTCGTTCCTCTGAAAAAAATAACGGGCGCGTTGCATCAAACCACTTTTTATCTACTTCCATAATTTGCTTTGATAAATTTTCATATTGAAGATTTTCGTTTGACAAAATATCATAACTGTCCAATGCCGCATTCCGTTTGGGATTTAATGTTAAAACTTCATGCAGCATTTCTTTGCACTCTGCAATTTTATCATTCAAAAGCAAATTGATATTCTTATACTTAGGAACAATCCCTGCTTTTAACACATTCGGAATTTCTGTGACATCATTTACTATCAATTCTTCCAGTCCCAGCCATCTTACAATTGTCTCAAAGCGTGTATTTCCTCTTTTAGTATTTTGAATCACAATAAACGGTTTTTGATAAATTAACGCAAAACACATTCCATGGAAAGAGTCTGTTATCACATATTCACTTTTTTTAATATACTCTAACCACAACTCGTGAGATGCATTATATACAGTGGGAATACTCCATTCCTCCGGATGATTTTCTGCTGTATAATTAGAATCAACAATAGCATAAACAGAGAGATTCAAAATCTTTCCACACTCATTTAATACGTCACTTTTTTCACCATTAATGTCTAAAACATAAGAAAATATATATGGTTCCAATGGTTCTTCACAAGATCCTCTATTAATCAATTCATCAAATTCTGTCCTATCACATAAAAATACTAGATCTAAAGCCCAGGTAGCCTCTATATTAAATTTTTCCTTTAAAAGTTTAACACCAGATTGTTCTCGCACAGAGACTTGAGCAAACTTATTTAAAAAATAAGATAGCTTAGCTCGTTCATATTCATTTCCTGTAAAGTAATCATATCCAAAAGAACAGGCATAAGCCGCCTTGATTTTCGTTGTATGCACCCATCTCAAATTAGTGTATTCCTGAATTCCATATGCTAATTTCTGATTAAACCACTGATCGGAACCTACAATAAAAATATCATATAATTCATTTAACTTCGACAGCTCTTCCATACTCATCACAGAAGGCGCTATGGCATAATCAGGATATGGAATATGGATGTACTTACTATTTTCTACATCTGGCGGATCAATAGAATCTTCTGGCTGTGCAACCATTACTGGAAAAAATCCCTGGCGAACAATTTCTTTATATAGGGCATAATATGTCAACGCTCCTCCATGATTCTTATTGCTCCAGGGACCAACAATAGCCACTTTATGTTTTCCATATAAAGCTGCTTTGGCTGCTGTCATTAAACATTCGCTCTGCTTTAACTTCTGAAAATAGGAAAACATTCCTTCTGCTTTTATCCAGGGATTTTCTTTTCTAAATTCTGAAGCCTTTACACATAACTCTAATACTTCTAAAAAATCCTCACCGTTGTCCAGTAATTCAAAAAAAATTTTACTGCTTTCAGGCTTTTTTGTTGAACATAGCAGCATCGGATTATAAAGAAGTGCCTTTGTCGTATCAATATCTCTTATTTTCAGCTCATCTTCTATTTGTTCCAGAGCAGAACATCCCTTTTTTGTATGAGTCCAAACAAAAGAAACTCCCTTTCTACAATCAAAATCTTGATCAACTAGAGCTTCTGCTCCCCATAAATCTCCTATCGTAATGTCTGCAATCCTTTGTTCTCCTTTAAATCTGCATTGATAACAGGATGGCATTAAATATAAATCTGCCAAAAAACCTCTCAGATACAAATCTTCATGCAAATTTTTTCGATAGATTTTTTTATTCTTGTATAATACCTTTAAAGAAAAGGAGTTCCAGGTCTCTGTCTTATCACGAAAATTAATCGTCTCAATTTCCCCATACTGTTTTAGATACAGCAAATACTTTTGCCATATTTGAGCCTGCGGCATTCCATGACAGATAAATTCTACAGTTATGAGATTATCATAGTCTCTCTTAAGATATTTCGTTAATCCATGAATTTGACAGGGAGCACCAAAAAATACGACCTGTCTACCTTCATCCAAAAAACGTTTTACTGAATGAAAGGCAGTTCCGCATGCACTTTGCACATACTTGCTGGTCATCAATGGCTTAAGCTGTTCCAAATTCTCCGCGTAAGTCATTCTGACACTGTAATTATGATCAAATTCTGCTCCAAAAACCACACCTCCTTTTTCAATCATATTCTTTGCAATACAGAAAAAAACTCCACCAGATGAACTTTTTTCCAATATCTGAACATTCTTGCTTTGACAGGCATAACTGCGGTTTATTTTATTAGTCATACGCAGAACTATCCTTCCTAATATATTTTATTTTCTTTTGAATAATTTTCTGTAAATACGCCTCAAAATCCCCAACAAAGAGTATTTTTCCAATGCACTGATTCTCTCTTCATGCCATTTCTGAACTTCCCATTGGTGATTAATAGACGCCTCATGACGATTTACAACTTCTTCATGACGATTTAATACTTCTTCATGACGATTTAATACTTCTTCATATCTGAGATTTACACTCATGTTTTCAGATGAAGTATAGCTTTGAATTCTTTTGATTCCCCTTGAAACATTTTCAAAAATCATATCCAACATTAGGACACTACTAGTATCTTTTTTATAAACCATCGGATTTTCAAAGCTCTGAAATAAATCTTTCCATGCTTTCTTAATATCAAACTGTAAGAATTCATCTAAACTGCTTTGAGCATCCTTTCCCATCTGTATCCGTTTTTCTCTATCAGTAAATAATAATATAATCCCATTAGCTAATGCCAAAATATCATCCTGCGGAACAGAAATAATTCCCCTTAAACCCTGAGTTAATTCCAAATTTGGTAATTCATACATAACGGTAGGGACTCCATATCCTTTACTTTCAGCTAATACCATAGAAAAACTTTCACACAACGATGTCATCACAAAAACAGATGCTTCTTGATAATACGAACTAACATCCAGTTCATATCCTCGAAAATCGACAGCATTATCTATATCTAATTCTTTAGCACGATTTTTTAAACCTTCTAACCATTCCGGGCTATCCCCGTCACCAACCATAATAAGCTTTGCATTTGGTCGTGTCTGAAGCACTATCTGGAATGCATTTAACATATCATATGGTTTTTTCTCTTCAGCCAAGCGCCCAACCCATAAGATATTTTCAGAATCCAATTTAGCAATCTTTTCCTCAGAAACACAATCTACTGGATTTGGAATATAGTATGCCGGACAGTAATGATTCCAAAACATACGGTCTAAATTAGACAAGGAAACTACCCGATCCACCATACGATATATGTGAGGCAAATAACATGTAAACTGCGGATCATACCACATAGATCCCATAAACATGGAATGTGTTTCTACAATTACATTGCAATTAAGTCCTTTCAAAAGGCATACATCCCACAAAATACTACTACATGTACAAGAATGATAAATCACTGTATCTACATTGTACTTTTCAATCATTTTGCCCCAATATCTGGCTCTTTTTTTATATCTGGCACCAGTGGACGTTACAAAACTTGGCAGTACAGTCCGTTCTATCATCTCTGGCATCTGATAATCATCTTCTGTAGGTTTCTCGTCTGTAAACAGAATGATTTCATACCCCATTTCTTTCCATATATATAGCAACTTAGAAAGTACTTTTTCCACACCACCATTTCTCATACGGTGATAATATATTCCTATTTTCTTAACTTTACGAGTTGAACTTGGAACAAAACTTTTATCTGCTATTCGTTTTAAAAGTTCTTCCCCATCATTCCAGTATAGCCTAGCCACTTCAGAAACCACAGTAACTGCACCAAGCATCTCAATCAAAAGATCATATCCTTTTCGCGATTCTGAAATGGATAATACATTACGCCATTGCCATATGGTTTCCTCAATTGTTGAATTCTTAATATCATTAAATACTTTTTTACAAGCATCTGTATCTGATTTATTACCAACAAATTTCTCTAAGGCTTTTATTACTAATAACTTTGTACAATGTTTTTTAAATTGCGCAAAACTCAGACATTTGTTTTCAGTAATACCAATACCAAAATTGTAATTATAAAGCTTATCTGAAACACCTCTATACGACTTTCCGAAAAAGGAAAGATAGAAAAAGGCATATAAATCATCTGATACAACGATATATTCATCTTCAATCATTGAGAATGCCTGCTTACAGACAGACTGTTTATATGCTTTGTTCCAAAGTGTATACGCCCACTTATGTTCTTTAAAACAAGCCTCACACAAATTCCCTTCATGTTTTTTTAAAAATGGTTTTAGAACTTTTTCTAATGCTTTCTTTTCTTCTAAAGTGTTTTTCTTGCAGTATGTTACATTAGTTCCAAATTGTAAAATATCTACCGGTTCTTTTTCCATTTCATCATAAATTATCTGACAGGCGTTCAGAGTAAATGCATCATCTGCATCACAAAACATAATATATTTTCCATCTGCATGACTTACACCTTCTTTTCGTGCAACACTTGTTCCTTTATTTTCCGCTAAATAAATAGGCTTAATCCGTTCATCACTTGCTGCATATTTTTTTATAATTGATGCACTGCCATCTGTTGATTTATCATCAACACAGATAATTTCTATCTCTTTTAGTGTCTGGCATAATAAACTTTTTAGGCAAATATCCAAATATTTTTCTGTGTTATAAATTGGAACAATGATTGAAATTTTTGGTGTAGTTTTCATTATAACCTCTTTTCCTATGTAGCTAGATGCTTTTATCCCCTTATTCTTTTATAAACCTTCTTCACCCATTCCCGTCTTCTGCTTCCAAACGGCAGCAGCTTGTTGGCAACTTTTCGAATTGTCGGATCATTTCCCATCCGCTCCATTCTTGTCTGTGCCTCCCAGTTCATGGCCTCATCTTCAAAGCAGCGCTGAATCCGTCTAAGAAGTCTTGGATAATACGGTGACAGTTTCGCATACTCCCAGAAATATTCTGCCATGTCACAGTCTACTACGTCCCATGGCTTCTGGTATCCGGCAAAATGAATCATATAAGGTTTCTTTCTTGCTGCATCATATTCTTCATATAAAGCTCTCGGTGCCATTTTCAGAATCTGCATTCTGCTTCTGCCCGGTTCCTGCCAGTCCATCAATGTATTCCACTGCTGCGGAATATAGTACACCTGATTTTTGCATACAATATTTAAAATATCCTGATCATGGCAGCGATAAGAATGGGTCAGCGCCATTTGAATCATCTCTTCTGAACTGGCAGTTTGTCTCAGCTTATCCAGATTCAGAATCAGAACGCCTGCCTGAAAATAGTCAAAAGGCTTATCCAGCCCGAGCTGTTCTACTGCATACTTTCCCCAGTCATTCTGTTTTAAATTCACCTGTCCTGCAACATCGATATCCTTTGCTGCGCCAATGATACAGCCCTGCAAATCCATATCATATAATTCTGCCACATCATGATTTACTACCATATCGCAGTCCAGATACAGAATTTTATGGTATCCCGGCATAATCTCCGGAATAATCAGGCGATAATAGGTTTCAACTGATAAATGCTGATCTACAAACAGCTTATCCGCGTCAAAATACTCGCAGACTCGAATAAACCGGATAGAAATATTTTCATATTCTTTTACCGCCCAGGAAATCAGTCCACGGTTTTTCTCTGAAATATCGTTGTATAAAATAATAATATCATATTTCCGGTTTTCAGATGCATTAGCAGCAATAGAACGAATCATTACATCCAGATACGGAGCAAATTTATTATTTGCAGACAAAACAATCGGAACTCCGTTTTCGTATACTGGCTCCAATATTGATTTTGGTGCAGTCTCATGGAACAGAGTTTTCGGAAGCTCAAACGTGCGGATTCCCTCCTTCTGTTTTAAGTACATATAATAAATTCCGCACAAACGCTCCGCCAGATACCCCATAATCCGGTACTCTTCTACGCTGTACCAGGTTGTATCAATCCGCTTTTCTGCCTCAAATAAAATATCAAACAGCCATGCACAGTAATCATGATAAATTTCTTTTTTCATAATAAACATATTGCATTCATGGGCCACAGAAGAATGCATATATTCCTGGGCAATCTGTTTGAATTCCGGATACTTTTCCTCCAGCACCTGCAAAGCAACATCCAGATCTTCTCTGTGCTGGAAAGGAACTGTACCATATTCATGATATACATCCAACAAAGCCCCGCCTTCCTGAATTCTTGGATATCTTCTTCCTTTTACAGAAATCATGTCATATTTTGTAATCAGGGCTTTCATCTCGTCCGGATGCAGCTTCATTTCCTCTATTGCAGCTTCCGAAATTCGATCATATGCAATATTTCCCCACCCATCATCCCGATTCAAATTGGGATCAAATGCAAAATATCTTCTGTAATGGAAGAATCCGTAATAATCCGCATCTTCATTTTTCCATGCCCAATACTGAGCAGTCAGCTCACAATAGCTTTTATTCCTGTCTGAGATGTTGTCACCCTCATTATCATGAAGCATTCCCTCTAGCGGAGACTTGGACAAAGCTGTTCCTACCTGAATCGGATATAAATAGGGATTTTCCGGTACATAAGATGGCTTATGACATACAACATAAATCTTTATCTTCGGTTCTTTGTTAACAGTCTGTTTTTCCATAAAATTCCTTCCTGCTTTTCGTTCTGAGCCTTTTATCCTTCTACGCCAAGACTTCTCATATAGGCATCACACACGGCTTCGGCTTCACCCTTCATCATCACATTTCCTCTGTTCAGCCAAATAGCATGATCACACAGCAGCTTTACATCATCAATAGAGTGCGAAACAAACAGAAGAGTGGTTCCTCCTGCCAACATTTCCTGCATCCGCTTCTGGCATTTTTCCTGGAATGCCGCATCTCCTACAGCAAGCACCTCGTCTACAATCAAGATTTCCGGGCGAACAATCGTTGCAATAGCAAATCCAAGTCTGGCGGCCATACCTGAGGAATAGTTTTTAATCGGCATATTCATAAAGTCCCGCAGCTCTGCAAACTCTACGATCTCATCATAATGCTGATCCATGAAATCTTTGCTGTAACCTAAAACAGCGCCATTCAAATAAATATTCTCTGTTGCTGTCAATTCTCCGTCAAACCCTGCTCCCAATTCAATTAAAGGTGCAATACTTCCGTTAATCTCAACCGTGCCCTGATAGGGCTTTAAAATTCCACAAATCAGCTTCAAAAGTGTAGATTTTCCAGAACCGTTCGTTCCGACCAACCCCCATGCTTCTCCGCGTTTTACTTCAAAACTTACATCCTTCAAAGCAAAAAATTCCTGGAACAAAAGTTCCTTTTTTACCAGCTTTACAAAATATTCTTTTAAATTATCAATTTTCTCAGATGCCATATTAAAGCGCACAGATGCATCGCTCACTCTAATTACAAAATCCTTTTCTGCTGCCATAATGCTTCCTCACTAAATGTACAGAATAAACTTGTCCTGTGTTTTCAGGAATGCCCAGGTTCCAATTACAATCATCAAAACTGCTGCTCCGGTTCCGGCTGCCATTAAATATACATCCGGCATCCGGCATTCCAATACAATCTGCCGGAATTCTGTAATATAAAAATACATCGGGTTCAGAGTCATGACCAGCTTACGCAGACTGTCCGGAAGAAGAGTAATCGGGTAAAACATTGGAGTCAAATACATCCAGGCAGTAATCACTGCATTGTAAATATACTGGATATCTCTGAAAAATACCGAACCCTGAGCCAAGAGCATTCCAAGTCCCAGGCAGAAAACATATTCCTGAAATAAAATCAATGGAATTAACAGATAATACACATTCGGTGTCACCCGGCATACAATAAATACGACTACAAGTGCCCCCAGAGCAAATAATGTGTTTACAAAAGAACTGGTTACTTTGGATACAGTAAAAACATACTTCGGAACATACGTTTTTTTCAACAATGCTGCATTTCCAGTAATAGACATGATCGCCTGATTGGTTGATTCACTCATGAAATTAAACAGAGTCTGCCCAATAATCAGATATACCGGGAACTTCTCAATATCAGAACGGAACATATTAGAAAATACAATCACCATAATGACCATAATCATAAGCGGATTCAAAATACTCCAAAGATATCCCAAAATACTTCTCCTGTATTTCAGCTTAATATCTTTCATCACCAACTGCTGCATCAGAAAACGGTATTTATAAAATCCACCTAACCTTTTAAAAAATATACTCATAATTTTCCTCCATCGCTCCTTACTACCGCAGGAAAAAGCTGCGAAGCAGGATTCTTCTGCGGCTTCCTGCCGGAAACAAACGATTTAATTTTCTCATATCAATTTTTATCTGAATCCGCGACGGCTTCAGACAAAATACCCTTACATTCTCCGCCAGATTTTTCCCAGACTCATGCTCAGTGCAGTAGAATTTCAGATAAGGTGCCTCCGCACAATTGACACCATTCATTCTCTGGTGCAGATAGAACACGCCAAACAGACGCTCTGCCAAATACCCCATCATACGCGGCTCCAAAGACTGACCGCCCGCTTCACACTCTTTTTCAAATGCTGTCAGTATATCAAACAGCCAGTTCATATATTGGAAAAACAGGGGCTTTTTCATAATATACATATTCATATAATATATCTCTTTAGAATTCATATATACATCTGCCGCAGCCCTGTATTCTGGATATTTCTTTTTTAAAATTTCCAAAATCAAATCCAGGTAAGCCTGATTATGGTACTGACAATACTGACGGTATACTGTCGTATTGATCCGCTCCCGAAGTACTGTGATTAAATCATACTGCCGTATCTGCTGCTTCATCCAGTCTGCATCCAGTTTATACGCGCTCAAATCCTCCCGGATATCATCCAGTTCTATATAGGGACATCTATTTCTCCCTTTCTTTATTTTACCATCTGCTTCTACCGGGTAAACTTCTGCAAAGGACAGATACCTGCGGTAGTGGAAAAAGCCGTAATACTCACAGTCTGTATTTTTCCATGCCCAATACTGAGCAGTCAATTCGCAGTACTGAGCATTTTTTTCAGAAATATGCTCTCCTTCATTGTCCTGACGCATTCCTGCATATCTTGCATCGGTCAGAGCCGCACCTA
>ULQT01032962.1_pt1 | contig 11917 bp, 9 predicted proteins | sample 1954791 | NCBI WGS metagenome assembly ULQT01 (sample SAMEA4835663, study PRJEB28245) | human gut metagenome | biome: gut microbiome; material: fecal sample | place: Denmark | collected 2008 | reverse complement strand
CTTCCTGTTTTTCCGTTCCATTCAATTCCATCAACCAGTAAAGAAACTCTTTAGAGCCTCCTTACTGCAAAGTGTTCTACCAAATCAAAAGTTATATTTAGTTAAAAGCAACTTTTGATAGTGTTTAACAAATCGTATTACTTTTTGGACTTTGATTTTGTTTTGTAACTTCGTCAAGTCCGATAAAATACATACCTTTTCTCTTTGTTTTTTCAAGAGGTACTTTTTCTGAATTGACAGACAAATCCGTATATAGGTTGCCATTAGATTCAACAAAACAGAATATTCTGAATTTACCGAAAGTTACGGTTTTGTCGGCTTTATGTGCAGAATCGGAATATGCGAGAATATCAGTTTCACGATTTGGCACTGCTACAAAAAGAACCTGCTCACCTGTCTTTTTATCCCGCAATTTACAAGCTCTGATAAATTTGTATTCGTTTGGGCAATGACTCTCAGAAAAATCAATATGCTCAAATACAGTATATTCAGCATTTCTGTTTATCATAGAAATTTTATTGCTTTTCTTTGTGTAAAGTGCAGGAGAAACTATATTAGTTTTTTCATCAACCATAAGAACAAACATACTGTTTGACAGATTAACAATCGTATCATACACAAAATGTTTAACTCTGTTATACCTCTTATTTGTGAAAGAAGTTTCAGAAATGACAGACTTAAAATACATATTGTCAAATATACATGAAACAATAATACAGATAAGTTGAATTATTAAAAATACAGCTAAAAGCAGAGGACTATGTCTGTAAACACCCAGACTTTTAACTAAGCCTCCAAAAATATTAAAAATCATTAAACCATAAACCTCACATTAAATTAAATAAAATTAATAGTATGTAGGATTTTTACATTGCCATGCATATTTCTTGCCTATTGGTCTGCCACAAGATCTACATTGTGTTTGTTTTTTAGGAAGGTTAGCCACCAGTTGCTTTTTTTTGGGTCAAAGGAGGCTCCTTCGAGCCTCCTTTCAGCAAATGTTCTACCCAATATCAAAAATCAAGCGAACAACAACGTTATACAATATGTGCAAAATATCAAAAAAACTAATTTCAATTGCAGAAAAATAGATATTTTTAAATTCTTTCTTACAATTATTTCGACACCTCTATATTTTACAATCTGGCGATATTTTTTTAAAGTTAAAAGCAGAAAGCATAAACTAAAAAGCACACAGAAAATAAAAATCCAAAAGTTAATTACATAACTGTCAACAAAAACATACCTAATATATATAATCGATAAAACTCCTATACAGGAAAATACATAATTAGGAACGGTGTAACAAAAAATAGTTTTTTCACTAAAATACTTTTCAAAAGGTGGGGCGATTGAAATATTGGTTGCATCAAATGCTTCTCTAGAATCATACATTCGTTTTAAGCCTATAATGATTTGATATATTGCAAAAATAACTATTGAGTATATGTACTGTAACTCTTCACTTTCATAAAATTCAGCGACAGACAAATAAATATAATTTTGCAAATGCGAATCAGCCAGTATCCACAAAGACAATATTTGAGTTATACAATACCACAAGATTAAGCTCATATAACACAACGGTCTTTTGCTTTGGTCATATTTTAACACATCATATTTTACAGTAAAGAATATGAGCAAAAAAACTAATCAAGAGTAATAATATTGTTAAAACAATGCCAAATATATCTGTTGTTTTAATAGATTTATAGCATGGTAACATAAAGCTCAAAATACTAAAAATGTATAAATGAAAGCCACCAGTAATAATATTAACAACCATATTAACAACTGTAATCAAATAAGAAATCAAAAAAAGCAAAAGAGAAAGTAGATATACTTTCTTTTTTTTACACACCACACCACTTTCTTTCATTTTCACTACTCCATTTATTACTACAATATGTCGATAAGGAAATTGTTAATAAAGAAGCTACCACTGAACATACCATACTTCCTCGCATAATTTTAACACAATATTATATATTAGTCAAACTATTTTATGCGTTAACTGATTATTTTGTATCTATATTCCGTTTTATCCTTACAATTTCATATAAAGAGGGCATAAAAATACCGACAAATATTAGCATAGAACACCATTACTTGTCGGTAATAATTTTAATATCACATTCCTTGTTCAAAAACATAGAGGTACAAATCTTCAAGGGTTGGGTTTGCAATTGTTATTTTATGATTTTCAGGGGGATTATCTGTGACTAATCTTACTACTATTTTATCATCATTATGATAGAGATTTGAAACTCGATAATTATCCTGAAAATATTTTAATTCCTCTTTTTCAATTTCCACCTCAACTACCTTATATGCAATTTCATTTACGAGATTTTTGCAGGTATCATGCGACACGAGTTTTCCTTGATTTAGAAGTATAATCTCCTTAGCAATAAACTCAATATCGGACACTACATGGGTAGAAATGAGTACAATTTTGTCTTCTGCAATTTCACTTATAAAATTGCGGATACGGATTCTCTCCTTTGGATCAAGTCCGGCGGTAGGTTCATCAAGCAAAAGAATCTCAGGGTTGCCGAGCATAGCCTGTGCAAGGAGGACACGCTGTTTCATACCTCCCGAAAATTCACCGATTTTCTTATGGCTGACTTTTTCAAGATTAACTGTTTTTAAAAGCTTGTCAGTCTGCATTTTGGCTTCTTTTTTGTTAATACCTTTGAGTGATGCCATATAAAGTATAAAAGCTCGTGCGGACATATTTTCGTAATAGCCCTGTTGCTGTGGCATAAATCCAATCTTTTGTCTGAACTTTTTACCTAATTTCAAAATTTCTTTGCCGTCACAAAGGATTTCTCCCGATGTTCTCTGAACATTGTCGGTAATCAAACTCATAAGCGTGCTTTTACCCGCACCGTTTGCCCCCAGCAAGCCGTAAATGCCATCTGTCAGAGTAATACTGAAGCTATCGAGAGCACAGTAATTACCGTAATTTTTCGTAAGATTTTTCATTTCAAGAGTCATTTAATCACCGCCTTTTCTGCACATACTGTATTTCGTGATTTTCACCGCAACAAATCCCATTATCAGCATTAAAGCTATTGGAATTAGAAATGTAAATCCACTTGATTCCACAACAAGTTTCATCAATGCTACAGGAACAGTTGCAGAAAAATATGCAAAAATCTGAACTCCTGCCACATAGATAAGTGACGGAATAATCATAACAGCAGATGCAACAACTATGCTGACTTCAAACTTTGTTTTTGCCGATACAAGACAAACGACATATGTAATCGCCAAAATCAACAACAACCGCACTGCGTACACAAAAATCATAAACATCAATATGCTGCAATTAAAAGGCAAGCCGTTCAAAAACTCCAGACTTTTTACCGGTGCCGTAATTTCTGACAGCGTATATTTTGAGCAGACTTCGATAAATTCAAACACAGATGTACAAATCCACACAATTGTCGCAATCAATGAAACACAGAGGATTTTCTTTCTGAGCAGTTTTTTTCTTCCGCCACTTGTTGAATTTAACAAATCTGAAACGAACTGTCTTTTTTCAAATGAGAAAACTCCTGACATAATAATTATGATGCAGAAAACCGATAACAGAGCGAAATTTTGTTGTCTGTCATATCCGCTGCTGCCAAGCAAATATTCAAATCCGGTGGGATTTACAAGCCAAGCATCTTCCCCGTTCTTTTTTGCATCTTCAACATATGAAATTCTTTCATTTATAATTTTCAATGCTTCACGCTTACTGTCATACGCATCGTATTTTTGGCTGATATTGTAATATTTATCTTCGGAAATTTTTCCGTTGCTGTAATCCTCATACGCATTGGCAAGTTCTTCATCAACAGCATTAATCTCATTTTCAAGATCTGCCACATATTTGTAAACATCGTCATTAAGTTCACCGCTGTGAGTTTCATAAAACTCGTTAACTATGCTATCTTTTTCGCTGATATTAAGTGTTCTTAAATTCAATGAATTAAACAGCACAAGAACAAAAGCAAGCAAAACTATTATGCCTTTTTGCATGAAGAGTATTTTGTACAACTCAGTACCTGTAGCGCCGAGTTTTTCAACGCATTTCCAATATACTGTGCGAATTTTTGAAGAAAATCGCAGTAAGACACTTTCAATTTTGCCTGGAGTTTTATTAGGATATTTCTTGCCTGCACCGATAATTGAAAAAATTGCAAACAAGAGCGTGAATATTATTGCGGAAATAATTAACAATGAAAACAGGTTCACAAGTATGACAAAAGAGTTGATGTTGTAATACTTTACAATTGCTTCTGTCGGATTGATGAATGTAAACAAATTCATATACTTTAAAATTGCCAAATTGCTTTGTGACGGTAAAAAAGTATATAAAAGAAATTCTGCCGCAAATATTATTCCGCACACGCCGAATGCAAGATTTGTGTTTTGCATTATCACAACGATGAACAGCATCATATACACGGGCACTAATTGTGCAAGAACATTTATCAGAACATATACAAACAGAAATTGTATTTCGCTCATCGGGAATACAAAATTTTGAAACATCTCTATAGACTGTACATTTCTGAATAAATCCGATACTCCGCCGTATATTGAAAAAGAAGTCACAAACAGGGCAAAATACATAACGAAACAAAGTATTGTTGTGCTGATTGCAAGTATTCCGCACCGTTTTACAGCAAGGTTAAATCTTCCGTTTGGTGTTGCATACACCATGCTCCAAAAGCCTCGTTTTCGTTCTTCAACAAAGGCAAGAACAACAATTATATTCAGTGCAAGTATTATGTAATGAATCAAGTCATAGTTCAATACTGTTGTAACGGAAAAATCGCTTCCTACTTTAAGCGACAGATTTTCAAGCGGTTTATAAGCCTCTGCAGTCAATTGTATATTTTGAGAAGAAAGTGAATTGTCCTGAGAGAAAATGCTTATCGAATTCATCTGCTGAGCCTTGCTTTCTACGCTCTTAATATAATCGGAATATCCGTTTACATACTCAGCTCTTTTGACAATATTATTGAGAGCATAATCTTTGTTTATCAGTTCCTGAGCGTTATAGCTCTCCTTATGCTTATCAAACTCAGACGCAATTTCAGGATATTGATTGCGAATTTCTTTTTCCTGATCCTGCCAAACCTCGACATACATATCATAATCGTCTTTTTTGCTTTCGTTAAAAGATAAAAGTTGCTCAATCACACTGACATACTCATACTGTCGTGAAATCTTATCTTCAATTTGATCTGCAGGCAAGTCACGGATTTCGGACATCAGATTTTTTTCTTCCGAACAAACCGCACTGAGTTGAACACCATTGTATTCGGCATTTCTGTATTGATCATTTATGTAAAAACCTATGCAAACTGCAAGTAATACAAAAAACGATATAATTATTTTTTTGTTAATCAGTACTCTCTTAATTTCCATAGCGTAAAATTCTCATTGGTTTAAAACAATTCCGTCTTATAAGGAGTTTGAGTATATAACGGTTACTTAACTTAAAAAACACATTAAATTTAGAAGTAACTGTTTTCTGTTTTTATGATGTATAACATTTGCAGATATAATTTTTGTCGCAAATACACCATTTACTTACTGCATTTATATATAGTTAATGTTTATATTTTAACTATATTATATCTTATGTTATCTTTTTTAGCAATAAATATCCTAATTCTACACTACAAATTTTCGCGGTAAATTTTGTGCATATTGCTATGTTTTGTTAAATTATACACAAGTTTCGATAATTATAATGTTTATGACATAAATAGATGAATTACAAAAAGCAAAAACCGCCAACAGTGATATAAATTTTAAAAAACATTTGTATTTTTTAGCAAATTGTATTGCAATAAGCAAAATATTAAAGTATAATAAGTATAAGCAGTAAAGAAAGTTTAAACTACATTACTAAGGAGGTAATCTATGAAAAAACTTACTTTATCAATATTGATATTTTTATTATCCATATCATTTGTTGCATGCAACTCGGCTAATACGCCCTCGCAAGGTTCTTCTGCTTCGGAAAGTACTGACAGTAATTCAAGCAATAATGCTTCAAGTAACAATAGCAGTTCTTCAAACAACAATTCTAATTCAGGGGAAAATACTACACTTAACGATACTTCATTTAAGATTGGCGTAGATGATCAACCGTTTAATTTATCACGAGCAGGTATGAGCGCTTCAAATGAATCAGGAGATTATATGTTCTATCTAAATACACTCTACTTTCATGATAACGCCGCTAACACTACTGTAATAGCTTGTAACAAACCTGACTGCGATCATATAACTAATGTTGACGATGGAGAAAGCGATTGTAACGCATTTTTCCCTCAGGATAAATATTATTACGACAAAGGTTTTTCATATTACAACGACAGCATCTATTTGCTTGGAAAGAGCAGTAAGGATGCAAAATCAGTTTCACTCTACAAAATAAGCAAAGATGCAAGTACAAGAGAAGAAGTTGCAAAATTAATCAGTGTATCTGATTTGAACAGTATTACTGTTTTTGCTGTACATAAAGGTTATGCGTTTTGGTCGTTAAACACAGACAAAAGCGCACAGCTGCTCGCTATAAACATTGACAAGCCTACTGAAGTTAAAAAAATTTTTGAAGGCAACGAACTTGCGGCAGGCATTTACAACTTAATCGGTTCAGGTGATTATTTATACTTTTCAAATTCGTATTCGGAAGATAAGAACTATGAAAATTGGGCAGGATATATTAATCAGCTCGACATCAATACTTTAAAAACTAAAAAGTTGATGGACATGCCCGATGATTACACTGTTGCAAACGGAAAAATCTATTATCTTGAATCAAACGCTTTATATTGCTATACAATTGATAGCGATTCAAGCGTTAAAATTGCAGACAGTCCCGAAAATTCACAACTTATAGTAAGAGATACCAACTACCTCTATCTTACTAACTGGGATAACGAAAAGGTTTCATCGGATAATTACAAAGTTTTTGTAATGTCCACCAACGGCAATATTATTGATACTATTCCTATTCCCGACTGCGAATTTTTCCGAGGCGGACTTCATAATTTGTATATAGAAACAACAGACCGCAAAGTAAAGTATTTGGAAAAATCACAAATTCAAAAAGGAACCCATAATTGGAATACCGCATACTCAGTTTCTGAAAACGGTCAGGTTACCCTTAATGAATGAGTATATAAAATTCATTACTAAAAAATACAAAAACACCGACAAGTTTAGTTACTGCTTGTCGGTGTTTTTATATTTATGAAGTTTTAATTCTGTCAAATTTAAAAGCACGGTTATAATACTAATCAAAAATATTATTGTCAGCCACAGTGACGCTGTAAATGTTCTTGAGAACAGATTTACAAGCATTGGATTTCCTGTTAGGCTTTGTGAGTTTAGTGTTTGTGCATTATCGACAAGCACATTCAGGTAATTTGAAATGTCAAAAATGTTATCATTCGGTATATATTTTGAGGGGATAAAAATGCTGAAATCACAAATATTAAACACAATTAAAAGCACGGCAGGTATTCCTGCAAAAACAAGCACAAGTGAAACATATTTTAGCGGAATATTTTTTAGCGATTTCAGAAAGTAGTTTAATTTGAGATTTTCTTTTATCTCCTCAAAAAATTTTCTACTGAACCTATACCACAACTTCAATGCAATAATGCTAAATCCGATAAATATTGCAAGGTATAAAATATGTTCAAATGACGAGAGCGTTTGATTTTTCTCATTCAGATTAACCGAATAATACTGCGGCAAATCCATTTGCTCAACAATTGCTCCCGTATATACCGAGTTATCATAAACAATCATATCAACCGTTCTGTCACCATAATTTTCGGCTGTTGTACATGGAACATACACTCTCTGTTTGTCATCAGCAGAAAACTTATTTATTAAACTTTCGTTTTCGCATATCACACCGCAAATTGTATATTGATTTCCGTCAATGCAAATCTTTTTACCGACTGCATCTGTTGTAAAAAACAGTTTGAGAGCAAGAGAACTTCCGATTATTGCAACCTTATCTCTGTTATCTATGTTTTTGGACGAAATATTTTCGCCGTTAATTTCGGTCTTATAATCCGAAAACCAGTTTTCATTCACAAGTACCGTAGTTACGGTTTCTTCCTTAACTTTTGTTTCTTTACCCTCGGAACAAAAAGCTATGCCTTTGTCAGTAATCCGTTCAAACAGCTTTTTAAGTTCAGAAACCGTTTTTGGAGCAGTTTCGGAATTTTTATCATAAGTTAATTGGGTAACATCAGGTAATTGCCCTTTTGCATTTTCAATAATTATAATATTCGCAATAAAAACGCTCACAGTCAGCAACAGCAGTAACAGAAGCGAAACAATTTTTCTTTTGCTCACACTGTTTCCTCCTCAATATAAACACTTGAACCGTTTTCTATACTCTTGGTTGTTTTATATACAACTTGACTGTCGCCAAAAAGTGAGTCCGATGTCACCTCGCAATACAGCTCGTCACTGTTACATATATCCACCGAAACCTCTTCAACTGTTGCATCACCGTTTTCGGTTTTATTTATAACAAATACTATTCCCGTATTGCCTGCCCCATCCACCGATGAAACAGGCAAAAGATAATGTGTTTTCATATCATTTGAACCTGCGGTATCGTCAATTACACCTGTTTGAACCGAAACCACTTTGACCTTTGGAAGAAGCATATTATTGATTGTTTTTGAAAAATATGTAAGTAATGCAATCACAATAAAAAATACAATTGAAAATTTCAACACTACGCTCTTTAGCTTATCTTTTTTCATAAAAGCCTCTCTCCTATCCTTTATCAGTTCCGACAAACGGCGAATCAATATCCCTGTGTCCGTAAAGATAAATAAGCAATGCAGGAATCATAAATATAACTCCGCAGGCAAATATTATGCCGTAATCCGAACTACCGACATCAGTAAGCGTTACGGAAAGCGGATACATACCCTCATTATCAAAATAAATCAGCGGTTGTTCAACTACATTCCAATTATCAATAAAGCAGAGCAACGCAAGTGTTATGAGTCCGCCCTTAATCTGCGGAAGAATAATATTAGTAAATATCTTCAAATATGACGCACCGTCAACTCTTGCCGCCTCAATTGCGGAATCGGGAATGTATTTTATACTTTGCCTCAAAAGACAAATTCCGAATGCAGAAAAAGTTCCGGGTAAAATTACCGCAAGAAAATTATTCAGCAAATTCATATTTTCAAGAATCATATAATCAGGCACAAGTGTTACCTGCAACGGCAAAATGAGCAAAATTATGTATATGAAAAACAGCTTGTCCCTGAACGGGAATTTCAATTTTGCAAAAGCAAAAGCCGCCAATGATGATACTGCAACCTGACCGATTACTGTCGGAAAAGTACAAACAACCGAATTCCAGAACTTTAACAAATACTCGGGTTTTCTGAAAAGAGTCTGATAAAACTGCTCCAAAGTTGCCATATTCGGAATCATATTGAGTTCTTTATATTTTCCGTCAGAAAAATTAAGCATTTCACTTACCTGTGAACCTGTCATAAATGAACAAGCAAGCATATAAATGACAGGAAACAAAAACAGCACAGTTACAGCAATCAGCAAAATATATTTTAGTATTTTCATAACAAACCTCTCAAGAATAGCTGTGTTTCCTTTCAAAGCAGAAGAAAATAAACAGCACAATAATTATAAACAGCGATAAGACAATTGATGCCGCCGACAATCTTGGATAGTTAAGATTGTAATAATTGTTGTTGATGAAATTCTGCAAAAAATACACATTGGTGTTTGGATAATCGCCAAACAAAGCAAATACCTCACGGAAAATTTTAAATGAATAAATAAGCTCCATTAGAAAAACAAAAAATGTAGTTGGCGCAATCATAGGTATAGTAATTTTAGTTACAAGCTGATGAGCTTTTGCACCGTCAAGCCGTGCGCTTTCGTAGAGAGATTGCGAAACATTGGCAATGCCTGCCGTAAAAAGAATCACACAAAATCCGCAGTACTTCCACACATAAATAAAAACGATCATCACCATAGACCATTCCGAATTAAAAAATTCAACAGTATTAAATCCAAGTGAATTAAGTAATCCGTTGATTGCGCCGTAATCATCAAAAACTAATTGCCACACGCAAATCAGAGACGCAATCGGAACTACAACAGGAATAAGCAATGCACTTCTGAAAAAGGAAGATATTTTATTAAAAGAATTAAGAAACAACGCTATCAAAAACGAAATCACCATTAACAACGGTATCGCCGTAACTGTAAATATACCCGTGTTTTTAAGTGCAAGCAAAAATGTATTATTTTGAAAAAGCTGTATGTAATTTTCTATGCCCACAAAAGTATCGCCGACATACAGGCTTTTGGTAAAACAAATTATGTACGGCACAATATAAAACACCGCTATGCCTAAAAAAGACGGTAATATAAACAGGTATGCCGCTATATGCTCTTTTTGTTTTCTTGTTAATTTAGATTTTCTCATAATTTATTCCTACTCAGTCAAATAAATTTCCGTTGCCGCTGTGAGTTGACGTATAAACTTTTCCTTTGAAATATCCCCGTTTAAGTAATCGTTCACAATATCTCCGATAACCGAGGAGTTGTAATAAGTATTTTCAAATTCCAGATAATCATATAAAGTACAACTGCTTATACTGTTAATCATATCTAAATATTCATTAAAAAACTTAGTTTTTATTTCATCTGAATATTCTTCCTCAGATTTCTCATACTCTCCATCATCATTAATATCATATACACGTTTTGACGTATGGTCAATTACATATTCAAAAGCAGCTTTATTTACAGGCAGTGCCCTTACCACTATTGATGGTGATGAGCTGCTTTCACTCCATAATTTTTGAATATCATAACTTAAAACATATTGAATAAAAGCCAATGCTTTTTCTTTGTTATTTGAATTATTATTCAATGCAATACCACATTGAACAAATGCTGATACTGCATTCGCCTTTTTATTGTAGTTTGGAATAATAACCGGCGTACTGTTATTATTATAAATATAAAAATAAGAATTTAGCGTACTCATCATAGAACCGTCGAAAGATAATTGTGAAGTACGAAACAAATAATTACCTATTATATCCCATGTAGTTCCTTCTTTTCTTGAATTATCATTCCTAATCATTTTTCCAATATAATCTAAGCTCTCGGTAAATTCATCGCTTGAAAATTCTGTAGTTTTATTATAAAAATCCACATATTCATTAACATAGGAAAGGAAGAACTTATATGTTTCATCTTTATTTCCAAAAAGCGCATAACTATGCTCTTTGTCAGATAACCGTATCTCTAACTCTTTAAATGAAAAGTTAGTATTTTCCAGATTATATTTATCTAATATTTCCTGAGTTGTTATAAGTATATTGGGGCAATAAGCTATAGGTATAATATATCGCTTTCCATTGTAAATTCCGCAATCCATTATTGTTGAATTATAGTCATCAAAATCTATATCGGATTTGTATAATTCCGCAAGCTCATCTATATCCGCAAATGAACCGTTATCAATCAGCTTTTCAAAAGGTAATTTTTGATTCAATGAAATTATGTCGGGTCCTTTCCCCGCCATTATCTCCGTTGATATTTTTGTAAGCATAGTATCTTCCGAATCAAATTCCACAATTTCAATTTGATATGACTCATCAAGGTTTTTAAGACAATAATTATTATATTTTTGTATCAATTCTACACAAAGCGAATCTTCATTGTTTATGGTATAATATTTTAATTTTTGACCGTCTTCATTATTCTTTGAACAGGATGCAAAACATAATAATATTGCCAGCAATAAAAATATTGATGTCAATTTAATATACAACTGATATTTCACCTCAAACTTAATCAAGAAAAAACA
>ULQT01041650.1_pt1 | contig 11941 bp, 11 predicted proteins | sample 1954791 | NCBI WGS metagenome assembly ULQT01 (sample SAMEA4835663, study PRJEB28245) | human gut metagenome | biome: gut microbiome; material: fecal sample | place: Denmark | collected 2008 | reverse complement strand
TTATGCTTCAACTTTAGTAGTCCAGCCCATATCATCAGTAATTCTGCCCCACTGAATACCTGTAAGAGTATCATAGAGCTTATGAGTAACTTCACCGATTTTACCGTCATTAATGATGCACACATCATCTTCATAACGAAGCTCACCAACAGGTGAAATAACAGCAGCAGTACCTGTACCGAATACTTCTTCAAGTTTTCCTTCTTTAGATGCCTTTATAATATCATTAATAGCAAGTCTCTCCTCAGAAACTGTATAGCCCCACTTCTTTAAAAGTTCGATACAAGACATTCTTGTAATACCTGGAAGAACTGTACCAACTGTAGGAGCTGTATAGATTTTACCGTCAATCTTAAAGAAACAATTCATAGAACCTACTTCTTCTACATACTTTCTTTCAACACCATCAAGCCATAATACCTGCTCATATCCTAAGTCGTGACCCTTAACCTGTGCAGCCAAAGATGCCGCATAATTACCGCCGCACTTTGTAAAGCCTGTTAATCCCGGAGCTGCTCTTACATACTCATCTTCAACATAAATCTTAACAGGGTTAATTCCTGTAGAATAGTAAGCACCTACAGGAGATGCAATAATTATAAACTTATATGTAAATGATGGTCTTACGCCTAAATGAGGTTCAGTAGCAATAACAAACGGTCTTAAATAAAGAGATGTACCCTCAGCAGAAGGAACCCAGTCTTTTTCAACTGCTACAAGAGCCTTGCAGGCCTGCACAAAGTCCTCAGCAGGAACAGCAGGAATACACATTCTCTTATTTGTGTTCATCATTCTCTCGCCGTTTTTCTCAGGTCTGAAAAGCTGAATGTCACCCTTTGGAGTTCTGTATGCCTTTAAACCTTCAAAAGACTCCTGTGCATAATGAAATACCATTGCGGCAGGGTCAAGAGGAATATCAGCATAAGGAACTATTCTTGCATCGTGCCAGCCCTCACCTTCAGTATAATCCATAACAAACATATTGTCTGTGTAATAGATACCAAATCCCAAATTGTTCTGGTCAGGCTTTTCTTTTAAATTTTTTGATAAGTCGTACTTAATATTAAGCATAATATTATACCTCTTTTCTAATAAAAATATCTTACCTTGCATTATAAAACTTTTCTCATAAAAATTCAATGTTTTTTTGTAAAAAAATCAATCTTTATAGTCGCCTCGTTCTGACGCGAGCTCATATCCTATTTTTTCTATGGATTTTTTCAGCTTTTTAAGCCCTTCTGCTGCTTCTTCACCTGTACATATTTTATTGTCATATAGTGAATACTTTTTTCTGTCCTTAACAGGTGATAAATTCGGCATAAGTACATTTGCACCTGCCATTATACCATTTTCTCTTCCGTGCTTATCAAGAGTACCGAGAGCTGTAGTTGCAGGCAAAAGTACCTTTGGGAGCAATATTCTCATTATAGCCAGTATTTTAAGTGTCATTTCAACACTTCCTGCCGGCATATCTTTAAAAACCGTATCCTTATGAGGTATAAAAGGACCTATTCCTATCATCTGTGGATTAAAATCATACATATACAAAATATCATCTACAATATTGTCTGTTGTCTGATAAGGTGACCCAACCATTATACCGCATCCTGTCTGAAATCCGATATTTTTAAGATTTTTAAGACAGTTAAGCCTGTTAAAAAGGCTCATATCGTCAGGGTGGAGCTTATTGTAATGCTCAAGCGTGCAGGTTTCGTGCCTAAGCAAATATCTGTCAGCACCTGCGTCATAAAAACTTTTATATGCTTCATAGCACCTTTCACCTATAGAAAGTGTAAGAGCATGATTGGGAAATTCTTTTTTTATGGCTTTTATTATTTCAACCATTTTTGCATTGCTGTAATATCCGTCTTCCCCGCCTTGCAGTACAAAAGTTTTAAAGCCCAGTCTATTGCCTTGTCTGCAACACATCAAAATTTCTTCAAGACTTAAACGATAGCGTTCAACATTGGCATTTTCTCTGTTAATTCCGCAGTAATAACATCTGTTTTTACAGTAATTAGTGAATTCAATAAGACCTCTTATATATATTTTGTTTCCAAAATTCTCAAGTGCTGTTTCACGTGCCGTTTCAAAAAGACCCTCGTCATATTTGTCTGTAGTCAGTACGGTTTTTAAATTTTCTCTGTTTAATAAAGCGTCGTGCAATAAATTATCCATACTTTCACCTGCCGTATAAAATATTAAAATATAAGGAACGGATTTACCGTTCCTTATATTTATAACTCAAATATTAATTGTCTGAAGTCTGTTTTGATAAGAGTTCTATACCCTTATTAATTCTTGCTATTGTATCCTCTTTGCCCAGAAGTTCTGCAAGTTCGCTTGCTCCGCATGGAGATGTCGGCTCACCTGAAAGAGCAGTTCTGACAGGCCAGAACATCTGACCGTTTTTTATACCCATTTCTTTTATAAGTTCAACCATTTTACCATAAATAGTATCATTATTCCAGCAAGTCTCTTCAATTGATTCTATAACAGGAAGTATTGCCTTTAAATTTTCAAGACACATTTCCTCAGTTGTCTTCATCTTCTTATGAACATAAAGATCAGTTGAATATTCAGGAAGCTTGTCGATAAAGCTCACCATTGCAGCTATATCCTTAGATGTTCCTATTCTTGTCTGAACATACTTTGCCACTTTTTTAAGGTCAATATCGGTTCTTTTAACCGCAGCCTTTAATTCAGGCTCAGCCCATTTATAGAAATCTTCAAATTCCATTTTCTTAATATACTCACCGTTCATCCATGTAAGCTTTTCAATGTCAAATATAGCAGGGGACTTTGAAAGTCCTTTTATGCTGAATTCCTTTTTAAGTTCTTCCATTGTAAAGATTTCCTGATTAACAGACGGTGACCAGCCCAGAAGAGCAATATAATTAACAATAGCCCCTGGCAAATACCCCTTATTAACCAAATCCTGGAAAGATGCGTCGCCGTTTCTTTTTGACAGCTTATTGTGCTTATCTTTCATTACTGCAGGGAGATGAACATATTTAGGTATCTCCCAGCCAAATGCTTCATACAAAAGATTGTATTTAGGTGTAGATGAAAGATATTCCGCACCTCTTACAACGTGTGTTATATTCATTGCATGGTCATCTATAACATTGGCAAAATTATAAGTAGGATACCCGTCGGACTTAATCAATATCTGATCTTCAAGTTCAGCATTATCTACTGTTATATCACCGTAAACTTCATCGTGGAAAGTTGTTTTACCCCCTTTAATTTTCTGTCGTATTACATAGGGCACACCATTTTTAAGATTTTCTTCTATTTCTTCCTTTGAAAGCTTAAGGCAATGTCTGTCATACTTTGCAATTGCTTCATGACCTGTTTCTGTTTTAAGGGAATCAAGCCTTTCCTTTGTACAGAAGCAGTAGTATGCCTCTCCCTTTTCTACCAGTTCAAGAGCATATTTAATGTAGTCATTTTTCCTCTCACTCTGAATATAAGGACCATAGTCACCGCCCACATCAGGACCCTCATCATGAGGCATATTTGCCATTTCAAGTGTTTTATATATAACATCTGTGGCACCTTCAACAAATCTCTCCTGATCTGTATCCTCAATTCTTAATATAAATGAGCCTCCCTGACTTTTTGCAATCAAAAACTCATATAAAGCTGTTCTCAAGTTACCAATATGCATATATCCTGTAGGACTTGGTGCAAATCTCGTTCTTATCATTTTAATATATCCTCCTTAGTTCTGCTCCTGAGATTTATCGGTGGTACTGTTATAATTTCTTGCAGCTGTAAGCTTTGTTTTTGCAGCGACAAGCTTTTCCTGTATTCCGTTGTAGTCTGCTCTTACGCTGCCCTCAATACCTACATTGTAGTAATTATCCTTCACCATTATAAAATCACCTGTATAAGTAAGCATTGAATCTGCGATATACCCTTTTAAAACAGGACTTTTCGCTTCATTAATGTTTGTAATATAATCATTTAAATTAACAAGTTCATCTTCTGTTGCACTTACATCCTTAAAAGCACTTTCACATACCTTTATAGCTGAATCCACTGCACTTAATATATTTTCATCATACGATGTATATATATCCTTTGCATCAGACTTATTCTGCATACCATATACAAAACCCACAACTGTAACAAGTGCCAGTATACCTATTAAAATAATTAATGCTGTTTTAATATTCTTATTCATATTTCTGCCCTCTTTAATCTACATATTCCAGCTCATTCAGCTTTTCTGTAATTTTATTGCCTGCAATTTCAGCTCCAAGCTTATTAAAATGATTGTTACCCTCAAAATAATTTTCAGGCAATATTCCCTTATTAACATTTTCCTTTGCTTTTGCTGACAAAGTAAGGGGGTTTTCTGTATGTGCCTCATTTAATAAATAATTATAGAGATTTAAAAATTTATCTCCAAATTTGCTTTCCAAAGCTGCATTTACAGTTTCTATCTTCTTTAAGTCTCCAACTATCGGTCCTATAATAATATAATTGTCTGTTCCAAGATATTCAGTCATTCTCCCATATATATCAATTGCTTTTTCAATATTGTCATAGCTTGAAGCCTTTCCTAAAAAGAAAATAGTTATATCATTTCTTCTATACTCCATTGCCCTTGTTGTAAGTACAGCAGGTTTAAGTATAATTTCCTCAAATCCGCTTTTATCTCTGGTAAATTTAAGCCTACCGTCAAACTCTGAAATAACTCCTGTTATACCATTAACAGAACACGGATTTAATCCTGCATTTTTGCTGAAATCAAGTTTAAGGTCATCTCTGTAGTCATTTCTCAAAGCTACTTCCACACTTGACTTTTTAGCAGGTATATCACACGGCATAACATATATTGGCAGACCTCCCTGACGCCCTCCCATAGACTCAAGACTGCAATTTGCTATTGCCATATTAAAAACTATTCTCGATGTATTTCTTGATATAAAAGCAGAGAAAGAAGGCACATAATTACTTGGAGCAATACATATTTCATCACCCCAACAGGCTATAGGAATGTTCTCAAAATTTTCCGAAGGATAATTTTCCATATTAGGAGTCTGCTCTTCTCCGTAAACATTATCCTTATTGTATTCGTGAGAATACTTTACATAGTCCTCTTCTGTAGTTATTCCCGATGTTTCTTTCATAAAACTTGTGCCGCCTTTTATTACAGAAAAAACAGCTATAGCTATAAACACCACCGCAAGAACTATAATTATCCAATGTTCTTTCTTTATTTTTTTAAAATAATCAATTTTTCTGATGTCTTTTTTTCTCATAAAAATCCTCCGGCTCTTATCTTTAGTATTGTACAACAAATAGCTGTAATTGTCAATTTTATTGAATTATTTACAATAATTTTTTTTTATGTTATACTTAATACAATTGTATTTTATATGGAGGTCAATATGAATAAGCTTAAATTAATTGTTGATGAAATAAGTAAAGTTGTAATCGGCAAAGAAAACGTCATCAAATTGCTTGTGGTTTCAATAACAGCAGGCGGTCACATACTTTTGGAGGATATTCCCGGTGTAGGAAAGACAACTTTGGCTCTTGCTCTTTCAAAAACTCTTGGTCTTGACTATAACAGGATACAATTTACGCCTGATGTTATGCCAAGTGATATTATAGGTTATAATATGTACAATCAAAAAAGTCAAAATTTTGAATACATAGAGGGTGCCGCAGTATGCAATTTGTTTCTGGCTGATGAAATAAACAGAACTTCATCAAAAACTCAGTCTGCATTGCTGGAACTTATGGAAGAGGGTAAATACACAGTAGAAGGCATAACAAGAGAACTACCAAAGCCATTTGTTGCCATTGCCACTCAAAACCCCTTTGGTTCGGCAGGTACTCAGAGACTTCCGCAGTCACAGATTGAAAGATTTATTGTAAGAATGTCTATGGGATACCCCTCCCCTCAGGCTGAAATAGAAATTTTAAAGGGTGCAAAAAGCAGTAAACTTGATGTACTCAATAATATTATGACAAGCAAAGAACTCCTTAACTATCAGGAAATGGCTGAAGAATGTTTTGTAAAGGATAATATATATCAATATATTGTTGATTTTGTAAACGCTACAAGAAATAATCCCTACATATCAATAGGCATAAGCCCAAGAGGAAGTATTGCTATACTTAAAATGGCAAAGGCAAATGCTGTTTTTAACGACAGGGATTATGTTGTTTTAGAAGATATTATTGATATTATTACAGCAGCAGCCTCTCACAGAATAGAGCTCAGTGCAGAAGGCAGAGCTAAAGGAATGACAGAAGAACAAGTTATAAATCAGCTTGTTAAAAGTGTTAAGTTAAAAGGATGATACCTATGAAAATATTTAAAGTGGTGACATACATAATTACCCTTGCTTTGCTTCTTTATATGTCTTTGTTTTTCAGAAGCTATTATTTATTTATGGGAACGGCATTTATGATATTTGCCGCTCTATCAGATATAATTTTATATCTTCTTCCCTTTGGCAGTATAGATATAGAAATAAGCAGCAACAAAACCAATTATACAAAAGGTGAAAAAGGTGAAATATATATTACTCTTAAAAACAGAAAATGTTTTCCCATAAATAAAGCAAAATTAGATATTACTGTTAAAAACAAATTTTATAAAGAGCATAAAACCACACTGGTTGTCTCACTGCCTGTACTCGCTTCAAAGAAAATCACACTTCCTTTTGAACTTGCAAAATCAGGCGTTGTTGATATTTCCGCAGGCAATATTGAATACAGCGATATGTTCGGTATTTTAAAATCGATAATACAAAACAAAACATTATATTCAGTAATTACTATGCCTAAAAATCACAACATTGACAATGCCGTTTTAGGTTCTGCAGAATCAGAAGAAATACCTGCTGTAAATGTATATCTGAGCAACAGCGGAGATGTAAGCGGATATAAAGAATATAAAAGCGGCGACAGGACAAACAGTATAAACTGGAAACTTTTCGCAAGGACAGAAAAACTGTATGTACGGGAATTTGAAAGAACAAGTGCAGATGAAGCAGTTATTCTTATGGATATGAATATTGAAAACCTTGACAATGCTATTGATACAGTATACAGCATAGGCTTGAAAGCCTGCAATTTTACACTGCTTTGGCTGCCCTGCGGCAGTGAAGAGTTTGAAAGTGCCTATATTTCCGATAAAGACTCTTTAACAAATGCCTTATACAGGATATATAACTCAGCACCTGAAATTGTCAAAAACAAGGCTCTTACAGAATATAAAAGACTTTACAGGGAAAATAAAGTTCTCTACATAAATGATAAAATGGAGTTAGTATAATGGACAAAAACCTTAAAATACTAAAAGAAAATACTAAGCAAAATACAAGTATCCTTTTATTTAAGCCTCATTCCCACAAAGGAGGAGGTCTTTTTTCACTGTTTATAAAAACTGTAATATGTATTTTAAGTTCAATTATTGTTTTTAATTTGCTCTTTACAGGCTTTAATATCGAATGTGACTATCCTCTTATGTATAAAATCATTACAGTTTCTGTATTAATTCTTGCTGCCTCACAGATTAACACAATATCAATGATTATTGTTTACTGCGGCTTTTTGTACAAATTATATAGTTATATTGCCTCAAATACAGAAATAATTAAAAACGGCATTATGACAATAGCAAATCAAAGCTATTCTATAATATCAAATTCTCTTAGCCTGCCGTCTGCCGACGGTTTTGATTCGGTTATGGAAAATACATATTTAACTGTTAATTCTGCCGCAGCTATAACCGCAATTATTATTTCAATGATTATGGTACTTGTTGTTGTTAAACTTTGTTCAAAGCTTTTATACGCTTTAGGCATTGCTTTAATATTTTCACTTCTGAGTTTTTTTGAATGTACAATAAGCTATAAATACGCAGTACTGCTTTTAATTTGCTTTTCCTTAGTCATTTTAATAAGTCTTTGCAGTATCAACTCGCTTAAGTTCAGCATTACTGATTTAATAAAGAAAAAAACAAGCCGTGAATATAAAAGCAAAACAGACTTTATGTATGCCCTGCAAACCGTTATTATTGCTTCAGTTTTATTTCTCGCATTAGGACAAGGCTTTAAACAATTTTATGATATAAATAAATTTAATACTGAATTTACAGATGAATACAGTGAGAACATAAAAACTACAGCAAGAGATATTGCACTTATGAAATATGCCGAATACAAAAAGTTTACACTTATCAAAAATGTAAGTTACGGACAGCTGGGGTATATGTCGTATGTCAAACCGAACTTTAAGTCAAATGTATTTTCATTTATCACTGAGCCTGTTACACAGGGAAAACTTTACTTTAAGTGCTTTACAGGTCAAAACTATAACTACAGATACAACTTATGGACAGAATCTGATGACGATGACAGTGTAATGGTAAATGCTCTAAAAAATGCAGGTGCCTCACAAAAGGACTATGAAATAAGTGCTTCAAGCAGAATTTCATATTTACCTTACTACTCAGAAGAAAACGGCAGTTCATACGATGAAAAAAATAAAATGAAAGTAACAGCATATAAATACAAAGATGTCAAAATAAATGATGAAGAGTATAATAAATATGTTGAAAACAATTATCTTAATATTGATGATAAAAACAAAGCAGTCATTGATAAAATCTGCCAAGAACAAGGCTTTAATGCAAATGACAGCGATTTAAACAATAAAATCGCCGCGTATTTTAAAAATAATTTTACATACTCAACAGAAAGTACAGTTTTGCCATACGGCAAAGATTTTGTAAATTACTTTTTGGAAGAGACAAAAACAGGCAATTTCACACACTACGCTTCTGCATTGACTTTAATATACAGAAATCTTGGGATACCTGCAAGATATGTAAGCGGTTATGCAGTTGAAGCTGAACAAACCCTTGCAGGCAAAAAATCAGGCAAAACAAAAACAACCATACAAGTAAAACAGGCTAATCTTTCCTGCTGGGTCGAAACATATAATAAGGACGGCGGCTGGAAAATAGTTGATATTATTCCTCAGCCTCCTATGACTGAACTTGAAGAAAAGTACGGAGAAAACGCTGAAAATACATATACACCAAATACAAGCCTTGAAAACTATTTCAGGACAGTTGACAAAGATAAATATTCGCCTGCAAATATAGCAAAATCAGGTGCACGTATAACTTTAAAACTCATTGCGGCATTATCTGCTGTAATAATATTGCTGTTAACTATCTTTTTAATATTTGTAAAGCTTTACAGATATATTAAATATGCAAAATCAGATAATTCAAAAAAAGCTTACATTATTATGGAAAATTTAAAAAAGAAGTTAAAGACTGACTGCACAAGCTATAGAGAACTTGAGCAAAAATTATCTGAAAAGTACGGAAGCGAAAAAGCAAAGAAAATTATCTGTCTTTGCGAAAAATGTATATTTTCTGAAAAAGTATCTGATAAAGAAATAAAAGAACTCAAAAAACTTATAAAAAAAATAAATCTTTAAATAAAAATCCGCCCTAGTTAAAGTAGCACCCAAACTAAAATTTGCAGGTGCACTTCATACCACAGGGCGGATACTTATTTCATATATTATAAAACTCTGCTAAAAAGCAAATTCATTTCTTACTGCTTTAACTAATCAATATATGTTCTTAAAGTGCCTATATTTTCTATGTAACATTCAACTACATCTCCGTGCTTTAAAAACTTAGGCGGCTGGAAACCCATACCCACTCCCGACGGAGTACCCATAGAAATTACGGTACCTGATTTTAATGTCATTCCATGGCTTAATTCCTCTATTACATGAGGAATATCAAAAATCAACAAATCAGTTTTGCTGTTCTGACGCAGTTCACCATTTACATAAGACTTTATTTCAAGCACAGGCGGACGTTCAAACTCGTCTTCGGTTACAATACAAGGACCCATAGGTGTAAAACCGTCAAGGCTCTTTCCAAAATACCATTGCTTATGCCTTGTCTGCAAATTTCTTGCACTAATATCATTTAAAATAGTGTACCCAAATACATATTTAAAAGCGTCCTCTTTTTTTACATTTTTACAGTCCCTGCCTATTATTACTGCAAGTTCACATTCATAGTCAAGACTGTCCACAATATCCCTGTAAGCTGAAATCTGACCGTTGTGAGCAGTACATTCATTCACCCTTTTAGAAAAATATACAGCATAAGGTCTGTCCCCACCAAAGGCTTCTTTTTTATATCTTGCCGATTCAACTGCATGTGCCATATAATTAATTCCAAGACATATTATATCCTGTTTTGGTTCAGGTATAGGAGCTAACAGTTCTGTTTCCTGAACAGCTATGGGATTTCCTGCCATAGCTGCAATAGCCTCAAATGTATTTCCTGAATCAATTAACTCATTAACAGATTTAAACGGGAGAGGATATATATACTTATCTGTCAATATACCTACCAATATTTTTTCTAAATGTTTAAAAGTGGCTATCTTCATAAATGGCATACCTCCTTGTTTTTTATAGTTAAAGTATAACACATAATTTGTGTTAATTAAAGGATAAAACCCCAAAAATATTTTTTAGAACAAATATTTGACAAATTAGAAAATTTGTTGTATAATGTTCTTGTAGCAAACAAATGAACGATTTACAGGAGGTTTTGTACTATGAACATTAAAGGTATGACTAAACTTTGTATAAATTTATTAATGGCTGTTGTTATCTTCACAGTTTTGTATTGTATTAACTTCGGCTTCAGCTGGATTAATAACCTTAGTTATAAAGATATGCTTTATGTAACTATTCCATTTCTTATTTTAACTATCTGCTGTATAACAGCCTTCGGCATTGTTGCTGATTTTATAGAAGAAAAGAAACAAAGAGAAATACGCAAGAAAAAACGTAACTTTGTATTAAAAATGGCCTATAGAAACAGAAATAAAATTGTCTTATTAAAAAATGTATATAAATTTGAATTATTCAACTAATTAAACCCACCGGCAAAACCGGTGGGTTTAATCTGCCAATAAATATATAATTATTTAATTTATTATTCACCAAGTTTTGGCATACTTTCAGCAATTTTCATTCCTGTTGGAGTTGCTGCAAGTCCTCCCTCACCTGTTTCTCTTAATGTCTGAGGCATAGCAAGCCCTATCTCTCTCATTGCGTCTATTACCTCATCAGGGGGTATTACACTCTCTATTCCCGCCATCGCCATATCAGCACTTGTAACAGCATTTACTGCACCTATAACATTCCTCTTTACACAAGGCACTTCAACAAGCCCGGCTACAGGATCACACACAAGTCCCAGCAAACTTTTCAAAGCAAATGCCATAGCTGCAGCTGACCTTTCTCCGTCTCCCCCCTGCAAATACACAAGCATTGCTGCTGACATAGCAGAAGCAGAGCCTATTTCAGCCTGACAGCCTCCTGCTGCACCTGATATGAAGGCCCTTTTTGCAATTATTTGCCCAAAGCCTGCACTTGTATATAAAGCTTTAATTATTCTTTCCTCGTCAGGTTTGTATTTTCTTACATAAGGTATAACAACTGCCGGCAGCACTCCGCATGAGCCTGCCGTAGGTGCCGCCACTATACGCTTCATACAGGCATTTGATTCCGCCACTGAAATTGCCTCAGCCATAACCTCACCCATAAAGCTTCCGCTTATACATTTATTCATATACTCACGCATTTTCAAGCCGTTTCCGCCTGATAAACCACTGTGTGATTTCAGCTTGCCGTCGTAATTTTCAGAAGATGCCTTCATTGCCTCCCACATAGATTTCATTTTATCCCAGGAGTTTTGCTTCGACACATTCCTTTCAGTATAATCATCTTCATATACTAGTTCCCATATTTCCTTACCTCTTTTTTCGGATACCTCTAACAATTCCTTTACACTGCCAAAACTCATAATTACTCTCCTTTATATATTTAAATAAGTAACCTTTATAATGCCTTCCAG
>ULQT01005523.1_pt1 | contig 11943 bp, 9 predicted proteins | sample 1954791 | NCBI WGS metagenome assembly ULQT01 (sample SAMEA4835663, study PRJEB28245) | human gut metagenome | biome: gut microbiome; material: fecal sample | place: Denmark | collected 2008 | reverse complement strand
TTTTATTTTTATCTGTTACCTATCTATTGTACCTCAACATTTCTAAAATATTTTTTAGCAATTTAACTCGTTAAATTTTTCACCAATTTTCTGACCCATTTTAACAGGATATTCTTCGATACTGTTTAAAATGTGGCTGCTAATTTTTATGGTATTTTCTTTAAATAACAGCACAATTGTTGAGCCACCAAATTCAAATCTGCCCTTTTCCTCTCCCCTTGCAAAAGTGTATTGTTTATGATAGTTACATATTCTTCCTACCATCATAGCACCTATCTCCATATATATAACCTTTCCAAAGTTCCGCGTTTCAAGTACCGTATACTCTCTTGTATTCATTTTATAAACCGGCACATTTTCAACAGCAAAGGGTTGTACAGTATGGTACACACCTTTAATACGTATATTTTCGCCTTTATTTCCATTGTCAATATAACAATATCTGTGATAATGACTTGGTGTCAGTCTAAAAACAAGGCATTTTCCGCCTTTATAATTCTCGGCGAGTTTTTCATTTTGTAAAAGAGTACCTACTGTGTACCTTGAATTTTTAATATCCAAAACTGTATTCCTGTCAATGTCATAAACGCTTAATAACCCATCGCAAGGGCTTATAAGAACATTATCATTTTTATTTACAGGTCTTGCACCATCTTTAATTTTTCTCGTAAAAAATTCATTAAAGCTTTTCCATTTTTCAATTTTAAAATCATTTAAGTCTATTTTTCCTTTTTTTATAAATGGCTTTACAAAAACAACAGACAGCCTGCTGTCAAGCAGTCTGCCTGCAATTTTAGATATAAAAGGCAATGTCATAAATTTTATAATAATTCTTCCCCACACTGTCTTATATAACCTTACCATACAATTCTCCCTCCAAATCTGTAAAAAAGGAAAAATATTGCTACACCAAAAAGGGCACAGGCAAGCATACCATAAAAATATGGTTTTTTAATTTTAACCTTGCTTATAAAAGCAATTCCTACCACAAGAAGACAAACACTGTAAAGCCTTACCATTGAAAATTTTGTAGGAATATCAAGAAGTAAAAATGTCGGCAAAAGTATAGCAATTGACGTTACAGGCAGTCCTGTATAGTATTTTCTTTTTTCATCAGTACCCTTAGTTCTGTTAATTTCCTGTACATTAAAATACCCAAGTCTTATAACAGCAGCAAGAGCATAAAAACCCATAACCAAAGTTCCCTGTAAACTTTTAATCCCTATAGAAAATCCTATTACAACAGGAAAAATACCAAAACATACAAGGTCACACAAGGAATCAATTTGTATACCAAAGGATTTTTCATCCTCAGTTCTGTTCTTCTTAGTTCTCGCAATAGTTCCGTCAAACATATCACAAAGTCCGCACAGCATTAGACAGAGCACAGCTACCCTTGGATTTTGCTGTAAAGCCTGCATCATTCCAAAAACAGCTGATAACAGCCCTATATATGTTAAAATCACAGTATAATTATAATATCCCAACATCATTATCCCCCCTATTAAAGAGCAAGTCCTTTAAAAATCTGCATAATATATAAATTGTACTTACAACAAACGGCAAATAAAAATTAATGCCTCTTACAAGGAGCAGTGCCGGATAAACCAGTAATTTGCCAAACACAGCATCATACAAAAGAATAAATACACTTTCACTCACTCCTACAGCACCGGGCAGTGGCATCATTTCTACTGACAAGGACATTACAATCTGTATTGCCAATATCTGAAACAAAGATGTACCCCTTAATCCAAAAGATTTATATACAAAATATGTTATTATCAGCAGACATACTCTCTGCAGCAAAAGCACAGCAAACATCTTTAATACAACTGCAGGATTTCCTTTAAAAAAATCTGCACACTGTCCATATTTTGTTTTTTGCTCAACAACTTTAGCCATAAATACATCTGCATTTTTTATTATACGCAGTTTCAAAAGTATTACAAGCACAACCTTTTCTATTACCCAAAACAGATTGTTTGAAAACATAAGTAAAAGCAGCATTCCCACAAAAACTATATTTATAAAAACACCCAGATACAATAAAAACCTTACATACCCAATAATGCTGAATACATAACTAAAACTGCACATAAGAAAAGTTCCGCCCATAAATAAAAGTCCTATTTTATATAAAGCCGTAACAGCCATAAGAACCATTGCAATATCCGCAAATTTATATTTATCAGACTTCATAGCAATTGCAACCATCGGCTGCCCGCCCGTATTTGACGGTGTTATTCCGCTGAAATAAATTTCTGTAAGTGAATATTTAAAACATCGCCTGTAAGGCATTTTATACCCCATTGAATTGACAGGTACTTTTATTGCATAGCCACCAAGGAATACATATAATGTAATAGCTGATATTGCAGCAACCAGGTACCACTTATTTACACTCTTTATAATATTCTTTATTTCTGACAAATCCTGATTTCTGAATAAAAATTTAAAAGTCAGTATAATAAGCACCAGCATTATAATCATAAGTGCTATATTTCTCAAGGCTTTGCTTTTTTCACTTTTACCCTTCACAAAATCCCACCAATCAAACAATCTATATACATATTACCACAATTTTTAAATTTTCTCAACATATATTATACATTCATTCCAAAACCCTTAATTACAAATTTTACCATAATCCCAAACTTTATATCTATCTTTAACTTTTTCTTATTCCTTTTTAGTTTTACAATTTTTTACGTCCCTCTTACGTCTGTTTTACAGCATCCGTCTTTCTACATATATATTTATATTTTTACAATTTATCAAAACCCCCTGAACAAATACAAATTTGTTCAGGGGGTTAATAAATCAGTCAATATAAATATTTACTTATTTTGCAGAAAATTCATAAGAACTATCAAGTGCTTTCTGTAAAATCTGTGCAACATCTTTACTTGTTATCTCATTACTTCCTGAAACCTTAGCCATTTCTATTTGTTCGGCTGTAAGTGTTGACTTTTCAGGAGTTAATACATACTCTAATACTTCAGCAGCATCGAGTACAGTAACTTTTCCGTCACTATCCACATCACCGCTGCCAATTTCAACCTTATTCTCAACAAGTGAAATATTACTGAACTTAGTTGCATTGTATTTAACAAGTGACATTGTATCCTGAGCTGCATCAGTAGCAAATCCCACATAAGCAGTCTCCGGCAAACTTGTTGTAAATGAATCCATCTTATACCAATTTAAACCATCAAGCGAAGCTGAAAGAGTAACAACCTGACCCTTTCTCTCAATTCTTGCAAAACCATGATTAGATTCCTTATCAATTCTTACAATAGGTACACCAAGCATATTATTAGTGTATCCCACAGGTCCTCCGTCAGAAATTCTCATCATTGTTCTTACATTTTTAGCCTTGACATCTGCTCCTGATATATCTTTAAAGCCTGTATAGTCTTCACCTTTAATATAAGTAAGTGATGCCATATAGAATTCACTAACAGGATCAAGGCTGCCTCTTATCATAAGTCCTGACTGCTGTAAGTAGTCAAGCTTAGCAAGATTATCAATCTCAGCAGTAAGTGTAAAGTCGCCTGTTACTTCTTTATAATTAAAGTGGAAAGCATCAGGAGCCTGCTTAGAGCTTGTATTTAATATACCAATATGACCGGCACCAGAAGATACAAGGGTATTACTTTCAGAATCATAGTAATCTCCGCCCTTAGCCCCAACTGCACCAATATCCTCAGATTTAAAACCGTCTAAGTTACTATTCTGACTGCTTTCAACAACAGTAATAAGGTAAGGAGTAGAAATACCATTTCCCTTATTTCCTTTTACACTTACAGCCAAATTATATACACCTGGCTCAACGTCATCAGGAATTGTAAATTTATCTGTATTTTCAGCAATCACCTTATCGTTTAATAAAATCTTAAAACTGTCATAAGCACCTTCAACGCTCTTTGCAATACTGTACTCTGCACCCTTAGTCAGTGTATAGTTATCTTGAGCATTTGTTACTGCATTATCACCGCTTAAACCATTTAATTTTACAACAGGATTTTCAGGAGCAGTAAGAGTAACTGTACTTTCTTCCCACTCACCTAAAAGGTCGTTAGCATAAACTTCTACATTAGTATATCCACAGTAAGATTTTGTTTCATCTGTTACAATAGCAACTGCGTCACTTTTATCATTAGGATTAAGTCCGTGAGAAGTTTCCCATTCATCAGGTATACCATCATTGTCTGTATCAGTAAGTGCAGCAACACTTTCAAATGTACCGATACCGCCTGCTTCAAACTGGTCATTTATATATCTGCCTGTACCTGTTTTTACTTCATTTACAAGTCTTGCATCCTGTGCATCTCTTGCATAACTTGCACCAACATTATCCATAACCTTTTTATATGCCTCATCAGCACTTGTTGCATTGTATGGGTTAACAAGCTTAACAGGAGCAGTAAGTATATATGGATTTGAAATATCGTAGAAGCCAAGAGTATTATCTGCTGTAACTTCAGCACTTGAAGTCATTACATTATCCTTAAAGTAATACTTACTTGTCACACCGTCAACATCAAATATTCTTGTATTAACTTTTTCAAGAGTATTTGGTCCCGGTTTATAATAGTTGCCTACTATATTAGTATTTCCGCTTCCTCTTTCACCGCCGTATCCTGAGTTATGTCCCCAGTTGTATATTACATTGTTAGAGAATTCAAGCTTATTTCCATAATTGATATTGTTATATGTAAATCCGCCTTCAAATCTTGGATTTCTTGTACCATGGTTTGCCCAAAGGTTATGTGTATATGAAACATCTGAACCATTAAGTATAGAACCCATACCATGCTTAGCTTCACTTTCACCTGAAATAATTTCGGCATCAGAATTATTTATACCGTTTTTATCAGGGAAGGCCATACTATTTGCAATAATATTATACTGAATACTTGAGTTAATAATTTCCTTAGCTGTAAAACACTCATCAACACCCCAGCTGAAAGTACAATGGTCAATTACAATATTTTCACCTGTAGCAGTTGCCGCATCCTGGTCATATCCCTCTCCCAAACGGAAACGAATATATCTTGCAATTATATTTTCACCGTTAAATTTAGCTGAACCGCCATAAATTGTAATGCCTTCTCCCGGTGCTGTCTGACCAAGAATTGTGGTATTGCTTCCAATATTAAATCTTCTTGCACTCTTGCTTGCATTTGGGTCAATATTTATTACGCCGTTTACTGCAAAAGTTATAATTCTAGGATATACTTTATCTCCGTCTGTTCTGTCACGTCTTTCAAGTCCATATCTTAAAGAACCTGGCTCAGGAGCAGAAACAGAATCTGAAAGATTTGTTACAACATATACATCAGCAGGCTTGTCCGCTGTTCCTCTACCTCCCTGGGCATACTTACCGCCGCCCTCAACTGTAGGGAATGCAGGATATTTAACAGCACCCTTAGGAGTTGTGATTGTAGTTGTAAATTCCTTAAAGTTTTCACTTGTATTTGCCGCATTTGTTGCAGTAACTCTTATCAGATATTCTGTGTCATCTTCAAAACTACCTGTAAGAGCTTCTACATACTGATCTTCAAGGAAGAAAGTATTTCTTGCATCCGGCTTAAATGTACCGTCATCCTGTACTCTGTAAAGTTTCTTACCATGATTTACAGAAGTAAGCATATGATCCAATGTCCAATTCTGTCCATCCTTAGAATACTCAATTTTATATGCAGTAGCAAAACTAGTAGCAACTACTGTATCATCAACATAAGCATCCTTAATTTTTTCATTTGTCTTAGGATCAACGCAGACAACAGGATACTTTGCCTCCTTATTAGTCATACCAAAAAGAACATTACAGTCGCCTGTATTAAGCTGTGTAGGATTACCAGTATGACTTCCGTCTATTTTCCAACCCGGATACTCAATAATCATACCCTGTGTAGGATAAGTCCATCCGCCTTTAGGGTCCCCCCACTGAGAGTTTGACTCCAGAGGATTTGCATCTATAAGCTTACCCTCCTTATCAACAGCCGGCCAGGTAATAACTACCTTTTCCCCTTCAATACTTGCTTCAAGATCTGTAGTTTTTCTGTAATTATAACTACCGTCTTCCACACTGTATCTTGCAAAAACATTTACACTTGTCAGTGTAAAAACCATAACCAAAGCCAAAGCTAAGGCTATCAACCTCTTCATCATAAATTTTATCTCCTTTCTTTTTTTATATAAATATTATACCATACAAGGCAAAAAATGAAAAGTAATAATATGTTAATTTTATTAACTTTACTCTTGATTTTTCTAAATAAAATAAGCAGACATTAAATCTGCTTATTTTAAACATTTATATAAAGTCACATATTAAAAAACATTACATATCTGTTCGCCGGGGATTTTATTATTGTATACATAACTGTATATCATATCTCTGTATTCATATACAGTATTCTGAAGTTCAGCCTGCTTTGCTGCATCAGGAACTGTAAGATTTAAGTCTCCGGGTGTATCTTCCTGTCCGCCGTTAAAGCTGTAGAATACACCATTCATACTCTTAGCACTCATTTTATCCATCCAATAATTCTGACCGTTATTAAAACTTAATGCATTCTCAATATCATACTGAGCAGAACCATTATTCTGATCAAACCCCTTTGCAGGCTTCTGATTAGGTGTATTTTCATGGTCAAAAGCTATACAATTTTTAATATATCTGTAAGATGAACTTGGAGTTTCAGCTGAACCAAACTTAAATCCGTTAGGATTTCCCTTCCAATTTCCGCTGTGTATATTATCATAAGTATTGCTTGTACCCAAGAGCTTTACTGTAACCTTAGGCCAGCTTGACACATTATGTGCATTAAAATCCTTTTCAAATTCAGGATAGCTGTCCAGTATAGCCTGTACATAAAGCAAATTCTTATCTAAAGCAAATCCGTGTTCATAGTCATATTCTCCTGTGAATACATAAGGATTACCGTTATTCCATGCAAGACACTCTACATACTCAACACTGCCTATATAAGGTGTACCTCTGTCATAGCTGTCCCAACCATCGTCACTGTTTTCCCACGCACGGCAGTTGTAGAACTTATTTTGTTCTCCAGCATTAAGTTTTACTGAAAATCCGTCAGCATCTGCACCGTTTTTCTGTACTAAGTCACCGTTTCTGTAACTGTCAACAAAACGGAATGTATTATGAGAACCACCGTTGGTAACAGACACACCTGAATTGTTGTTATATCTGAACACACAATTTTCAAATGTAGAATAACCTGAACCTGAACCTGAAATTCTTATACCGCAGTCACCTGCATTCTGAATAATAATATTTCTAAATGTATAATAGCTTCCGCTTAATGATATACCTGTGCCGCCTGAGCCTGAACTTTTAAGACTGTCTCTTAAAGGAGCAAAATCAAGTACGGCTGCTGTTCCGTCATCATTTGTTAAACCATATATTTCTGTATTTGCATTTGAATTTTGCAGCTTTAATCTTTCAGAACACATTATTGTACCTTTAATGTAAATTTTATTGTTCTTCTTTGCTATTTCAGTCTTTAAATCATTAAAATTATCTACAACAACTCCATCAGAAGTATCCCCGTTAAATGTTGTTGTTTCTGTTGTAGCGTCACTTACTGTTGTAGTTTCACTTACTGTTGTACCCTCTGTTGTGGATTCTGTTTCCGGTGTTTCACCATTTATGGAAATTTCATAAATATTTATACCGCTTCCTGCAGAATACATATATATCTTTCCTGTATAATTAATTTCAAAGCTGTATCTTCTTCCTGTTGTATCAGCAGATAAAGTCTTTAATACAGTACCATCCTCGGCTGCAACATTAAGTGTTCTTACAGTTGTGCCGCTTGATTTAATTGCCACATCAATTTTATTCTGACCATTTATATCAAAAGCAACAGACCTATAATCCTTATTGCCTGAGCCGCCCAGGTTAAGAGCATTAATATATGTAACACCGTTTATTTTTTCATCTGCAGCAAACATAGTCATAGGTTTTGCCGCTGTTGCATAGAGTTCAAGACCGTTTACAACAATATTTGATGATATTGTTTCACTAAGCTTTGTAAACTCGTCATTACTCATATTCCAGCTTCTGCTATCAGATGTTGTTGTTTCTGTTTCAGCTTCAGTGGTTGTTTCTGTCGCTGTTTCAGTTGTTGCTTCTGTTACTGTTTCTGTTACATCTTCTGTTGTTTCTTCAGTTGTTACAACACCGCTTGGCACATATTCTTTATCAAGTACCATCTGCAATATTTCAGCAACATCAGCAGAGTCTAAAACACCGTCTTTATTCAAATCCATATACTTCATATAGTCTGGATTACTTTCAACAGGCATTGTCTCATTTTTCAATACCTTGTTAAGACATACAGCTGCATCAAGTATATCTACTTTTCCGTCGCTATTTGCATCTCCGTATACAGCACTGTCTGCACTTGCATATACAAGGCCTGACATCGCCATTACAGCAGTTAATAATAAACTAACAATTTTTTTCATATTTATCCTCCTGAATTTTTAGATATACTATACACTATCACATTTCAATAACATATTCAAGCTAAAAAATTGACAATAATTTAGCAAATTAACTGTAAATTTATACTATATTAAAAGCACAAAAGTATCATTGTCTTATTTTCTGAATTTATATTTTATTGACATTCATAATTTACAGTTATATAATGATTATATATAATTCTATGGAGGGTCCGTATGAAAAAGATAGTTTTAACCGGGGGAGGAACAGCCGGTCATGTGACGCCAAATATAGCACTTATTCCCCATCTTCAAAAAGCAGGCTATGAAGTTTATTACATAGGCAGCAAAGGAGGTATGGAAGAGGAACTTATAAAAAAGTGCAATATTCCTTACTATGGTGTAAGCTCAGGAAAATTAAGAAGATATTTAGACAAAAAGAACTTTTCAGATATATTTAAAGTTGTAAAAGGCATATTTCAGGCTAAACATATTATTCACAAAATAAAACCTGATGTTGTTTTTTCAAAAGGAGGCTTTGTCGCTGTCCCTGTAGTTATAGGTGCGGCAATGAATAAGGTCAGAGTAGTTGCTCATGAATCTGACATTACTCCGGGACTTGCAAATAAACTCGCAATGCCCTTTGCAACAGCTGTATGCACCACATTTCCGGAAGCTGTAAAGCATATTAAGGATAATAAGGGCATTTATACAGGCACACCTATAAGAGATATGCTTTTTACAGGAACCAAAGAAAAAGGTCTCAATCTCTGCAATTTCAGTGGAAATAAACCTATAATGCTTATTATGGGCGGTTCCCAGGGCTCTGTTAAAGTAAACAATTCAATAAGAGAGCTTTTAAATAAACTTTTACCTAAATATGATATTGTACACCTTTGCGGCAAGGGAAATCTGGATAAAGGGCTTTTAGACAGAGCAGGATATGCCCAGTTTGAATATATTTCAGATGAACTTCCTGATATATTTGCAATGGCTGATTTTGTTGTATCGCGTGCCGGTTCCAACGCAATATGTGAGTTCCTAGCCCTTCATAAACCAATGCTTCTTATTCCGCTTGGCAGAAACGCAAGCCGCGGAGACCAGATTTTAAACGCTGAAAGTTTTAAAAAACAAGGCTTTGCAGAAGTCCTTGATGAAGAAATAATGACAATGGGAAGCCTTTTTGACACAATAAATAAAATATATGATAACAGAGAAATATATATAAACAATATGAAAAACTCTCAGGCATCAGACGGAATTAATGCGGTTATGGAAATTATAAATGCAGCCGCTGAAAAATAAGGAGGATATTCAAATGAAAAAACTATTATTAATTTTGGCAGCATCTATGCTCATTACAACTGCAGCAATGGCAGCAGAAAGTGTAAATGTTACAGTAAATAATACACCTGTAGATATGCAGGGTATTATACTAAACGGCAGAACAATGGTTCCTGTAAGAGGAGTTTTTGAACAGCTTGGATATACAGTTGAATGGAACTCTGATACAAAAACCGCTGTTCTTACAAAAGGTTCTGATATTGTTGAAATGACTGACGGAAACAGTTACTTCACCTGTAATGGTGACAACATTACTCCCGACGTTCCTCAGCAGATTGTTGACGGCAGATTTATGCTTCCTTTAAGAGCTGTAGGCGAAGCATTAAATGCAGAAGTTGATTGGGATGCCGAAACAAAAACAGCGTCAATTAATCTAAGTACCGGTCTTAAAGTAGCAGATACATTAAATCTTGACGAATTATTTAAATAAATCTTCATCCCGTCATTTAAAGACGGGATTTTTAATGGTAATAATATATAATAGAGGAGATTAATAAAATGCCTGATTTTTTTGCTTATCCTACAGTAAACAGTTGGGATGAGAACGTATTTAAACTTACACCAAAAGGAATAATAACAGTTATAGTTTTGATAACTTTGCTTATAATTTTTGCAGTTATTTTACAGCCAAAAAAAGCCAAAAACAAATCCTTTTCAGTAAAACAGCTTGTTTTTTCCGCAATAGCAATGGCACTTGCTCTTGTCACATCAATGATAAAACTTTTTGATATGCCTTTAGGCGGCTCTGTTACATTGATGAGTATGCTTTTTATATCGTTAATTGGATACTGGTACGGACCAAAAGCAGGTTTAATGACAGGTTTTGCTTATGGTCTTTTGCAGTTTGTAATCGAGCCGGTTTTTTACACAATACCACAGCTTATTGTCGATTACCCTTTGGCTTTCGGAGCCCTGGGTCTTTCAGGTTTTTTCTCTGACAAAAAACATGGTCTTCAATTAGGCTATATTGCAGGAGTATTGGGTAGACTTACTTTTTCATGGCTTTCAGGTATAATCTTTTTTGCCTCTTATGCCGCATCTTACAATATGAACGCACCACTATATTCGCTTTTATACAACGGCTCTTATCTTTTTGCAGAGGCAGCCATAACACTCGTTATTATTTCAGTTCCTTCTGTGTCCAAGGCATTAGGATATGTCAGGAACACAGCAAAAAACAATAATTAAAATTCGGCTGTCCTTCAAAGGACAGTCTTTATTTATTAACAAGGAGATAAAAATATGAACAAAAAACAAAAAGCAATTTTATACATTATCCTTTCAGCCTTTTGCTTTGCACTTATGAACTGTTTTGTAAGACTTTCTGGAGATTTACCAACTATTCAAAAAAGCTTCTTCAGAAACTTTATAGCAATGATTGCCGCAGGCTTTATTCTTTTTAAAAGCGGCACAGGTCTAAGCTATAAAAAAAAGGATATTCCTCTTTTAATACTTCGCTCTGCAATGGGCACAATAGGTATACTGGGCAACTTTTATGCTGTTGACAAACTTAATCTTTCAGACGCCTCAATGCTTAACAAACTTTCGCCGTTTTTTGCAATTATATTTTCAATGTTTTTTCTAAGAGAAAAACCACGCTTTATACAATACTTAGGTGTAATTATTGCGTTTATAGGCAGTCTTTTTATAATAAAGCCAACACTTGAATTTACAGCTGTTTTTCCTGCCCTTGCTGGTACAATAGGCGGAATGGGTGCAGGTGCAGCTTACACAGCAGTCCGTGCTTTAGGTCAAAGAGGAGTAAAGGGTCCTTTAATAGTTTTCTTCTTTTCCTCTTTTAGCTGCATAGTTGTACTTCCATGGGTTATTGCAGGTTTTAAACCTATGGAATTATGGCAGCTGGGATTTCTCCTTTTGGCCGGTATTGCTGCAACAGGCGGACAGTTTACAATTACTGCTGCATATTCAAATGCTCCGGCAAAGGAAATTTCAATTTTTGATTATACACAGATAATTTTTGCCGCTGTATTAGGTTATTTTATTTTTGCTCAGACACCTGATATATACAGCATAATAGGCTATTTTATTATATGTGCGGCATCTGTAATTCTTTTTATTTACAACAACAAAGAATAATCATTATTTTTAATGATA
>ULQT01039632.1_pt1 | contig 11950 bp, 10 predicted proteins | sample 1954791 | NCBI WGS metagenome assembly ULQT01 (sample SAMEA4835663, study PRJEB28245) | human gut metagenome | biome: gut microbiome; material: fecal sample | place: Denmark | collected 2008 | reverse complement strand
CCTGCCTATAATGTGAAAAATTTCATATTAAATATGGATAGAGAAAGGCTTTATGAAAGAATTGAAAAAAGAATTGATATAATGATTGATAAAGGTTTGATAGATGAAGTAAAAAAGTTAATGAAAATATACCCTGATAATCTTGTGTCGATGAAAGGACTGGGCTATAAGGAAATAATAGGCTATTTAAAAGGTGAATATTCTCTTGATGAGGCAATTTATATATTAAAAAGAGATACAAGGCATTTTGCCAGACGGCAGATAACATGGTTCAGGCATCAAAGTGACGGTGTGTGGATAAATATGGATGATTATAATTCTCCGTCGGAAGCAGCCAAATTTATTGCAGAGAAAATAACTAATGAGGAGAAATAATATGTTAAGGAATTATATTATAAAAGAGTTTGGAATAGATGAAAAAGTGCTGGATTTTTGTCTTGAGGCAGAAAAGGGGATAAAGGGAAAATTTGCTGAAATTGACAATATTTCAGAGTTTAATCAATATAAAGTGTTAAGAGCAATGCAGAAAAACGGGCTTAATGACACAGCCTTTGACGGAACAACAGGATATGGCTATAATGATATAGGAAGAGATAAGCTGGAAGATATATATGCCGATGTTTTTAATGCAGAATCTGCATTGGTAAGAGCACAGATAATTTCAGGAACACATGCTTTGACTGTTGCTTTATTTGGTAATTTAAGATATGGTGACGAGCTTTTGTGTGTTGCAGGTGCTCCTTATGATACTCTTGAGGGGGTAATAGGTGCAAAAAGACAGGTAAAAGGTTCTCTGACAGAGCATGGAATAATTTATAAAGAAATTCCTCTTTTAGATGACGGCAGTGTTGATTTTAATAAAATACCTGAAATGATAACAGATAAAACTAAAATAGTTGAGATTCAGAGGTCTAAGGGATATGAATACAGACCAAGTCTTACTATTGAAACTGTAAAGAAAATAATTGATATTGTAAAAGGTATAAGGAAAGATATTATATGTATGGTTGACAACTGTTACTGCGAATTTGTAAGTGAGCTTGAACCGACAGATGTAGGTGCTGATATGATAGTTGGCTCTCTTATTAAAAATCCCGGAGGAGGGCTCGCTCCTGTGGGAGGATATATAGTAGGTACAAATAAATGTGTTGAAAATGCGGCTTACAGACTTACTTCGCCGGGAATGGGAAAAGAAGTTGGTCCAAGCCTTGGAGTAACAACAAGTCTTATACAAGGATTGTTTCTTGCACCTAATGTTGTAAATGCCAGTCTTAAAACAGCTGTGTTTGCTGCAAGTATATTTGAAAAGCTTGGGTTTGAGTGTATGCCAAAGGTAAATGAAGAGAGACCTGATATTGTTGAAGCTATACAAATGAAAACACCTGAGAATGTTATAGCTTTTTGTCAGGGAATACAAGCCGGTGCTGCAGTTGATAGCTATGTTAAGCCTGAACCATGGGATATGCCGGGATATGATTCGCAGGTAATAATGGCTGCAGGTGCCTTTGTACAGGGGTCATCAATTGAGCTTAGTGCAGATGCTCCTATGAAAGCACCTTATACTGTATATATGCAGGGCGGACTTACGTGGTTCCATGGTAAAATTGGTGTAATAATTGCAGTTGACCGTATGTATAAGGACGGTCTTATAAAACTGTAAAAATATAATACATTATAGTATAAAAGTAATTTAATATAAATACTCCCAATTCAAATTATAATTAGTTTGAATTGGGAGTATTTTTGCTTATTTTGTATTATAATTGATTAAAATGTGTTTGAGGAGCTTTCAAGCATTTTAACAGAAACTGTTTTTGTTGTGCCGTTTCTTACAATTGTAATATCGACTGTCTCACCGATTTTACACTGTTTAACTGCACTCATAAGCTGCTCTGTGTTAAATACAGGGGTTCCGTTGAATGATGTAATTAAATCTCCTGCCTGAATGTCTGCATAGCTGGCACTTCCGCCTTCTATAATTTTTTGTACTAGAACACCTGCCTGAGGCAAATTATTCTGTGCAGCAACCTCTTCGGAAATACTTGTAATATAAACACCGAGAGTAGGGGTACTGGTACTGTTCATCAATTCTTCTATAATAGGTTTTGCAACATCTGAGGCAATACTATAACCTATACCTTCAACTGTAGTCATTGAAATTTTTGCTGTATTTATTCCGATAACCTGTCCTTTGCTGTTTACAAGTGCACCTCCGCTGTTGCCGGGGTTAATAGCAGCATCTGTCTGCAATACTGTAAGCTTTGTACCTTGTATATTTACATCTCTTGTCTGAGAACTTAAAATGCCCTTTGTGGCTGTGTTGCCTTCACCAAGTGCATTTCCTATTGCAATAACAGTTTCACCAACTTCAACTTCTTCTGAATTTCCAAATTCTGCAACCTGTACATTTGTTACACCTGCATTAGCTAAGTCCTTAAGAGATACAGAAATAACAGCTAAGTCAGCATTTGCATCTTTACCTACAAGTTTAGCTGCCACAAGGTCACACTCATTTAATGATATACTTACTGTAGAAGCACCTGAAATAACGTGGTTATTGGTTACTATATAGGCATTTTCATTATCCTTAAAGAAAACAACGCCTGAGCCTGCACCTTTACTTTGATATGACTGATTAAAAAAGTCAACACCTTCAACAATAGAAGTAATACAAGCAACAGAAGGCTGTACTTTATTAATAATATCTACGGTGTTTCTGGATGCTTCATCCATTGTTACCTTTACATTGCCATTGTCAGCTGAAGGAATTTCTGTAACATTATCAGATACAGATGCTGTCTGTACGTGGTCAATAATTTCTGTTGTAACAGGAATTGCTGCTCCTATACTTAGTCCTACAACACCACTTGCAACAACTGCCAATATTGTGTTTTTAATGTAGTTTTTTTTCATTTAACATCACCATCCTATTTAGAATTGTTCATTCTGATTTTGAAGTGTGGCAGTTATTGTCATTTCTTGTCTGCCGTTTCTGATTATAGTAAGATTTATATTATCACCGGATTTATGTTTAGAAATCTGCTGTGATAATGTTTCAATATTTGCTACAGCAGTACCGTCAATAGCAGTAACTATATCAGATACCTGTAAGCCTGCCTGTTCAGCTGCTGAATTTGCTTCTACTTTGCTGATAAACACACCGGGGATATTAATACCATAAATCTTTTCAAAGTTTTCATCAATAGTATAACCTTGAATTCCTAAATATGGCTTATCAACTGTACCGTTTGTCATAAGAGTTTCAATAATTGTTTTAGCAGATGAAATAGGAATAGCGTAACCTATACCTTCAACAGCACTGCTTGAAAGTTTAGCTGTATTAATTCCAATAACTTCACCAGCTGTATTTACAAGTGCACCGCCGCTGTTGCCGGGATTAATGGCAGCATCGGTCTGTATAACAGTAAGTTTTTTTCCGTCAATATTTATTTCTTTGTTCTGAGCACTTATTATGCCAAGTGTTGCAGTTTTACCCTGACCTAAAGCATTGCCTATAGGAATGACTGTTTCACCAACCTGCATATCATCTGAATTTCCAAATTTTGCAGCAGTAACGTCTGTTACACCGGCAGCAGCCAAATCAGGCTTTGATACAGAAATTACAGCAAGGTCTGATGATGCATCTTTACCTACAAGTTTAGCATTAACCTGTTCTTTTCCTGTAATTGATACTGTAACTGAATTTGCACTTTCAACTACATGATTATTTGTAACAATATAAACGGTATCCCCGTCTACCTTATAAATAATACCTGAACCTGAACCTTCACTTTCGTATGTTTGGCCAAACCAGTCTGTACCTGACTGAGCTTTAATTGAAATATTTACAATTGAGTTTTCTACACTTCCTACAACTTTTGCAATACTGTCTTCTGAAGCCACAAGGTTGGATGAAGTTGCGGTAGCAGGAGCAGTATCTGATGAAGAAGAATCAAAGCTAAAACCTCCTGTGACAGCACTTGTAATAGTTTTTGATGTATTAAGTCCAAGCCCAAGGAAATATCCAAGAGAACCACCGCATAATACTACTCCTGCAAGACCTACAGCAATACTCTTTTTATAAGAATATTTAGGTTCTTTTTTTTCTTCAGAAGTGTTTAATAAGACTTCATCATTTAAATTTGTTTCTGTTGTTTCAGTATCAGCTGTGTTACTTATACTTTTATCAGCTGAAGTTGTTTCATCTTTATTTGCATTTTCAATAGGAGTTACATCAACAGTTTCATCTGATATATTCATATTATCTGCTGTTGAGTTGACATTTTCTGTTTCAGTGTTTTGATTATTGTTTAAATTTTCAAATTCATTACTCATATAAAAACCTCCTTTGTTGTTTTCAAAGGTATTGTAACAATAATTCAGGCAAAAAGTGTGAATAAACTGTGAACATTTATTCATAAAGTGCAACTTTAATGCTACTTTAATAATTGCTTAATAATTCTATAATTTTGATTTAATAAATTTGCACATAATTTTAAATTAGGAAACAAATTTAAAATTAAACATATAGTTTTTACTATACAAAATTGTTGTCATAAAAACATAGTGATTCATGAAATACACCACTATTGGTAGCTACGCTAATAGTATAACACATTTTTTCTGTTTTGCATATACTAAATTATATAAATTTTAGGTGGTAGAGATGAGAATTTTTTTAGATCCAGGTCATGGCGGTACAAATCCGGGTGCAATTGGAATAAATGGACTAAATGAGTCTGAGGTAACTCTTGATGTAGCCCTGAGAACAGGAAGACTTTTGCAGGCAGAAGGATACACTGTGAATTTTTCAAGAACAACTGATGTAAATGTTAGTCTTTCAGAAAGAGCAAGGCTTGCAAATGAATGGGGTGCTGACTATTTTGTAAGTATTCACTGTAATTCTAATGTAAATCCTATATATAAAGGAACAGAAACATTTTTTTACAGAGAAGGAAGTGTAGCTGAAGATTTTGCACTTGTAGTAAATAATGCACTTGTGGAAGAAATAGGAACAAGGAATCTGGGCATTTTTTCAGCTAATTTTGCTGTGCTTAGATTGACAAGAATGCCTGCGATTTTAGTTGAACTTGCATTTTTAAGTAATCCTGAAGAGGCTGACTTGCTTGCAACAGACAGTTTCAGGCAGAAATGTGCAATAGGTTTATCAAGAGGAATAATTGATTTTACCAGTTAATATATGAATAAGTAAAGATAATGTTAAAATTTAAAATATTCTTTTTTTAAAATTACAGCTCCGCAGATAAGATTAAAATAAAATCAGCGGAGCTTTAATATATTTATATTTGTTTTAAATTATTTATAATTGATTCATCAGAATCAACGTAAGCGGTTTTATTTGTTTCATAGATTACCATACCGGGTTTAGCACCGTTTGGTTTTTTGACATTTTTTTTCTCAGTGTAGTCTACAGGCACCATAGGTGAACCCTGTGCCTTGCTGTAATATGCTGCAAGCATAGCAGCCTCTGTAAGGGTAGTGTCAGGAAAAGTTTCTCCTTTGTAAACTACAATAACGTGTGAACCTGGTATTTTTTTGGTATGCAACCATATATCCTTTGGTTTGGCAAATTTTAGTGTCAGCTCATCATTTTGATAATTGTTTTTTCCAACATAGATATCATAACCGTCAGAGGATATAAAGTGCAGCGGTTTAGACTTTTTCTGTGAAGTTTTACCTTTGCTGCCTTTAATTTTTTTAATATAACCGTTGTCTCTTAATTCCTGACGTATTTCTTTTATATCCTGCTCATTTGTACAATTGCCTACAGATGTTAAAACACCTTCCAAATATTCAAGTTCATCATTATTTGACAGAATTTGTTCTTGAAGTGCATCAAATGTTCTTTTTGCTTTGTTATATGCCTTGAAATATTTTTGTGCGTTTTCCGATGGTGTTTTGTTTCCGTCAAGTGGTATTGATATAGTTTCATAGTTTTCTGAATAAAAATTAGGAAGTTCAGCTGTTGTCATACCTTTTTTTATTGAATAAATATTTGCTGTAATCAATTCACCAAAAAGCCTTAACGTGTCTCTGTTTTCAATTTCTTTAAGTGTTTTAAGCTGTAATTCTTTCTTTCTTATACAGCGTTCTATATTTTGTGAAACAAGTTTTTTTAAATCCTGTGTTTTCTGATTCATTCTGTATACAAAGTCTCTTGACCTGTAGAAATCTTCTATAAGTTCAGATACAGATGTATAGTTTTTTATATTATAGCCAGAAAACTGTATCATATTTACCGGTGAAAAGTCTATAACTTTGCCTGAATTGTCAGAAATAAGCTGAGGATTATATTTTTCTGATTTTATATCAGATATAAAATCAGAAAATGAATTGAATAGTGCTTCCTGACCGGCAGTATCTAAACTTTCACAAAAATCAGAAGAATCGATACCTGCTCTTATACATATTTCAGAGGCAATAACAGGACTTATTCCTGTGTAGCTTTGATATATCATTAACTGTGCTTTCTTAGTAAGGCTGTTATTAAAGGCTTTGAAAAAATTATCTTTATCTAATTTAAGTGTATTGTATTTATTTTGAGCGGGAGGCATAATATATTCCTTGCCGGGAAGAACTTCTCGCACTGAACTTTTGTCATGTGTTATATGTTTAATACAGTCAAGTATAATATTATTATCATCAGTGAGAATAATATTGCTGTGTCTTCCCATTATTTCAAATATAAGCTTTTTTACTGAATAATCTCCCAACTCATTCATTGATTCTACATATATATTAACAATTCTGTCAAAGTCAGGCTGATCAATTGCTATAATTTTGCCGCTTTGCAGATGTTTTCTCATTACCATACAAAATAAAGGGGGATTTAAAGGATTGTCTTTACTCTCGGAAGTAAAATGAAATTTAGGATTTGATGGGTTGGCTGTAAGCAAAAGCTTATATGCTTTGCCAAAACTTCTTATACTTAAAATTATCTCATCATTTTCCGGTTGATATATTTTATCAATTCTTCCGCCTGTAATTTTGTCTTTTATTTCAGAAATTAAGGCTGAAACTGTAATGCCGTCAAAGGCCATAATAACACCTCCTTAAAGTGTTTATGTTATTATATCACAATTATTAATAATTTCAACAATAAAAAAATGAAAAAAAGTCTTTCATTTATGAAAGAAATATTGTATAATTAAACTAATATATTGTGCAATGAGAAATGTGAGGTATTTACAGATGAAAAGTATGACCGGCTATGGCAGAGGCGAATGTACTTTGTATAATCGTAAATTTGTAGTAGAAATTAAAGCTGTTAATCACAGATACAATGATATTACAGTTAAAATGCCAAGAACTATGATAGCCTATGAAGATGTTATAAAAAAGGCAATTACGGCAAAAGTTTTTAGAGGCAAAATTGATGTTTACGTTAATTTTGAAAGTTTTTCTGAAGATGATATAAATATTGCTGTTAATGAAAATCTTGCAAAAGGGTATGTTTCAGCATTAAATGATATAAAAGATAAATTTAATATTAATGATGAAATTACTTTGGAACTTGTTGCGAAGTTCCCTGATTTAATAACTGTTGATAAAGGTATAACAAGTGAAGAAGCGGGCAAAGAAATAAATGAATGTCTTATGAATGCTGTAAATGAAGCGGTTGAAAGCTTTGTAAGTATGCGTACAAAGGAAGGCGAAGCATTAAAAATTAATATACTTGAAAAACTTGATGCTGTATATGAAGCTGTAAACAAGATTAATGAAAGAGCACCTGAAGTTGCTAAAGATTACAGAAAAAGGCTTGAGGATAAGCTTAAAGAACTTGATGAAATACAGGCTGATGAATCAAGAATACTTACTGAAGTACTTATATTTTCTGACAAGGCGTGTGTTGATGAGGAAATCACAAGATTGTACAGCCATATTGAACAAATGAAGTCAATTGTGGAAGAAAATATGCCTGTAGGAAGGAAACTGGATTTTCTTATACAGGAAATGAACAGGGAAGTAAATACCATAGGTTCAAAGTCAAATGACCTTGTAATAACTAATATAATAGTTGATACAAAAAGTGAAATAGAAAAGATAAGAGAACAAATACAAAATATAGAATAACTTTAGGATGTGTAATTATGGATAAAGGAATGTTAGTTGTTTTATCGGGTCCGTCAGGTGCGGGAAAGGGTACTATACTCAGTGAATTTCTGAAAGATGAGGATTTTTGTGTATCTATTTCAGCTACATCAAGAAAGCCCAGACCCGGTGATACAGAAGGAGTTACATATTTCTTTAAAACAAAGGATGAATTTGAAGAAATGATAAAACAAGGTGAATTCTTCGAATATGCACAGTTTAACGGAAATTATTATGGTACTCCTAAAAATTATGTTTTAGAACAGATAAATAATGGTAAAAATATAATATTGGAAATAGAAGTTCAGGGAGCAATGCAGGTAAAGGCTGCTGTTCCTGATGCTGTGCTTATTTTTATGACAACACCTAATATAAAAGTGTTGAGAGAACGGCTTGAAGGAAGACAGACAGAACCTCAGCAGGTAATTGAACAAAGGCTTGCAACTGCACTTGAAGAAATAGAGTATATTAATTGCTATGATTATTTAATAATAAATAATGAAATTGAACAGACAGTTACAGATTTAAAAAATGTTGTAAATTCAGCAAAAAATAAAGCAAAAAGTAATTTAGAATTTATTAAAAAGTTTAAGGGAGAGAATTGATATGTTAAGACCATCTTATGCAGAACTTATGGACGTAATGAGTGAAAATTCAAAAGAGGCTGTTACAAGCAGATATACTGTTGTTATTGCAGCATCTAAGAGAGCAAGACAATTAATTGACGGTGATGAATCAATGGCAGATTTTAAGACTAATTCTAATAAGCCTGTTTCAATTGCTGTGGAAGAAATAAAAGAAGGAAAAATAATTGTTGTTCCTGAGGGACAGGGAACTAAACTTAAGCCAAAAGTAAATCCTGATGAATATGAAATAAAGAAAGAGCTTGAAGAAAGAGCTGCCGATGAAAAGAAAAACGATGAAGAAGAAATAGCAGAGGCTGCTGATGATGAAGTAGATGAAGATGATATGACTGAAGAAGAATTTGACATTAATGCTGTTGATATTGAAGAAAGCGGTATTGAAGAAACTGAAGAATAATTATAAAATAAAAGGGGCTATAGCATAAGCTAATAAGCCCTTTATTAATTGAGTGATGTGAGGTGATGTAATGAAATATGCTTTGATAATTGTTTCTGCGGCACATTCAAATATTGACCATATTTTTCATTACAGAATACCTGAGCATTTAGAGGACGTCATTGAAATTGGTATGAGAGTAATTGTTCCTTTTGGCAGGGGCAACAGAAAAATAGAAGGGTATGTGACCGGCTTTTCTGAAAAAGCAGATGTTGATGAAGTATTAATAAAAGATATTGCCGATATATGTGAAAACTATCCTATAATAAGCCCTAAAAGAATTGAGCTTGCCAAATGGATGCAGAAAAAGTATTATACTACTTTAAGCAGCTGCATACAGTGTATTATCCCTAAAAAAGTAAATGAAAAAAACTTTGCCTGTGCTGTCATTAACAATGATAATGAAAATCTTGATAGAGAAATTGAAAAGGTAATGAAAAAAGATACAAAACAGAAAAAGGTATTAAGTCTGCTTTTAAATGGAAGTGAAATACCAGTATCTCATATTAAAACATTGCTTGAAGTTGATGATACTCCAATAAATGCTTTAATAAAAAAAGGTGTTATAAAAAAAATATATGAACAGGTGTACAGGGGAAATTTTAATACAGCATTAGTAAAAAAGACTAAACCTCCAATACTTACTGATGAACAAAACTCAGCCTGTGAAAAAATATTTAGGGAAATTGATGAGCCTTCAGGTAAAACTATACTAATTCATGGAGTAACAGGCAGCGGAAAAACAGAAATATATTTAAGAGCCATTGAAAAAGTGTTAAACAAAGGCAAAACTGCAATTGTACTTGTACCTGAAATTTCATTAACTCAGCAGACAGTTGAAAGATTTGTATCAAGATTTGGTGAGAAAGTTTCAGTTACTCATTCAAGACTTAATGACGGTGAAAGATATGATCAGTGGACAAGGGCAAGACTTGGTGAAATTTCAGTAATGATTGGTCCAAGATCAGCGGTCTTTACACCATTTGAAAATATTGGTATAATAATAATTGATGAAGAGCATGAGACAACTTACAAGTCAGATCAGCTCTCGCCTAAGTATGATGCAAGAGAGATTGCTGAAAAACTGAGTGAACTTTATGGCTGTACTGTTGTTTTGGGAAGTGCTACACCGTCAATAAGGAGTTATTATAAAGCTGTAAATAATGAATATGAGCTTTGCAGGCTAAATAATAGGGTAAATAATTCTTTTCCTGATATTGAAATTGTAGATATGAGACTGGAACTTGCAAAGAAGAACTTTTCTGTGTTTAGCGAGAAACTAAGCAGTGCTATTAAAAAAAATATAGAAAATAAGGAACAGACAATTCTGTTTCTAAACAGAAGAGGATATTCAACTTTTGTATCATGCAGAGAGTGCGGCTATGTGATGACATGTAAAAACTGTAATGTAAGTTATACATATCATAAGGGAATAAATAAATTGAGCTGTCATTACTGCGGTTCAAGTATAAATGTACCTGATGTTTGCCCAAGCTGTGGTTCAAAACATATAAAATACTTTGGGACAGGTACAGAGAAAATAGAGCAGGCTGTAAACAAATACTTTCCTGAAGCAAGAGTGCTCAGAATGGATCTTGATACTACTCAGAGAAAAAACAGCCATCAGACAATACTTGAAGAATTTAAAAGAGGAAATGCTGATATACTGATTGGTACTCAAATGATAGCAAAGGGTCTTGACTTTGAAAATGTCACATTAGTAGGAATTATTGCAGCTGATTTGTCATTGAATATGGGTGATTACAAAAGTGCAGAGACTACATATCAGCTTGTGTCACAAGTAGCCGGACGTGCAGGACGTGCAGAAAAAAAGGGAAGAGTATATATTCAAACGTATTCCCCTGAACACTACAGCATACAGTATGCTGCTAAAAATGATTATGAAGGATTTTATAATCAGGAAATAGATTACAGAAGAAGTATGGTATATCCGCCTTTTACAAATATATTTGCAATAATGTTTACAGGAGAAAATGAAGGGTATGTAAAGCAGTGTTTATCAGATCTTCTTTACATAATGAAACATTATAATAAAAATAATATGTTTACGCATTTAGGACCTACACCTGCTGTAGTATCAAAAATAAACAATAATTACCGCTGGCAGCTGATTGTTAAATGTGAAAATGAGGAAAAACTCAGAAATTATGTTTTATTCTGTATAGAAAAGTTAAAGCAGAATGTAAATTTAAATAAAATAAGTATTCATTTAAACTTAAATCCAAATTATATTTAGGAGGTAAATAAAATGGCAATAAGAATGATAAGAGAAGAAAATGAACCTATATTGAGAAAGAAGTGCAAGCCGGTAAGCGAAATTACACCAAAAATTGTTGAATTGGTTGAGGATATGCTTGACACGATGTATGAAGCAAATGGCGTGGGTCTTGCTGCACCTCAGGTTGGTATGCTTAAAAGAATTGTGGTAATTGATGTTGGGGAAGGTCCTGTAATATTAATTAATCCTGAAATAATTGAAATAAGCGGAGAGCAGACAGGAAGTGAGGGCTGTCTTTCTGTACCGGGGAAAATGGGTATTGTTACAAGACCTAATTATGCAAAGGTAAAAGCTGTTGACATAACAGGGCAGAATATAATTGTTGAAGGTGAAGAATTAATGGCGAGAGCCTTATGTCATGAAATTGACCACTTAGACGGTGTGCTATATATTGATAAAATTGAAGGCGAACTTATGGATGTTGAAACTGAGGAGGACGAAGAATAATATGAAAGTATT
>ULQT01032989.1_pt1 | contig 12007 bp, 7 predicted proteins | sample 1954791 | NCBI WGS metagenome assembly ULQT01 (sample SAMEA4835663, study PRJEB28245) | human gut metagenome | biome: gut microbiome; material: fecal sample | place: Denmark | collected 2008 | reverse complement strand
ATATATCGAGTAGAATTCAGTGTTCTGATTTCATTGAAATATGAAGAAATATCCTTATATAATTGCTCCTTTTCATCAGATTGATCTTTGATTTGATCAAAATCTTCTTTGCCGATTCTTCTATTCACAAGTTTGTGTACTGCATCTGCACTCGCTGTGTCACGTGCGATTTCTGTTTCAAGGGCGGTCTTAGTGTAAGAACTTTGCAGAATAAATGTGTACAACGCTATTACAAAAATTATCAAAAGCCCCGCAATCACAAAGATACTGCCTGTATTCTTCAGCCCAAGGCGTTTTTTCAAATCAATTCCTTCTTTTGTTTTCTTCATGCTGCTCATTCCCATCCTCTAAATCCCAATTTTCCGATTCTATCATAGCACATTTTCATGCAGTCTTCAATCGGGTAGGAGGTAAATAATTATTGTATTTACCTCCTACCACACCACCGTACATGACAGAAAGGACTATACCATGAAAAAGACTATTTGGAAAAGCATTCTTTGCGCAATGCTCGTTACGCTGACTGCCTGCATTTTGTGTATCGGCGCATTCGCTGCCAAGTATACCTGCATCAAGGACGGCTGCACGCGAGAAGCGGATAAGGACTCTGCCTACTGCTGGGTACATCGCCCTTCCAAATCTTCCACCAAGAGCAGCACTTCTTACAGCTCCAAATCTTCGTACAGCAGTTCTTACTCCAGCAGCAAAAAATCCTACAAGACGTATGATTCCTATGACGATGGCTACGATGCCATCTACGATGATGACGACTACGATGAGGATCGCTACGACAGCGACTCGGACTACGCGGCAGGCATAGATGACGCTATGGACGAGTTGGATTGGTATATAAACTAAAGAACGCCGAGGGTTCCTCCCATATGGGAAGGGATTCCTCGGCGTTCTTCATTTCATGCTTTTTGATTGCCCGGTCAACAGTATCACGCGCCTTATCGCAATGCACAGATCACAGCCACTGTTTCAGCACATCGTTCAGCTTATTCAAATCAAGCGGTTTGGCGATATGCTCGTTCATGCCGGTGTTCTTTGCCAGTTGCACGTCCTCGGCAAAGGCATTTGCCGTCATGGCAATGATGGGCACTTTGCCCCGGCTGCCGGCAAGCGAACGGATCGCAGCAGTGGCTTCGTAACCATTCATGATGGGCATCTGAATGTCCATAAAAATGAGATCATACCACTTTTCCGGCGCTTCCATCACCTTTTCGACTGCAATTTTTCCGTTTTCGGCGCTGTCGATGGTCACGCCCGTCATGCCTATGATCTCGGTTGCGATCTCACGGTTCAGCTCGTTATCTTCCACAAGAAGGATCCGCTTACCCGCATAGTTTTCCTTCGCAAAGTCTTCCAGATAGTTCCGGGCGTTTTTCTCCTTTTTCCCGGATGTAAACTGCCGCAGCGTTGCCGTCAGACGAGAACGGAACAGCGGTTTTGCCATAAACGCATTCACGCCCGCCGCTCTGGCTTCTTCTTCGATCTCGCTGAAATCAAAGGAAGTCAGGATGATGATCGTGACATCTTCTCCTACCTGTTCCCGGATTTTTCTGGCGGTTGCAATACCGTCCATTTCCGGCATCTTCCAGTCCAGAATCACCGCAAAATAGTCGCGGCCTGTCTTGTGCCGCGCCGCGCAGCGTTCCACGGCTTCCTTGCCGGTCAGGACCCATTCGCCCGCTATGCCGATCTCCTGAAGGGTTGCAACGGTGCTTTCGCAGCAGGTCTTGTCATCGTCCACGACCAGTACCGGCAGATCGAGCAGTTCTTTTTCCTGTTCCTTCTCGTTCTCCTGAAGCTTCAGATAGACCGTGACCGTGATCTTCGTTCCCTTGTTGGGAGCGCTTTCGACCTGAATGTCACCATTCATCAGGTTGACGATGTTTCTTGCAATGGCCATGCCAAGACCGGTGCCCTGCACCTTGGTCGTCCGGTGATCGTCTGCCCGGCTGAACGGCTCGAACATGATCTTCTGGAATTCCGGCGTCATACCGATGCCGTTGTCCTCGATGGAAAACTCGTAGCAGCCAAGTTCCGAGAAGCCGTTCGGTTTTTCCTTGATCGTAAGGGTGATGTTTCCTCCATCCGGGGTGTACTTGACGGCGTTGCTCATCAGGTTCACAAAGATCTGCTGGATGCGCAGGCTGTCGCCACAGACAGCTTCGTGCTCGAGGTGCTCAATATGGACTTCGAGCTGATGTTTGTGCTCGTCGATTGCCGGTTTTGTGATGGTGAGCAGGTTATCGACCAGCTCCGACAGGCTGAAATCCTCCTCGGCAAGGCTCATTCGCCCGCTCTCGATTCTGGCCATGTCCAGCACTTCATTGATCAGTCCCAACAGATGACGGCTCGATTTTGTGATCTTGCCAAGGCACTCGATCACCCTGTCCTGACTCTCGATATTCGCACCCGCAATGGCGGTCAAGCCAACGATTGCATTCATCGGTGTACGGATGTCATGGGACATATTGGAGAGAAATTCCGTCTTGGCGCAGTTTGCGTTTTCCGCTGCCCGGTACGCATCCTTCAGTGCCTTATGGGATTCGATCTCGGCCTTTTTCTCCTGCGACACATCCATAGAGCCCAGCAGCGCTTTGAGCAGCTTTGTGCCATTCCACTCCAGCGGAATGAAGGAAGCAATCTTATAGGTGTTCTCATCCATGGAGCAGTATTCAAATTTGTAGATGTCATTCTCGCTCTGCAAATTCCTGCGGATATTTTCCGGCGAGATTATAGCATCCAATGTGTCCAGCGATTCCAGTGTCTTATACTTTGCAGCCACCTGTTCCACAAAATCATGGTATGTTCCCGTCGGCGCGTATATCATTTCACCTTGCAGATTATAGAACCGATACCGGTCATTCTCCAGATCGCAGACGACAAAGCGGTCCAGCAGACGCACCATACTCTTGATCAAAAGATCCATAGATGCGTTATCTGAGGCCATCTGCATCCGCCGTGCTGTCTCTGCTTTGGACTCTGTGATGTCCCGCAGAAAACTCATCGCATATTCGGAATCTTCGATCTCGCCGCGCATGACCACGTTGCTGACCCATCGTTCCTCCCCATTCAGAACGATGCGGCACTCCTGACACAGCTCCGTCTCAAGCCCCTTTAATTTTTTCGTGATGTAGGCGCGATTGTAGAAATCCGTTACAGACTTTTTGTCCTCTTCAACCACATAGTTATCCACAAAGAATCTGATCAGTTCATCCCATGTGTGGCTCTGCTCAAAGGCCGTCATCAAAGAGGGCTCCACTTTGAAAGTATCAAAGGTGTTCTTTTCCAGATTTACATAGTATTCGCAGAGGTTTGCGCTGGTAAAGGCACGGTGAAATGCCGCTGCCCGCTGCGCCTGCATCCGGCTTCTTTTTTCCGCGTCAATGTTGCTGATGATTCCGGCAATTCGGTTGGCCGAGCCATCCAGACGGCGTATCACCTCCGCCGATGCCCGGAACCACTGGTATTGGCCATCCTGCATTTTCAGTCGGTACTCAACATTATATTTTGTAGTATTGGTTTTGTCCGCAATCGTTTCCAAAAGCAGCTGCATTACCCGGTCATGATCCTCCGGGTGCAGAAGGTTCGACCACGAATCCAGTTTGTTCGGAAAATCCAGAATGTCATGATATCCAAGCATCTGCCGGAACGCATGGCTCCAGTTTACATTGACGATTTCACCGTTTTCATTGCACTCATAATACCACAGCGCAGAATGAATGGATTCGTTGACTAACGCAAGATTTTCATACGCCCAGTTCATCCGTACCGACAGGACCCAGATCGGCGTTCCATCCGTATCGACTGCATCTTCTTTATAGAGACGCACATAGACGGGAGAGCCATCTGCCATGAGGATTCGGCCTTCTCCTCCGCCCTGAATCTGACGAAAGCGTGCATTGTCAAGGAATGCGGCATCTTTCTTATAGAAAAGATTCTTCAGTGAACCCTTTGTCTGCTCCATCAGGGACTCATAGCTGTGGTTCAGATTATGCAGCAACAGATTACTGACCGACAGGATTGACAATTCGGCATCATAGTACCCGGTAATGGTTCCGACACCGCCATTATGATAGATCGTCTCCTGCATGGCCTGAAATGCATCTTCTCCCAGCCTTACCGTATCGGAAGTGTAGATTTCATCTGTAAGTCTTCTATCGAATTTCATGTTCTTCATCCTCGCAGGGTTTCGATTCCGCCGCACGCTTCAATTCTGGTATGTCTTTTATAGGCAACTGGCATACTGATTTTCAATCAAATTACACAGTATAACAAGTATAGTATACTTGTGCAGCGTTTCGATTTCAAGCGCTAGTTGGCATTGGCTGTGTAAAAAAGAGAGGCCAATCTGCGTGAAAATTTATGCAAGTTGATCCCTGTACTTTTCCACAATCCGGCTATCAGTATAGACAGCCGCCCTGCGATGCGGTAAGGCGGGAATTGAGCGGTGTTGTCTTAATGGGCGAAAGTCTCCGCGTAGGGCGACCATGCGTAGCTCAGGCAGTAGGAGGTGTAGCTTGCGGCGGGCACGCGGATGCGGCAGAATGCGGGCGCACCGTCGAGCAGGGCCTGCCCCACGGAAAGCCGCGCGGGGTCCGGCTGGGTCAGCGTGATTTCCTGCAGCGCGGAGCATTTGGCAAAAAGTCCATCCGGAAGCGCCGTGATATTTTGCTGTATCGTCAGTTTTTCCAGCGCGCTGCATCCCGCAAACGTGTCGGAGGCCAGCGCCGTCACGGGTCGGCTGTCCACCTCGCCCGGAACTGTCAAGGTGCGGCGGCCGCGTCCCGCCGCATTGACGACAAGACGGTCACTTTCCCATGTAAAATAGGCAGCATCGCTGTTATTTGCGGCTTCTGTGTCGGTCTGTATCCGGCGGGCGGGCATGGCGGGCAGCGCGATTTCGGTAGACGAGGTGTCTCCCAGTACAGCTTTGAGATCGCGGATGAGCTGCCGCGTAAAGACGGTCTTGCCGCTCACGTTCAGATGGAAATTTGTGTCATAGAACCACCCGGCGTCCATCACGCAGGCATGCGGATCACCTGCCAGAGGTGCAGTCAGCTGCGACTGCAAATAGTCGGCATACGTGTCAATATCTTCTGCATTCGCTACAGCAAGCACATTCATCGGCGGAAAATGATACAAGACAACTGCCCCGACAGACTCGGCCTGTGCAGTGTAGGCGTTGAGCGCATCACAGAAGTCGGTGTCCAGCATCGAGGGATCAAAGCGTATCGGCATTGTCGTGTCATAACCATCCGGCAAAATATTGCCGCTGCAGAGCGGATTTATCACATCGCCCACCGCATTGAAGGAGCCGCGGCGATAGACGCCGTCCGGGGTAGGCGTACCGGTGAGAAAATAGCGGAACTTCGCACCGGCAAAGCGCGGAAACGCTCCCAACAAAGGCCCAAAATCCCGCGCGTGCAGGCAGGCAAGTGCCGAAAAGTCTCCGTCAACAGCCTGCCAAAAAGTATCCGCGCCGACGGTATCGGAAAGCGCCTGACGCTGCTGCTCCGGCATGATGACGACAAGATCACCAGTGCGCAGTTCCTTTATGGACAAATCCAGCATGACCCGTGTGCCGAGTGCTGCGTACAGGCCAAAATTTACGGGCTGATAGTCAGGCAGCTCCCGGGCCAGCAGAGCGCTGTCAACGCCGAAAGCGGCTGCACTGCCGCCCACAAGAATAAGACGCGGTTTATCGCTTTCCGCGGCCAGCAGGGCACGCTTGGCGGGCAGTTCCCCCACAAACGTATTGCTGTACTGCGCGGGCAGGGCAAAGCCCCACGCCGTCAGGAGCAACGGTATGGCGATAAAAACGCAGAGCATACTTGTAAACAGTTTTTTCATGGCAGGGTCAGAATTGGAAGTAGATAAAGGCATTGGTCGTGCCCGTGTGCAGTGTGGAAAACCACGCGGCGACCACAGTCAATGCCAAAAGACAGAAGGCCAATACGCTGCGCGGGGACGGTGCTGCGGACGACGTCTCGGGCAGCAGATGCAGGCAGAGCGCCCCCAAAACAAGCTCTGCCACCGGCTGTATACCGATGCTCAGCAGCGTTGTGTGCAGTGTGCTCAGCGACCAGTCGACAGGCAGGCGGGACAGCAGCAGAAGGGCATCCGAGACAGAGGCTGCCCGGAAAAAGACCCAAGCGATGCAGACCAGAGAAAATGTATAGGCGTGGCGTAGGCACACGGCGGTCCAGGTGCGGGCCTTGTGCTTTCCGCCGCAGGGGGTCAGGGCCTTTTCCAAAAGCAGCAGCGCACCATGCACACCGCCCCACACCACGAAATGTAATGCGGCACCATGCCAGAGACCGCTTAACAGAAACACGACCATGGTATTTACGGCCAGCCGTGCCGTGCCGCGGCGCGAGCCGCCGAGCGGGATATAGACGTAGTCCGTAAACCACCGCGTCAGGCTGATGTGCCAGCGGCGCCAGAAATCACGCAGGGAGTCTGCGCGATAGGGGTGGTCAAAATTGCGGCTCAATCGCACACCCAGCAAGGCAGCGGCCCCGACGGCAATGTCGGAATAGCCGGAAAAGTCCCAGTAGATCTGCCCGGCAAAAAGCAGTGTTGCCAGCAGAACAGCCGGACCGGAGGCGTCAGCCGGGGAGGCGTAGACGGAACCCACAAACAAGGCAGCGGTGTCTGCCAGCAGCAGCTTCTTTGCAAAGCCGCGCACCATCCAAAGCCAGCCGCTGCTGTCCATACGGCGCTCCTGCGCGTGCAGCTGAGGCAGAAGCGCCGTGCTGCGTTCAATCGGCCCCGCTACCAGCTGCGGGAAAAAGCTGACGAATAAGGCGTAATACCCCGGATGCCGCTCCGGCATGAGCCGCCCGCGGTAAATATCAATGACATAGCTGAGGGTCTGAAATGTGTAAAACGAGATGCCCGCGGGCAGCAGAAGCGGCACATCTGTGCGGAAAATCCCGGCATATTTGAAGAGGCACAGACACCCGATGCACAAAACTGCCGCACAGGTCAGCCAGAGCTTTTTGGCCGTCTGTGTTTTGCTTTTTGCGATGCCCAGTGCCGCCGCATAGGTTCCCAGCGTGATACCCGCCAGCAGCGGAAGTGCCTGCGGGCTACCCACAGCGTAAAATCCGAGGCTGGCGGCCCGCAGCAATACCCAGCGCCGGCTCGGCGGCAGCATCCAATGCAGGGCCAGTACGATAGGAAAAAGCAGCACGAAAGCGGGTGCGGTGAAATTCATAAGCGCCCTCCTATCGGCCACATTGCGGCGGCGCAGGGAATCAACAGGCAGAGCAGCATTGTGCGGGTGGGCACATCCAGTACCAGCGCTGCCAAAACCACCGCAGCACCCGAAACCATGCCGAGCGCTGCGGCCCATGCCCGGCGATGGGCCGCCAGTGCCAGCACAGTGGTCAGTGCAGCCAGAGCGCAGACAAGAATCATGGCGCAATCCCCTCCCCTTGCAGTTGTTTTGTCAGTGCATCAATGACCTGTGCCGTGCGCATAGTCACCCCGTTTGTGGACAGATGGTTGTCGGTGCCGTAGAAATACCGCCCGGGCATCAGGGAATCCTGCAGCGGCGTCAAGAACACAACATCGAGATTTTCTCGGAAATACGCATCCAGTGCGGCCACAGCCTCCGGCGTGGAATCCGCCGAAACGGCGCGGCTGTTGCGCGGGCTGTACGTCAGGTACACCCGCACGCCGTCTGCCGCAAAGCGGTCAAACTCGGCGTTGGCGGGGGCTATATACGTGTCATACGGGAAGGACGCCGTTGTGTAATCCACAGGCAGTCCGTAAATCGGCGTGTCATCGACGGCATCGGGGCGGTACAGAACATAGTCACCGTACTCGTTGTAGCTCGGCGTGTCAACGGCATTTCCGTCCTCGTCCAAATCGGACGGCGAGACGGCATAGCTGCACGCCGCCATATCTGCGCGGGTCTGCAAATAGGAGCCGAGTGCCGAAAAAACGCCGCTGTACTGTTGCAAATTGAGCCGTGCGACAATGTCGTAGTCAGCCTCGGCCATACAGAAGAAGGCGTCGTCGAAGGCGTTTGTCGTGCAGAACTGGCGCTTGGCGGCGTCAAATTCGGGCGAGAGCAGCAGCAGGTCGTCGGGGCGCATCTGTGCGCGAATCAGCTCGAGCTGCGGCAGCGCATTGGTGTAGGCGAACACACCCATGTTCACGACCTCATAATGGGGCAGGGCAGCATCCAGCGCGGCGCTGTCATACCCGAACCGCGCCGAGGAACCGGAGAACAGCACAAGCTTCTGCGTATCGGCCAATGAGAGCAGGCGGTCGTACTTATCGGCGAACGTCGCGTAGTAGCTGCCGCTGTAGACGGGCGCAGTCGCGGCATTGATGTACAATGTTTGCAGGCTTGTGCAATCTTCAAATGCGTAATCGCTGATCTGCTGCAGGTTGTCAAACAGGGTCACGCTCTCCGCGGCGCTGCCGCTGAAGGCCCCGGGCTGCACGCGGCGCAGGGTATCGGGGAAGATGACTGTTTTACAGGGCGCATCGGCAAAGGCCCCCGCCGCAATTTCCACGACGGGTGCGCCGCCCAGCGTATCGGGGATAACAAGCATTTCTCCCCCGCCCTGCCAGCCCGTTATAGCTGCGGCGTCGTTTTCAACCGTGTAGGTGAACTCCGCGGCGTCGTTTTGAGCAGCCCACTGCGCGTAAAGCCGCGCGCCGGGCTCGGTCCGACTGCCCAGCCCAACGGCCTGACCACTGCCGTCCGGGGCGGTGTTCCACCCCGTCAGCGTGTACCCGGGGCGGGTGAACAGCGCACCGTCGATGGCGGTGTTCACCCGCAGATGGCTCGCGGTGACAGGCACAGTGACCCAGCCGCCGCCGCAGTTGTCATTATAATACAGCACAGTATCGCTCTTTTCCGCGGTCACTGCCACGGCAACGGTGTAGCGGACATCGGGCAGCGTCAGGATGTACGCCGCGCCGGTGCGGGTAAGCGACGCACCGGGATAGTCTGCGCCCGTCAGCGTATAGCCGTCGGCCGGGGTCAGGGTGAAGGTCACACTCTGCCCCGGGGTAACGGCTGCGGTCTGGGTCTGCGCTGTAAACGCAGGCGAGGATTCCAAAACGATGCGGCACTGCACCGCCGGGGATGCCGGGGCGGCGGCACAGCCTGCCAGCAGAACCAGCATGGCAAGAATAAGCATCAGGCGGCGCAGGTGGAACACATCCTTTCAGAAAAAATCTGTTTTTTACATCATAATACAAAATACCCCGGAGAGGAAGCCCCCCGGGGTGTGGATGAGGAAAAAGCTGTCACGATGAAGTGACGCGGGAATGGCGCATACTTACTGCTCGTTCACATTGGTGAACGCGGCAATGATGTTCAGCACCACGGCAATCAGCAGCGCGGCTGTGCCGTAGATGGCGCTGGACAGGTCAGCCATCGTCTGGGCGTTGTTCGTAAAGGTCATGATCGAGGCGATGGTGTTGACGCGGGGGCTGATGAACTGTACGGCAGCCACGACCAGCGTGATACCGGCAACTATGCTCATCGCATCGGCGGCGATGGTCAGCTTCTTGTCCAGCACGACGCGCAGCACCAGTGCAAGGATGGCGATGACGGCGCAGCCGATGACAACCGGGCTGGTGCCGATCTTGCGGAAGGAATCAGTCCCGGCGTTGACAATGCAGAAGCCAAGGCCGACAGCACCGGCAACGGCGGTCAGAAGCGACAGGATCAGACCTGCGCCCTTTTTATTCGTAGAACTCATGGTTTGCACTCCTTTACTGCTTCTTGGATTTGCGGTCATTCAGCACATACATGGCGGCGGCCAGTACGGTCAGGGCGGCAAAGACGACCTGCACGGCAACGAGGGCGTTGTCGTACCAGGTGCGCACGCTGACAAGGCGGGTGCTGCTGGCCATGCCGTCCATAGCGTTGGAGTTGGCCAGTGCGTAGTTCTGGTACTTCATAGCCTGCTTCAGGGCGGTCATCATGGTGGTATCCTGACTTACGGCCTCTACGGTCCAGTAGGGATACTTCTCGCTGACAGCAGCCATCGTGTTGTCGCCGGTGTTGCAGCTCATGGTAACGCCGTTCAGCACAGCTTCTTTCAGCACAACATAGTTAGCGTTCTGGATGAAGTCCTCGGAAATCAAGCCTTGGAAGCCCCACTCGGTGCGCAGGATGTTCTTCATCAGACCGGTGTGGGCGTTGTCCTGCGTGATGCCAACGCGGTTATAAGCGGTCATAACGCCGAGAACATGAGCGTTCTCCACAATGCCCTGCGTGCCGCGCAGCTCGTTCTCACGGGCCTGCTGCTCAGTCATAAAGACGGAAATGCCGGTACGGTTGATTTCGGTATCGTTGAAGGCGAGGTGCTTGGGTGCGATGATAACGCCGTATTCCATAGCAGCGGCGGCGTAGGCAGTGCCCTGACCGGCGGTCAGAACAGCGTCCTCGGAGTAGTACTCGTGGTTACGGGCGTTGTAGGGCAGGCGATGCAGGTTGGTGCCGATGCCCCAGAAGATAGCGGTGTTGGCCCACAGGCTGTAGTTGCCGATCACGCGGCCATAATCAGCGGCGAGGTCCTTGTTGAAGGTCTGGGCGATGACAGTCTCATTGACCATGGTGCCCATCTTGTAAGTCAGGTTGGGGTCGTTGGCATCGACCACGCAGGGATCACCAGTGGTAGCATCGGTGTTGGCATACTGGCCCAGAGGATAGGAGTTGAAGCCGTTGGGGCCATCGTTCTGGATGGCTTCGGGGCTCATGATGGATTCGATAACCTTGGTGGAGGTACCGCCGAAGCCTGTGCGGATCATGCACTCTTCCAGCGTGATCTCATCCATCAGCATATCCCAGCGCTCATCGTTGATATCGGAAACGCCCTTCAGGTCAGCCAGCGTCAGACCGTTGTCAGCGCCGAAGGTGACGGTGGACGGATCGCCGTTGGCGTTGATCTCGTAGATGTCGTTGTCAAGGATATCGATCATCTCATCGGTGGCGGTCAGATCCTTATAGGTCTTGGGGAAAGTGCCTTCCCAGTCGGCACGGGTCAGATAGGTAGCAGTGCCGGGCAGCCAGTAGTTGACATCCATGTCAGCCAGCTGGTTCTCCACAGCGGTGCCATTCTTGGTCGTTGCGAAAGTGGTGGTGTCCTGAGAGCCCAGATTCCAGCTCTTGGCCTTGTCTGCGTCACCGCCGACATCCTGACCCTCGGCAGCCAAAACGTTCTGCACAGCCTCGTGTGCACCATTGCCGATGGTGAAGTAGTAGTCACCGGCATCGAGAATGTAGCAGCCCTTGGTACCGGCCGCGTTGTCAGCAGTGGAATCCCAGCTGGCCATATTCTGCATGTCAGCGGTGATGGTCACGGTCTCGGAGGCACCGGGCGCAAGCTCGGCGGTCTTGCCGTAGTCCAGCAGCTGGATGGCAGCCTTCTCAACACCGTGCTCCTTGTCATAATCGGTGTAGGGCAGGCTGACATAGAGCTGCACAACATCCTTACCGGCGACGCTGCCGGTGTTCTTGACGGTCACGTTCGCGGTGACGGTCTCGTTTTCCAGATCGACATTCAGGTTGTCGAGGGTCTGCTCAAACGTGGTGTAGGACAGACCGTAACCGAACGGGTAAGTAACCTCGTCGTCGTAGTTCCATGCGCTGCCGGTGGAGGAACCGACGGTGGAGGCGGCATTGCCCTGCCCCATGACGGTGTCAAAATAGCGGGTCTCGTAGTATTTGTAGCCGATGTAGATGTTCTCGGCCTCGACAACGGCATCGTTCATGTTGATGTCGGGGTTGGCATTGGTCCACTGCAGATCGCCGAAATTCTGGGCGCTGGGGGCGCTGGCGTTCTTGACGGCATAGGTATCGGTCAGATGGCCGGAGGGGCTGACCGCACCGGAGAGAATGTCGGCCACACCGTAGAAGCCGTAGCCGCCCGGCAGGCCGACCTGCAGGATAGCGTCAACACCGACGTTGTCCTCGATCTCCTGCACCTCCATGGCGCTGGCATTATTCAACAGAACGATG
>ULQT01019960.1_pt1 | contig 12019 bp, 8 predicted proteins | sample 1954791 | NCBI WGS metagenome assembly ULQT01 (sample SAMEA4835663, study PRJEB28245) | human gut metagenome | biome: gut microbiome; material: fecal sample | place: Denmark | collected 2008 | reverse complement strand
TCAAATATATTTATATTACTAAAGCAAACTGATTTTCTTCATCTCAATCATTTTATCTCTGAGTTCAGCAGCCTTTTCAAAGTCCAAATCAGCAGCCGCCTTTCTCATACTCTTTTCAATCTTCTTAATAGCTGCAAGCAGTTCTTCTCTTGACATAGATTCAGGATCTTTGTCCAAAATATCAGCTTTCTTCTTTGTAACACCTTCAGTTGCAGCAATAATTTCATGTACTTTTTTCTTTATTGTTTTAGGTACAATACCATGCTCTTTATTATACTCTTCCTGAATATAACGACGTCTGTTAGTTTCAGTAATTGCTTTACGCATAGAATCTGTCATAGTATCTGCATACATTATAACGTGACCTTCTGCGTTTCTCGCTGCACGTCCTATAGTCTGTATAAGTGAAGTCTCACTTCTAAGGAAGCCCTCCTTATCAGCATCAATTATAGCCACAAGGCTTACTTCAGGAATATCAAGACCTTCTCTAAGCAAATTTATACCCACAAGCACATCAAACACATTAAGCCTTAAATCTCTTATTATTTCAAGTCGCTCAAGAGTGTCAATATCAGAATGCAGATAATTTACCCTTATACCGCTTTCTTTAAGATACTGTGTCAAATCTTCTGCCATTCTCTTTGTCAGTGTAGTTACAAGCACTTTATTTCCCTTTGCAACAGTTTTATTTATCTCACTTATAAGGTCATCTATCTGTCCGTCAACAGGTCTGACCTCTACTTCAGGATCAAGCAGTCCTGTAGGTCTTATTATCTGTTCAACAACCTGCTGTGTATGTGCCTGTTCATATTTATTCGGTGTAGCAGATACAAATATCATTTGATTAATTTTACCCTCGAATTCTTCAAACTTCAAAGGTCTGTTATCCAATGCCGAAGGCAGTCTGAAGCCAAAATCTACAAGAGTAGTCTTTCTAGATCTATCACCGTTATACATACCGCCTATCTGAGGTATAGTTACATGACTTTCATCTACTATTATAAGAAAATCTTCCGGGAAATAATCAATTAATGTGTTAGGCATACTTCCGGGTTCTCTGCCGTCCAAATGACGAGAATAATTTTCAATTCCTGAACAAAATCCCATTTCCTGCATCATTTCCATATCGTAGTTTGTTCTTTGCAATATTCTCTGTGCTTCTAAAAGCTTATCCTGTGCCTTTAATTCAGCATACCTTTCATCAAGCTCAGCACTTATATCTTTTAATGCTCTTTTCAAATTTTCTCCTGATGTTACATAGTGAGATGCAGGGAAAATAGATATATGATTTCTTCTTCCTTTTATTTCCCCTGTCAGTACATCAATTTCTGTTATACGGTCAATTTCATCACCAAAAAATTCAATTCTTATTGCAGTATCATCATTCCCTGCCGGTATAACTTCAACCACATCTCCTTTAGCTCTGAAAGTACCTCTTTGAAAATCCATTTCATTTCTTGTATATTGTATTTCAACAAGTCTTTGCAATACTTCTTCACGGCTTTTCTGCATACCTGGTCTTATAGAAAGAGTCATTGTATTGTAATCAATAGGTGCACCCAAGCCGTAAATACAGCTTACACTTGCAACAACAATAACATCTTTTCTTTCAAAAAGTGCAGAAGTAGCAGAATGCCTTAACTTATCAATTTCATCATTGACAGCACTGTCTTTTTCTATATAAGTATCAGTAGAAGGAACATATGCCTCGGGCTGATAATAATCATAGTAAGATACAAAATATTCCACAGCATTTTCAGGAAAAAACTCCTTAAACTCATTATAAAGCTGAGCTGCCAATGTTTTATTATGTGCAATTACAAGTGTCGGTCTGTTTACCTTTTCTATTATATTAGCCATAGTAAAGGTTTTACCGCTTCCTGTCACACCTAAAAGTGTCTGAAATTTTTTACCCTCATTAAGTCCATCAACCAGCTTTTCAATTGCTTTTGGCTGATCACCTGTGGGCTTGTATTTAGAAACTATTTTAAAGTCACTCATGCTATCAACTCCTTGCTGTTAGTATATCACAATAAATAGAGCAAATCAACAATAATTAGAATTTTTTTTCGATTATTATACATTTTCGAACAAATTATCCATTTCTTTACATAAACTTTTAAATAAAAAAGTGCAGGACTATTGAAATAGTCTTGCACTTTTTCCGCATTTTAATAATTAATTTGACGATATTAAATATGCTCTACATTTTCATCAGAAAATATGTACAGCAATACTTACACAGATTTAAGTACAACAAGAACACTTATCTTAAATAAGCTTTTTAACATTGCGTACTTTTTTCATTATCATCAGGTTCATAACTCATTATATCCTCAACACGACAATTAAGTATTCTGCACAAATCATTTATTAATAAAGTTGATGATCCCATATTATGCTTTAATCTATGTATGGTATTACTGCTGAAATTATACTTGTTAATCAAGGTATATGTAGTTATGTTTTTTCTTTTCATTGTTTTCCAAAGCGGTTCATAATTAATCATTTTATTTATCACCTCATTTAGTATAATTTATGAAACAAATATTTACTATACTCAACATATTGAGCATAACCTTATCATTTTCAGCAATAACAAAAACAGTTAAAACACAATACAACAAAAACTGACATTTGTATAAATTTAATCAAATTTTATCACCAATAATAACATTATTATGTTTTAAATAATTCATTCAAATAATGTGTATTAAATTCCCAAATTTTATTGTTTTTATAGACAATAAAAAAGGAATTATTGTTTTTATAATTCCTTTTTTACTGTTATTAAATTCGTATATGGCTCCTGAATAAAATTTTTAATATTACTCAGGCTTGTTTTCCTATTTTATTAATATCATAAGGTGTATTCTGATATACACAATAATTAAGCCAATTTGTATAAAGCAAACTGCTGTGAGCCTTCCAAAGAGCAATAGGTCCCTGCTTTGGATCATCATTTTTAAAATAATGCTTTGGAATATCAATTTCCATCCCCTTATCCCTATCTCTGAAATACTCATTTGCCAGAGTATCTGTTTCATATTCAGAGTGACCCATTACGAATATCTGACTAAAATCATCATTTGCAGCTATGTAAAGTCCCGATTCATCGGATTTTGATAAAATATTAAGCTCTTTAACCTTTTCCACATCCTCAACTCTTACTTCAGTATGTCTTGAATGAGGAACATAAAATATATCATCAAAACCTCTTAAAAGGTCTACATGGTTATATATTTTTGTATGTGGGAACACACCAAACATTTTTTTATCAAGCTTATACTTTGGTATACCATAATGGTAATAAAGTCCCGCCTGAGCCCCCCAGCATATATGGAATGTACTATGTACATTTGTTTTACTCCACTCCATAATTTTAGTTAGCTCCTGCCAATAGTTCACTTCTTCATAAGGCATTTGCTCTACAGGTGCTCCTGTAATAATCATACCATCAAATTTTTCATTTCTTACATCATCAAATACTTTATAAAATTCTGCAAGATATTCCTCTGAAGTATTTTTAGATGTGTGACTTTCCATATGAAGAAAGCTGACTTCAAGCTGCAGCGGAGAATTACTTAATATTCTAAGCAGCTGCACCTCTGTCTCCTGTTTATTAGGCATAAGATTAAGAATTAATATTTTAAGCGGTCTTATATCTTGGTGAAAAGCTCTATCCTCACCCATAACAAATATGCTTTCTTTGTTCAATATGTCCTTTGCAGGCAAATTATCCGAAACTTTAATAGGCATTTCAATCACACTCTCCTGAAAAAATATACTATTTTTATATCATAACACAAAATTTCAAAAAAAACTAGACTAATATTAAAAAATGTTATACAATGTAACATATGGGAATTTAAACAATTATAAGCAAAACATTTTTTTAATTTCCCTCGCATATCCTGCTATACAAGTTAATGCGAAAACAAAAACCAAAAGAAAGATTTTTCAGGAGGAACAAAAAATGGAAAAGCCGGAATTTGACGTCTTGCTGCCAACATTCAGAGACGTTTGCTATCCGATTACAGACTTTGGTGCCGTATGTGATACCAGAACAAATAATCAGGAAGCCTTCAGAAAGGCTATTGAAAAATGTAATGCCGATGGAGGAGGAAAAGTAGTAGTCCCAAGCGGTGTATGGTATACAGGTCCTATTGAACTTTTGAGCAATGTAAATCTTCATTTACAAAAAGGAGCTATTATATTCTTTTCTAACGACCCAAAGGATTACCCTCTTATTAATACAAGTTTTGAGGGATTATTTATGTACCGCTGTATATCACCTATATATGGTAAAGACCTTGAAAATATTGCTATTACCGGAGACGGTATTATAAATGGCAACGGCAGACGCTGGAGACCTGTGAAAAAATGGAAAATTTCAGAAGTCAGCTGGAAAGAAACTGTTGCAGAAGGCGGTATTGTTGACGAAGGACCTAAAGAAACAATATGGTGGCCTTCAGAAATAACTCTTGAAGCAAACAATACACTTATACCAAATCCGGAGCTTTATAAGGATAAGGAAACCTGTGAAAAGTATCATGATTTTCTCCGTCCTGTGCTGCTTAATCTTACACGATGCAATAAGGTGCTCCTTGACGGACCAACATTCCAGAATTCACCTGCATGGGGAATTCATCCATGGCTTTGTACAAATCTTACAATAAGAAACATAAGTGTAAGAAATCCATGGTTTGCACAAAATGCAGACGGTATTGATATTGACAGCTGCAAATATGTTGAAATCAGCAACTCAACATTTGATGTAGGTGATGACGCTATTTGCATTAAGTCAGGAAAAAATGAAGACGGCAGAAAGCTCGGCGTACCTTCAGAATATATATCAGTACGTAACTGTGTCGTTTATCATGGACACGGAGGCTTTGTAGCCGGAAGTGAAATGTCAGGCGGACTTAAAAATATATATGTTAATGACTGTACATTTATAGGTACAGATATTGGTCTCAGGTTTAAAAGCTGTCTTGGACGAGGCGGAGTTGTAGAAAAAATATATATTAACAACATTAATATGATTAGTATACATAATGAAGCAATTACATTTAATATGGGCTACAATATGGATACAAAAGAAGGACAGGAAGTAGCTCCTGAGGAAATACCTGAATTTAAAAATATTTATATAGACAATATTAACTGTACAAAAGCTGGTAATCCAATTACAGTCTCAGGTTTACCTGAAATGCCTATACATGACGTACATGTAAGCAACTTTACATGTAAAACAAAGGGCAAAATTAAAATTGAAAATGCAGAAAATATTTTCCAGACAAATATAAACTTAATTGAACCTGAATATTAATAAAATAAGGTATCGGCAATTGCCGATACCTTATTTTATTGTTCTCAATATAAATTTTTAATTTTATTTATTAAAAAGTAATCCACTTTATGTATTTTACTATAACCCAGAATAGTGTCATTTTAATTTACTGCATACATACTATATAAATAAAACTATTTTTACATTTCATATCCCGGCATAATAATTATATTTTTATTCTGTTTTATATCCTTATCATAAACATTTTCTTTCCATTTTTCAGGCTCAATATCAACAACACTGACTGAAATTGAACTTCTCTTTATTCCGTTATTTTCCAAAACAGCTGCCAGTTCCTCTGCGATTTTAATTTTTGTTTTTTCATCTCTTCCCTTGTACATTTTAAGACAAATATGAGGCATAATATTTTCCTTTCTTATTGTTTATTTAACATTATTTATTTTATACTATATCCGCCCTCATTGTCAATTTCAATTTTAACAGTATCACCAACTTCTGCATTACTGTTTTCAACATCAAATTTTCTCGTACCGCCCGGCACTTTAATTTTAATATATTTATTCCCTTTTTCTACAACTTCCATATTATCATACTCTGTTATAGGATTTATGCTTTTTAAAGCTGCAATAGTATTGCCGCTGACAACAGCATTTATTTCATTGTCACAGCTTAAAACTTCATAGCCTTCATAATAAGTAAGCCCCAGCTCTGTTACAACAAAATTATCTCCCAGCTTTTTACACTTAGACTTGTCCGCATATATTTTAAGTGTTCTGCTTATAAGTTTTTCTGTATTCATATTTTTTTCAAAAGCAGTAACCCAAATATTATATGGTATAGGCTTGTCTTTATCCTCTTGTGCATACTGAAGCTTAACTTTACTGTTAGCTTTCAACTTATCAAGTAAAAATTGTGCCTGTCTTAATGATAAGTATTCCTCAGGAGCAAAATGCTCACTATCAACACCTGCAATAAGATTTGCCGTATAAGCCGCATTTATATATTTGTCATACCATTTGCTTATATCGGTATCTTCAAACTCTATTTTTCTTTCCATTTTATTTATTTCTTCAATACTGTAACTGTTAAGAGCTGCCATTCTTGCCGCTTCAGCCCTTGTTATAGGTTCATTTACACCTACTGTACCTGTTTGTGTATTATTTACAGCTCCTTTTCCACAGCCGCTTAAAGCTAAAATCAATAACAAAATCAAAAAATTTCTGAACATATCCCTGCCTCCTCGTAAGTATATATGCTCAGAAATTTATAATTATACCTATTTTTTTTGCCTTATTTTTTGTGCTTCCGGGCTAAATCCTATTACTTTTGGATAAATTACTCCCTTTTCTCTTTTTGAAATATTTATAAGCTCAATATTTATAGTTAATCCTTCAGTATCTTCGTCTTCATCATTAAAGGCGTCTAAAGTAAAAAGGTCATAAAAGAAATTTTCTCCAATTTCTAATACAGAACTTATTGTATTATCATTTGTATGAGGTCCCCTTGTATCCATAAACGGCGGCGTATACTCTGTAAAAGGACTTTCAGGTAATTTATAAAACCTGTATCCCTGACATATAATTATCTGAGATCTGAATAAATTCATAATATACATGTGAAGATCATCAAGAGTAGTACTTTCCTTTAACTGAATATCAATCCATAAATTTTCTTCATTTTTAAGTGATAATCTTATAGTACATACATTATATTCAGGTTCATATAAATCAAGTATTTTTATTTTCCCGTCATCTGTTGCTGCTGTTGCAGAATCTATAATTTCATCAATATTCATATTTTCAAATAAATATGGGGAATTATCATCATATACAGCTCCAAAAAATTCTTTCCCAAGCTTTGAAAGTTTATATTTTGTACAAGGTGCATAAAGTGCAGAATCAATTACAGTTTCATCATTAATAGTTTCATTTGTTTTAACTGCATTGATTAAAAAAAGCATCTCATCAGTATAAGAAAATTCATACATATAAATAGGTTCTATCAGTCTGAAATAATAACTGAAAGGAGTAAGAAACCATTTATCTAAATTAATACCTCTTGTATAAGCCTTTGCTGTCAAAGCTTTCTGCATCTCATTCATTTCCTCAACAGATGTTCCTTCTGAAATTTCAATTGAAAATTCTCCATAAGCATCTGTAAAAATCTCATCTACAGTCGGTGTAGTCGCAATCCAACTCATTATAATTCCATCAGGCACAAAATGTCTTTCCCCCATAAACTCATCGCTTAAATAAGAAGAAGCAACACCAACCGCTTTTTCAAAAAGAGCTCTAAGAAGTTCTTCATTCTCCATATCATAAATTTTTTGAGATTTTTTTGATGAGCAGTAAATATCTGCACCAACTGAAGGCATTTTTTCAATATAGCCCATATCTATGCCCAGCATAGTTACATAAGTAATATATTCGCTGTCAAAACTTGAAACCCCTTCTAATTTCTTTATATCCTCAAAATCCATTTCAAGTCTGTCATTAAGTGCAACGCCATTTTTAAAAAATTCAATTAAAATTCTATAGTCAATACATAAAGGATGCTGGTCAAGACCAAACCTCATATTATTTATACTTATATATTTAAAATCATTATATGAACTGCAATTGATTACTGGATAAATACTTTTTTCATTACTCCCAAATTCTGCAATCAGTGCAGGAGAAAGATCTGTATTTTCAACTAATGTAGAATAGTACCACCTTCTGAAAAATGCCGGAATATGCTTAATAAGACACTCTTTTCCATCAGCATTAATATTATTGTATTCTTTTTCATATTCTGTCAAAAATTTGCCGCATAACTTATCAATAACCGCATTTTTAACAAATATATTTTCTTTCATATAACACCTCTTACTTCAGATACAGCAATTAAATTATTTTACTGTACTGACTATTATAAATTCACATAACCTTATCATTGCCATTAATAATTTATTATAAACCACTTTTATTATTAAGTCAAATCTTCACTGCATTTTTGTTTTTTTTTCGGAAATAAATAAATTTAAAAATTTTTTTAAAATTTGTGGTTTACTAATTCGCCAAAACTTGTTATAATAATGGTAGAATATTTTGCGACCTGCATAATATTTATTCACAAAGGGCTAACCACCCTCAAATTAATTCTTAATTTTTAAGGAGGATTTTAAAATGTCAAAGGTTATGAAAACAATGGATGGTAACCAGGCAGCTGCTGAAGTATCTTATGCGTTTACTGAAGTTGCTGGTATTTATCCTATTACTCCATCCTCACCTATGGCTGAACACGTTGATGAATGGGCAGCTAAGGGTAAGAAGAATATTTTCGGTCAGACAGTAAAAGTTGTTGAAATGCAGTCTGAAGCAGGTGCTGCCGGTACCGTTCACGGTTCATTGGCATCAGGTGCTTTAACTACTACATACACTGCATCTCAGGGCTTACTCCTTATGATCCCTAATATGTACAAGATTGCTGGTGAATTACTTCCATGTGTACTTCATGTAAGTGCTCGTTGTGTAGCAAGCCATGCTCTTAACATCTTTGGTGACCATTCTGACGTTATGGCTTGTCGTCAGACAGGTTTTGCTATGTTAGCTTCTTCATCAGTTCAGGAAGTTATGGATTTAGGTGCAGTTGCACACCTTTCAACTATTAAGTCAAAGGTTCCTTTCCTTCACTTCTTTGATGGTTTCAGAACTTCTCACGAAATTCAGAAGATTGAAGTTCTTGACTATGATGATTTAGCTAAGCTTGTTGATATGGACAAGGTTAAGGAATTCAAAGAGCATGCTCTTAATCCTGAGCACCCATGTACAAGAGGTACAGCTCAGAATCCTGATATCTTCTTCCAGGCAAGAGAAGCTTGTAACCCATACTACGATGCAGCTCCTGCAATTGTAGAAGAATATATGGCTGAAATCAGCAAGATTACAGGCAGAGATTACAAGTTATTTAACTACTACGGTGCTCCTGATGCTGAAGAAGTTATTGTTGCTATGGGTTCTATCTGTGATACAATCTGCGGTACAATTGACTATCTTGCATCTCAGGGTAAGAAGGTTGGTCTTGTTAATGTTCATTTATACAGACCATTTGTTCCTGAAAAGTTATTGGAGGCTATACCTGCTACAGCTAAGAAGATTGCTGTACTTGACAGAACTAAGGAACCTGGTTCTTTAGGCGAGCCTTTATATCAGGATGTATGTACTGCATTCTTTAACAGCGACAGAAAGCCTGTTATTGTAGGCGGTAGATTTGGCCTTGGTTCTAAGGACACAACTCCTGCTGATATTATTGCTGTATATGAGAATCTTGAATCAGATACTCCTAAGAACGGCTTTACATTAGCAATCAATGATGATGTAACTGGTCATTCATTACAGAGAGGTCCTGCTATTGATGTTACTCCTGAAGGCACAAAGAACTGCTTATTCTGGGGTCTTGGTTCAGACGGTACTGTAGGTGCTAACAAGAACTCAATCAAGATTATCGGTGACCATACTGATATGTATGCTCAGGCATACTTTGCTTATGACTCTAAGAAGTCAGGCGGTATCACTAATTCACATTTAAGATTTGGTCACAAGCCAATCCGTTCACCATATCTTATTGATACAGCTGACTTTGTTGCTTGTCATCAGCAGGCATACTTAAATAAGTATGATATGACTTCTAACTTAAAGGAAGGCGGAAGTTTCTTATTAAACACTATCTGGTCAGATGATGAATTAGAAACTCACTTACCTGCAAATGTTAAGAAGGATTTAGCAGAAAAGAAGATTAATTTCTATACAATAAACGCTGTTAAGCTTGGTGCAGAACTTGGCTTAGGCAGCAAGTTTAATATGGTATTACAGGCTGCATTCTTTAAGATTACAAATATTATCCCTATTGATGATGCTGTTAAGTATATGAAGGAATTCATTGTTAAGTCTTACGGCAAGAAGGGTGAAAAGATTGTAAATATGAACTATGGTGCAGTTGATGCAGGTGTTGCAAATGTTCACAAGGTAGAGGTTCCTGCAAGCTGGGCTAACGCTGTTGATGCTCCTGCTGCTGCAACTTCAGAAAGACCTGATTTCATCAAGAATATTGTTGATGTTATGAACGCTCAGAAGGGTGACACTCTTCCTGTATCTGCTTTCAAGGGTATTGAAGATGGTACTTTTGAGCACGGTACTGCTGCTTATGAAAAGCGTGGTATTGCTATCAATGTTCCTACTTGGGATCCTTCAAGCTGTATCCAGTGTAACCAGTGTGCATTCGTATGTCCTCATGCTTGTATCAGACCATTCCTTTTAACAGAAGAAGAAGCTGCAAATGCTCCTGCAACTGTTAAAACTGTAGATGGCAAGGGTAAAGAAGCTGGATATAAGTATGTAATGCAGGTTGACATTATGGACTGTACAGGTTGTGGTAACTGTATCGCATCTTGTCCATTAGCAGGCAAGTCTGACCCATTAAAGATGGTTCCTATCGATGATGCAAGAGATCAAATTGAAGCTTGGGATTATGTAGTTGCTCTTTCTCCAAAGGAAAATCCTGAGGACAAGTACTCTGTTAAGGGTTCTCAGTTCGAGCAGCCATTACTTGAATTCTCAGGTTCTTGCGGTGGTTGTGCAGAAACAGCTTATGCTAGATTAATTACTCAGTTATTCGGTGACAGAATGTACATTGCTAACGCAACAGGTTGTTCTTCAATCTGGGGTGGTTCAGCTCCTTCTACTCCATATACAACTAACGCTAACGGACATGGTCCTGCTTGGTGTAATTCATTATTTGAAGATAATGCTGAGTTTGGTTATGGTATGTATACAGGTGTTAAGCAGCAGAGAGAATTACTTGCTGAAAAGGTAGCAGCTATCGTTGAATCTGCTCCTGAAGGTGAGATTAAGGAAGCTGCAAAGGCTTGGTTAGAAACAATGAATGAAGGTGAAGCTTCTAAGGCTACATCTGCTGCATTAGTTGCTGCAATCGAATCAGCTAACCCTGATTGCGACAATTGCAAGTACGTTCTTGACCACAAGGATATGTTAGTTAAGAAGAGCCAGTGGATCTTCGGTGGTGACGGTTGGGCTTATGACATCGGCTTTGGCGGTGTTGACCACGTATTAGCATCAGGTGAAGATGTAAACATCTTTGTATTTGATACAGAAGTTTACTCTAACACAGGCGGACAGGCTTCTAAGGCTACTCCAACAGCTGCAATTGCTAAATTTGCTGCTTCTGGTAAGAGAGTACGTAAAAAGGATTTAGGTATGATTGCTAAGAGTTACGGTTATGTATACGTTGCTCAGGTATGTATGGGTGCTGATAAGGCACAGTTAATGAAGGCTCTTAAGGAAGCTGAAGCTTACAATGGTCCATCATTAATTATTGCTTACGCTCCATGTATTAACCACGGCTTAAGAACTAACTTCCATATTGAAGCTAAGAAGGCTGTTGACTGTGGTTACTGGCAGTTATACAGATACAATCCAGTTGGTGAAGTATTCACATTAGACTCTAAGGAGCCTACTGCTGACTTCAAGGAATTTATTAAGGGTGAAGTAAGATATACTTCTCTTGTTAAGGCATTCCCTGACGTTGCTGAAGACTTATTTGATAAGTGTGCAGCAGACGCTAAGAGAAGATTTGAAGGTTACAAGAAGTTAGCTGCTGAATGCAAATAATTGTATCTATAATAAATTAATATAATAAATTTAAGCC
>ULQT01046053.1_pt1 | contig 12116 bp, 8 predicted proteins | sample 1954791 | NCBI WGS metagenome assembly ULQT01 (sample SAMEA4835663, study PRJEB28245) | human gut metagenome | biome: gut microbiome; material: fecal sample | place: Denmark | collected 2008 | reverse complement strand
CACGCTGCCGGTCAAGACCGTGCGTGCCGTCAGCACCGAGCGGCGCACCGTGCAGGTCTGCGGGACACCGTTCGGCGTCAAGCTGTTCTCCGACGGGGCGCTTGTCGTGGCGTTCTCGGATCGCTACACGGCGCTGGGCAGCGAGAACCCCGCCAAGGCAGCCGGGCTGCGGCTGGGCGATTTGATCGTCTCCGCCAACGGCAGGCCGGTACGCAGCAACGAGGACCTGACCGCGGCCATTCAGGCGGCGGGCGGCGCACCCCTGACCGTGGTGTACCGGCGCAGCGGTGCCCGGTACACGGCGACGCTGACCCCGACGGCGGACGAAAACGGTCACTACAAGGCGGGCGTCTGGGTGCGGGACTCGGGCGCGGGCATCGGCACAATGAGCTTTGTGGACCCGCAGCGCGGCACATTCGCGGGGCTGGGGCATTCCATCAGCGATGCTGACACAGGTGCGGACCTGACGCTGCTCTCCGGGGAAATCGTCCCGGTGACGATTACCGGCTGCATCCGCGGCGCAGCGGGCAGCCCGGGCGAGCTGCGCGGGGAGTTCGCCGCCGCGCCAGCCGGAACCGTGTTGGCCAACGATGCCGCCGGGGTCTACGGCAGCTACACCGGCAGCTGTACCGCCCCGGCACTGCCCGTGGCAAATTTGCAGGAGGTCACGCCCGGCGAGGCCGAGCTGTGGACCACTGTGCTGGGCACGACGGCGCAGCCCTATACGATTCAGGTCGAGCGTGTGACGATGACCGGCAGCGACCCGAACCGAAACCTGCTGATCCGCGTGACGGACAAGCGCCTGCTTGACGCCACCGGCGGCGTAGTGCAGGGCATGAGCGGTTCGCCCATCGTGCAGAATGGCCGTCTGGCGGCAGTGCTTACACATGTGCTGGTGAACGATCCGAGCAGGGGCTACGCAATCTTTGCGACAACCATGCTGGAAAAAGCGGATGCTGTCGCCAGCAGCAAATGAGCGCCGAAAGTGGGACGCATCGGACGAAAAAGCGGGACTGCTGACCGACAACAAAAACGACGAAAAGAATAAAATGATGTTGATACGTGTACTATTTTGCCGATGACTGACGAATTATAGAAAAAATTGTCGAACGAAAATTTCGGGAAATAACGATAAACTGCGGGAAATCTATTGATAAATGTGGGAAAATATGGTAGAATTCCCAATGTAAACAGAAACCGAGCGAAGTTTACGCGCGGGGTACGCGCAGCTCAAAATGTATGGAGGATATGTGACGATGGAAAAGATCAAATTTGTAATGACCGACACGGACACGCAGGTGTCCGCTGTGTGCCGCCGTGCGCTGGAAGCCAAAGGCATTGCCGTGACCGTCTGCGAGAAGAACGGCACCAAGGCCCTGGAAACCCTTCTGGCCGTTCATCCGCAGGCCGTTCTGCTGGATGCGTTCATGCCGGACCTGGACGCGATCACGGTCAAGCAGCGCTACGAGGCCCAAAACACCAGCAGCACCCACACGACGTTCTTCGTCACGGGGGCATTCCAGAGCGAGGAGATGGAGCAGGAACTTCTTGACAGCGGGTTCTCGTTCTTCTTCGTCAAGCCGTTTGATGAGTCGGTCCTCGTCAGCCGTGTGCTGAAGGCGGCGGGCAACACGATGCGCCCGCAGGTCGTCTCGCAGGACAGCGATGAGCTGACCGTGACGGAAATTCTGCACCAGATCGGCGTACCCGCGCACATCAAGGGTTACCAGTTCCTGCGCGACGCCATTCTGCTGACGATCTCCGACCACGGGTACATCAACGCCGTGACCAAGCGGCTTTATCCCGAAATCGCCAAGCGCAACATGACCACGGCCAGCCGCGTCGAGCGCGCGATCCGCCACGCCATCGAGGTCGCCTGGGACCGCGGCGACGTGGACACGCTGAACAGCTACTTTGGTTATACGATCCACAACCTGCGCGGCAAGCCGACGAACAGTGAATTTATTGCCATGATAAGCGATAAAATTCGTCTGGACAAAAAGCGGCATGCGTAAACTGCCCACCGCCCGGTTGCCACACTCCCAACTTCGTGTTATAATACATTTATTATAAGGCAATACCAAACCAAAAGCACCGCAGGATGCACACTGCGTCCGCCGGTGCCGCCAAAATAACACGGAGAAGGAATCGGCTATGGACAAAATGCTTAAAATTGCGGTTGCGGGAACGGGCTATGTGGGACTTTCCATTGCAACGCTGCTGGCGCAGCACCACGAGGTCTGCGCGATTGACGTGATCCCGGCCAAGGTCGATCTCATCAACCGGCGCAAATCTCCGATCCGGGACGAATACATTGAAAAATACCTGGCCGAAAAGGAACTGAAACTGACCGCCACGCTTGACCCGGCACAGGCGTACAGCGGCGCGGACTTTGTCGTCATCGCCGCGCCCACAAACTACGACAGCCGCACCCAGCACTTTGACACCTCGGCTGTCGAGGCGGTCATTCAGCTTGTCATGCAGTACAACCCCAACGCCGTCATGGTCATCAAGTCGACGATTCCCGTGGGCTACACGGTGTCGGTGCGCGAAAAATTCGGCAGCAGCAACATCATCTTCAGCCCCGAGTTCCTGCGCGAGTCGAAGGCACTCTACGACAACCTTTACCCGAGCCGCATCATTGTCGGCACTGACCTGAACGACCCGCGCCTGGTGGAGGCCGCGCACACCTTCGCGGCACTGCTGCAGGAGGGAGCTATCAAGGAGAACATCGACACGCTGTTCATGGGCTTCACCGAGGCCGAGGCTGTCAAGCTGTTTGCCAACACCTATCTGGCGCTGCGCGTGGCGTACTTCAATGAGCTGGACACCTACGCGGAGAGCAAGGGTCTGAATACCCAGCAGATCATCGACGGTGTCTGCCTTGACCCGCGTATCGGCAGCCACTACAATAATCCCAGCTTCGGCTACGGCGGCTACTGCCTGCCCAAGGATACCAAGCAGCTGCTGGCCAACTATGCCGATGTGCCCGAAAAGCTGATCGAGGCCATTGTTGACAGCAACCGCACCCGCAAGGACTTTATCGCGGACCGTGTGCTGAAGCTGGCCGGGTACTACGGCTACGCCGACGAGAATGAGTATGACGCCGGCAGGGAAAAGCCCGTGACCATCGGCGTCTACCGCCTGACGATGAAGAGCAACAGCGATAACTTCCGCCAGAGCTCGATTCAGGGTGTCATGAAGCGCATCAAGGCCAAGGGGGCGACGGTCATCATCTATGAGCCGACGCTGCAGGATGGCGAGACCTTCTTTGGCAGTGTTGTCGTCAACGATTTGGACAGGTTCAAGGCACAGTCGCAGGCCATTCTGGCAAACCGCTATGACAAATGCCTGGACGACGTAAAGGAAAAGGTCTACACGCGCGACATCTTCCGCCGCGATTGACCGCGTTTGCCATGTTGTTTATGCAGCTGCGCCGCGCCCCGATGACCCGGGGCACGGCAGCAGCTGCTTTATTTTTTGAAATTCAGGCAAAATCCGGCAGAAAATTGTAAAAACGCGCTTGACAGATGTCCCTCCTTCGTGTATAATCATACCTGTTGTTTGCCTCTGTAGCTCAGTCGGTAGAGCAGGGGACTGAAAATCCCCGTGTCATTGGTTCGATTCCGATCGGAGGCACCATTTTATGCGGCCGTAGCTCATCTGGTAGAGCGCCACCTTGCCAAGGTGGAGGTAGCGAGTTCGAGCCTCGTCGGCCGCTCCACTTTTGACCACCCTTCGGGGTGGTTTTTTTGTGCCGAAATCTCACCAAAATAGTGCATACCTCGACTTTTGCCCATTGACAGAGGCACTTTTATAACAGTATACTTAAACTGTTCTTTTGCGAAAGAGGAAGAACGATTTGCGGTATAGTATTAAAAGGAGTGCGGAATCATGAAAAACTCGAACAGTAAAACCTTCGTTGCCGTCGGCATCGGCGCAGCCCTGTTCTTTGTTCTGGGGCGCTTTGTCGCTATCCCCAGCCCGGTGCCCAACACCAACATCAGCCTGCAGTACGCGGTGCTCGGCCTGCTGGCCGCCATGTACGGCCCTGTGGCCGGCGCCCTGATCGGCTTCATCGGCCATGCCCTCATCGACCTGTCCTGGGGCGGCATCCCGTGGTGGAGCTGGGTCATCGCCTCCGCATTCACCGGCGTGGTCGTCGGCCTGTTTGCCAAGAAGCTGAATGTGCAGGAGGGCGACTTCAACAAGCGTAAGGTCGCCACCTTCGCCATTGCCAATGTCGCGGCCCATGCCATTGCCTGGATCGTCGTTGCGCCTGTGCTGGACATCCTGATCTACGCCGAGCCCGCCAAAAAGGTCTTTGCACAGGGCGCGTTTGCTGCTGTGTCCAACATCATCACGGCTGTCGTCGTCGGTGGCCTGCTGATTCTGGCCTACACCAAGACCATCGCCAAGAAGGGCTCTCTGGACAAAGAGTAATCCGCTGTAAACCCGTATGCCTTCCCACAAACGCGGGAAGGCATTTTGCTGTTCCACCACAATTTCCCCTGCGAGGTGCCGTATGGCTGAAACGAGAACCCCGATCATATCCTTTAAAAATTTTTCTTTCCAGTATCGTGCCCAGAAGCAGCCCACGCTGCATGACATCAATCTGGATATCTACCCCGGGGAGCGCGTGCTGATCGCCGGGCCGTCCGGCAGCGGCAAGTCCACGCTGGCGGCCTGCATCAACGGCCTGAACCCGTTCTCCTACCCCGGCGAGTGCACGGGCACGCTGACTGTGGACGGCGTGGACGCGCCCCACAGCAGTATTTTTGAGCTGGCGGGCCACGTCGGCACGGTGCTGCAGGACCCGGACGGCCAGTTCATCGGCCTGACGGTGGGGGAGGACATCGCCTTTGCGCTGGAAAACAGCTGCACCCCGCAGGACGAAATGCACGAGATCACCCGCCGCGCCGCCGCGCTGGTCGGCATCGAGAACCACCTCGACTACGCTCCGCACGAGCTTTCCGGTGGCCAGAAGCAGCGCGTCAGCCTCGCGGGCGTCATGGTCGACGAGGTGAAGATTTTACTGTTTGATGAGCCGCTGGCAAACCTTGACCCGGCTACGGGCAAGCAGGCCATTGAGCTGATCGACACAATCCAGCAAAAGACCGACACGACAGTCCTCATCATTGAGCACCGCCTTGAGGACGTGCTCTGGCGCAGCGTGGATCGCATTGTGCTGGTCAACGAGGGCCGCATCCTGGCCGACCTGCGCCCCGACGAGCTTCTGTCCGGCGCACTGCTGGCAGAAAACGGCATCCGTGAGCCGCTTTACGTCACGGCCATGCGGTATGCGGGCATTGACATCACGCCCGCCAAGCACCCCGCCCATGTTGACTCCGTCATGCTGGATGATGCCGATACCGAGAAGCTGCGCGCCTGGTTCCGCGCCGAGCCGCTGCCCGCGGCCAAGCCTGCCCCGACCCCGCTGCTGGAGGTCAAGGGTCTGTCCTTCGGCTACAGCAAGGACCAGCACACCCTGTCTGATGTGAGCTTCACGATTGGAAAAGGGGAGATGGTCAGCATCGTGGGCCGCAACGGCGCGGGCAAGTCAACGCTCTCCAAGCTGATCTGCGGCTTTGAGACGCCCGACAGCGGTGAGATTTTCTTTGACGGAAAAGACCTGAAAGACGAAAACATCCGCCGCCGCGCCAGGCATATCGGCTATGTCATGCAGAACCCGAACCAGATGATCTCCAAGACGATGATCTTTGACGAGGTCGCGCTGGGCCTGCAGGGCAGCGGCCTGACCGATGCTGAGATTCGCGCTAGGGTCGAGGACACGCTGAAGGTCTGCGGCTTGTACCCGTTCCGCAACTGGCCCATCTCGGCGCTGAGCTTCGGCCAGAAAAAGCGCGTGACCATCGCCAGCGTGCTGGTGCAGGACCCCGAGCTTATCATTCTGGACGAGCCGACGGCGGGCCAGGATTTCCGACATTACACCGACATTATGGAGTTCCTGCGCGGGCTGAACGCCAAGGGTGTGACCGTGGTCATGATCACCCACGACATGCACCTGATGCTGGAATACACGCCGCGGGCGCTGGCCTTTTGCGACGGGCGGCTCATTGCGGACCGCAGCGCGGCGGCCCTCCTCTGTGACCCGGCGCTGATCGAGCAGGCGGCCTTGAAGGAGACAAGCCTTTACACGCTGGCTAACCGCTGCGGCATTACGCCCGCCGAGAAATTTGTGGAGCGCTTTATCGCGGCAGACAGGGAGGTGCGCGCCGATGGCTGCTAATACCGTTTTGAACTATATACCGCGCAAAAGCGTGGTACACGACCTGACCGGCACGACAAAGCTGGCGTTCTTTCTGCTGTTTACCTTCGCCAGCATGATCACCTACAACACCTGGGTGCTGCTGGGGCTGATGGCCGTCAGCCTTGCGGTGTTCAGGCTCAGCCACATCAAGCTGCGCGAGGTTCGTTTCATGCTGGTCTTTATGCTGGTGTTCCTCGCGCTGAACGACCTGTTCATCTTCCTGTTCGACCCGAACCAGGGCACGGCGCTCTACGGCACCCGCACGGTGCTTTGCCACCTGTTCTGGCGGTACGACCTGACCGCCGAGCAGCTGTTCTACATGTTCAACATCTCGCTGAAATATTTTGTCGCGCTGCCGGTGGCCATTCTGTTCATCTCGGCCACGAACCCCAGTGAGTTCGCCGCCAGCCTGAACAGCATCGGCATCTCATACAAGGTCGGCTATTCCGTCGCCATTGCGCTGCGGTACATTCCGGATATTCAGCGCGATTACCACAGCATCAGCCAGGCACAGCAGGCCCGCGGCGTCGAGCTGGGCCGCAGCGAGCCGTTCTTCAAGCGCCTGAAGAACTCGGTCAGCATCCTGCTGCCGCTGATTCTGACGAGCTTGAACCGCATCGACACGATCTCCAACGCCATGGAGCTGCGCGGCTTCGGCAAGCATGACAAGCGCACCTGGTACACCCGCCGCCCCTTTGCCCGCCGCGATTTTATCGCGCTGGCAGTCGGCGTCGTGCTGCTGCTCATCAGCCTGACCGTGACGATCAGGTTTGGACGGTTTTACAATCCGTTTGTGTAAAAAACAAAAATTGCGCCCCTGCGGAAAACAGATTCCGCAGGGGCGCATTCTATATGAGCCCGTGCCCGTTTGCGGTGACGGAAGCTTTCCCGGGCGGATATGGAATCCGCCCCTGCGGTAGGGGTCGGCGTCCTCGACGACCCGGGCCGTTTGCCGCTGCCGAGAAGCTCCTGCGGGCGAACAATGTTCGCCCCTACAACCCAGCCCTAAAACAACAGCCGCCCTCTCAGGTTTGACGCCTGAGAGGGCGGCTGTATTTCTATCAAATGATTACTGCATCAGCCCACACACCAGCTGTGCATAGGCAACGGGGTCCTCAATGGGCAGGCCGGCGATCAGCAGGGCTTGGTCATAGAGCAGCTCGGCGTACTTGGCGACCTTGTCGGTGTCGCCCGCGGCGTGGGCAGCCTTCAGGGCGGCAAAGACCGTGTGGTTCGGGTTCAGCTCCAGTACCTTCGTGCTCTCGACGCCCTCGGCGTTGGGCATGCGGCGCAGTACCTTCTCCATCTCCATCGAGATACCGCCCTCGGCAGACAGGGTGACGGGGTGTTCCTGCAGGGTCGGATTGACCTTGACCTCCTTGACCTTGCCGTTCAGGTCCTTCTTGATTTCCTCAAACAGGTCCTTGTTCTCGGTCTCGGCAGCCTCGGCGGCCTTCTTCTCGTCCTCGGTCTCCAGACCCAGGTCACCGGAGTTGATGTTCTTAAACTCCTTCTCCTTGTAGTCGCGCATCATCTGCAGGCAGAACTCATCCACATCCTCGGTGCAGAGCAGCAGGTCGTAGCCCTTGCTCAACACCAGCTGGGCGTTGGGCAGCTTGCCCAGGCGGTCCGTGTCGTCACCGGCGGCAAAGTAGATGCACTTCTGATCCTCGGACATCTTCTCGACGTACTCGTCCAGCGTGACGAGCTTTTTCTCCTTGGCGGAGTAGAACATCAGCAGGTCGCCCAGCAGATCCTTGTGCATGCCGTAGTCGCCGTAGATGCCGAACTTGATCTGGCGGCCAAAGTTCTTCCAGAAGGTCTCATACTTCTCGCGGTCATTGACGAGCATCGCGTGCAGCTCGTTCTTGATCTTCTTTTCCAGAGAATTGCGCATCAGCTTGAGCTGGTTGTCCTTCTGCAGCGTCTCACGGCTGATGTTCAGACTCAGATCCTCGCTGTCCACAACACCCTTCACAAAGCTGAAATAATCCGGCAGCAGGTCGGCGCACTTCTCCATGATCATAACGCCGGAGGCATACAGCGCCAGACCCTTCTCATACTCCTTGGTGTAGTAGTCGTACGGGGTCGAGCCGGGGATGAACAGCAGCGCGGTGTAGGTCGCCGTACCCTCGGTGCGGCTGGTGATGACGCGCAGCGGGTCGGTGTAGTCCATGAACTTGTTCTTGTAGAACTCGTTGTAGTCCTCGTCCTTGACCTCGTTCTTCGGGCGCTTCCAGATGGGCACCATGCTGTTCAGCGTTTCCAGCTCGGTGTAGGTCTCGTACTCGGGCTTGTAGTCGTCGCCCGCGTCCTCCGGCTTCGGCTTCTGGCGGGATTTCTCGCGGTACATCGTGATGGGGAAGCGGATATAGTCGCTGTACTTCTTAACGAGGTTTGCAAGCTCGTAATCCTCGAGGTACTCGCTGTACTTGTCGGTATCGGTGTCGTCCTTCAGCACCAGAATGATCTCGGTGCCGACTTCCTCCTTGTCAGCCTCGGTCAGGGTGTAGCCCTCGACGCCGGTGGACTCCCACTTCCAGGCCGTGTCAGCGCCCTGTGCGCGGGAGATGACGGTGACCTTTTTGGCCACCATGAACGCGGAATAGAAGCCGACGCCGAACTGGCCGATGATGTCGATGTTATCGCTCTGGTTCTCAGTCTTGAAGTCAAGGGAGCCGGACCTGGCAATCGTGCCGAGGTTCTTCTCCAGCTCCTCCTTCGTCATGCCGATGCCGTTATCGGTGATGGTCAGCGTGCGGCTGTCCTTGTCGGGCTGGATGTGGATTTTCAGGTCGTCCTTCGTGATGCCGACGGACGTGTCGGTCAGGCTCTTGAAGTAGCGCTTGTCGCAGGCGTCCGATGCGTTGGAGATCAGCTCACGCAGGAAAATCTCGCGGTTTGTATAGATAGAATTGATCATCAGGTCAAGCAGCTTTTTGCTCTCGGCCTTAAACTGACGCATAGCCATGGTAGAAAACCTCACTTTATACAAATGAAATTAGCACTCGTTTATTTCAACTGCTAAAGCTAGTTTAGCACTCTTTTTAATAAAGCGCAACCCTTGCGCAGCATTTTAACAAAAAATTTAAATTCAGGGCTTTTCAAACGTGGGAATTTGCGGTATGCTAACAATGTATAAGGTATTCTGTTAAACAGCGCGGCAGGGGCCGGGCATGCCCGGCCCGCGGGCTTGCCCGTGAATGTCGGCCTGCGTACAGCTGCGGGCCGCATATAGGCGGCCCCTACGCCCTGCCGACAAAAAACGATCCCTTACCATAGAAATACCATAGAAAGAGGAATCCATCATGCAAATATACACTCACACTCTCCCCGGCGGCGCACAGCTCATCGGGTATCTGCGCGATAGGACCGTCGAGATGCCTGCCTTCAACACCCGTCCGGCCATTCTCATCCTGCCGGGCGGCGGCTACGCCTGGTGCAGCAGGCGCGAGGCCGACCCCGTTGCCATGCAGTTTCTGCAGGCTGGCTACAATGTCTTTACCCTCTATTACACCTGCCGAAGTGACGAGTCCGTGCCCGCGCTGCGTTGGCAGCCGCTGATCGACGCTGCCGGGGCAATCCTGCATATCCGCCGCAATGCAGAGCAGTTCGGCACCGACCCGGCGAAAATCGCCATCTGCGGCTTCTCGGCGGGCGGCCATCTGGCGGCGTCCACAGCCATCCTGTGGGACGCCGAGCCTGTGCAGACCGCACTTGGCATCCATGGCACCGAGGCCCGCCCCGATGCCGTTGTGCTGGGTTATCCGGTCATCACGGCGGGGGAATACCGCCACGACGGCTCCATTGTCAACCTCTGCGGCGATGACGCCGACCTGCGCGCCACAATGAGCCTGGAAAACCAGGTCCGCGACGGTCTGCCGCCCTTCTTCGTCTGGCATACGGTGGAGGACCCGTCCGTCCCCGTGCAGAACTCTTTAATGCTTGCCGGTGCGCTGACAGCCCATAAGGTCCCGCTGGAGCTGCATCTTTTCGCCCACGACGGCCACGGCACAAGCACCTGCACGCGGGAGGTCAACACCCCCAACAAGCACAACAGCGCCTGGGTGGCCCTCTGCACGGACTGGCTGGCTGAAACCTTTGATTTTCACCTGTAACAGGAGATGACAAAGCATGAAAATCATGTTTTACGCGCTGCGCCCCTTTGATGAGCAGCAATACTGCGAGCCCTACAAAGCCCGCTACGGCATCGACTACACCGGCACGTCCGACGTGCCGCGCCCGAATAACCTGCATCTGGCTGAGGGCTGCGACGCCGTCAGCACGAACCCCTGCGAGATACGCCCTGAATATTTGCAGACATGGGCTGAAATGGGCGTCAAATATCTGCCCTGCCGCAGCATCGGCTATGATCATATCCCGCTGGACACCGCCAAAAAGCTGGGTCTGCGCATCAGCCACAGCCACTACCCGCCGGACGGCGTGGCCAACTATACGATCATGCTCATGCTGATGTGTACCCGCCGCATGAACGAAATCATGCTGCGCGCCAACGTGCAGGACTACTCGCTGCCCGGCAAGATGGGCCGCGATATTTCCGGCTGCACGGTGGGTGTCATCGGTACGGGCAAGATCGGCCAGACGGTCATCCGCCACCTGAGCGGCTTCGGCTGCAAGATTTTGGCCTACGACCTCTACCAGAACGACGCGGTCAGGCAGTACGCCGACTACGTCACGCTGGACGAGCTTTACGCGCAAAGTGACATTATCACGCTGCACACGAACGCCACGGCGGAAAACCACCACCTCATCAACGCCGGCGCCCTTGCAAAAATGAAAGACGGCGTGCTGCTCGTCAACACGGCGCGGGGCACGCTCATTGACCCCGACGCGCTGATCGCCGGGCTGGAAAGCGGCAAGATCGGCGGCGCTGGCCTCGACGTCATTGAGGACGAGACCGGTATTTACTATTACAACCGCATGGGGCAGGCCATCCCGAACCGCGAACTGAACCTGTTGCGCAGCTATCCCAATGTCATCGTCAGCCCGCACACGGCGTTTTACACCGACGTCAATGTCGCCAGCATGGTGCAGAGCCCGTTTGAGGCGCTGGACGCCTACGCCCACGGCCAGCCCTACGCCGGTGAGGTGCAGCTGTGATGCCAGCCGTTGAGCCGGGCCGCTGCGGCGAACACTGGGACGACTGCCCGCGGCTGGCGGCAGGGGACCGCTTTGACTTTGCCTGTGCGGGCTGCGGCGACTGCTGCCGCCAGAGGCGCGACCTGGTGCTGTCGGGGTATGACCTCTACCGCATTGCAAGGCGGCTTAGCTTGCCGCCCCGTATCGTGGCGGCGGCGTTCTGCAAAAGCTACCTTGCGCCTGAAAGCTGCCTGCCTGCCCTGCGCCTGACGCCGGACCCCAAAACCGGCAACTGCCGCTTTTTTGAGGGCAGCGCCTGCACCATCCACGCCGCGCGCCCGCTGGCCTGTGCGCTCTACCCGCTGGGGCAGAGCATCGACACGGTGACAGCGCAGACGGAATATTACGTACAGACGCCGCTTTATGGTGCACGGACAGGGGAGGCACGGACGCTGCAGGACTATCTGCAGGATTCCGCCGTGCTGGACCGCGCGGGGGTGGATGCCCGCTGGGCCATCGTCTGCACGCAGCTTTCCCACCGGTTACAGGCCGCGGGCGGCACGGATAACCCCCGCTTCTCCGCCGCTGTCAGGCGTATGGAGCGTGCCCTCTACTACGACTACGAGCTCGGCGACGACTTCTACCCGCAGTTTTGTCAAAACATAGAAATTTTAATGCCGCTTTTGGACAGGATGCTGTAACCGAACAACAACAAAAGCGCTGTGACCTTTTCAAACAGTCACAG
>ULQT01036219.1_pt1 | contig 12165 bp, 13 predicted proteins | sample 1954791 | NCBI WGS metagenome assembly ULQT01 (sample SAMEA4835663, study PRJEB28245) | human gut metagenome | biome: gut microbiome; material: fecal sample | place: Denmark | collected 2008 | reverse complement strand
TTTTATTTTTATCTGTTACCTATCTATTGTACCTCAACATTATTATATATTTCTTGCTGCAAAGGGTGATCAAAGAAAAGATTCTTGTAAATTGGTGTAAACAGAACTTGACATAAAATAAATATTAATATAAACTTATAATGTATAAGTTTTTACAGGGAGAGAGAATTTATGAATAATAAAAAGCTGTTAAATATAATAAATAATAACGGTAAATTTTCTGTAATTTGTTTAATTGTGATAATTGTTGTTTTTTTAGAGTTTTTCTTGTTTAACTTTAGATTTTTTCAAGGATTGGGGTACGAGCCTGTTGTGCTTGAAAGGGCCGGTGTGGATTCATCGGTAAGTACATTGGGGAATTCTGTATTTAAATTTAACAGTAATGATGGTAAGCTGGAATTTTCAGATATAGATACAGAAGTTAAAAATATATATATAGATGTTGAGGGTACAAAAAGCCTGCCGTCTAATATGGATGCAATGTCAGTAAAAGAAAGATATGACAGAATTATAGAAGAAAAAGCTGATAAGCTGTTTAAGATAAAAATTAAAATTAATGATTACAGCAATGTTGAGGGTATAGAAATGCCTGAAAGAAGCATTGTGTCAAATGTTGAAAGAACAAAGTATATACCCTTATCCTTAAAAGGGAAATCTGACAAGCTTGTACTTGAATTTAAAAATGCTGAGGGAAGAGAAGTTAAAATAAAAAATATAATATTAAATAAAGGTGTTCCTTTTCATTTCAGTATAATAAGAGTAATTGTTATATTGATACTCATAGGGCTCATATATGTGATACGTCCCGGCTCGCAGTTTTATAAATACAGGCTTAATCTAAAAAAGTCATGGCAGAGGTGGACAGTTGGGGCAATTGCAGTGCTGCAAATTATTTTGATGATTTCAGGATGTTTTATTAACCCTAAATATGTGTACAATACCATATCACATCAGGACCAGTACAATGAGCTTGCAGATGCTATACTTGACGGACATTTCTACTTGAATGAAATTCCTGACAGTAAACTTGCTGAAATGGAAAACCCTTATGATTATGAGGCAAGAAATCGTAATGGTGTATATGCAAGGTGGGATCACGCATATTATGAGGGAAAGTATTATGTATACTTTGGCATTGTTCCTGCTCTTTTGTTTAATGTACCGGCTATGAAGCTATTTGATATAAGATTAATACCTTTTACCTGTATTTTGATACTTATACCTATATTTATATTAATGAGTTATTTGCTTATATATGCTCTTGCAAGAAGATTTTTAGATGAAAATAAAGAAGGTGTTCCTTTGCTTCTTTATTTTATGATGACAACGCTTTTTGTAAACGGAATAGGAACATCATTTATGATGGCCTGGCCTGATATGTACACTTTGCCTATATTTACAGGACTTACATTTGCTGTAAGCGGTCTTTATTTTTGGCTTACAGCCTTAAGAGAGAAAGACGGTGAGACTAAATTAAGCAGTGCAAGACTTTTTGCCGGTTCTTTGTGTACTGCTCTTATTGCAGGATGCAGACCTCAGATGCTGGTTGTGATATTTATTGCTATACCATTATTTTGGGGTATGGTGTTTAAAGAAAGAGCCCTGTTTTCTAAAAAGTCTGTTAAGGAAACCATATGTTTTGTACTGCCTATAGCAGTATTTGCAGTGTTTATGTTCTTTTATAATTACTCAAGGTTTGGTTCGATATTTGATTTTGGTGCAAATTACAATTTAACTACAAATGATATGACTTCAAGGGGAATTAAACTTTCAAGAATACCGCAGGGAATATTCAGCTATTTATTACAGCCGCTGAGTGTTGAGGGCACGTTCCCATATATTACAACAACAAGTTTTGCCACAAAATATATGGGCATAACAATAAAAGAGGGTATGTATGGGGGATTATTGTTCCTTCAGCCTGTTTTATGGATACTTCTTATATTGCCCAAGGTAAGAAAGGAAATAAAGGAGAAAGGTCTTTATGCAGTAACTGTGCTGCTTTTAATATTTACAGTTGTAATTGTATCAGCAGACGCAATGATGGCGGGCATTTTGCCGAGGTATTTTATGGACTTCAGCTGGTGTGTTATGATTACTGCCTGTGTTGTAGTATTTGCGGCATGGAGTAAATATAAGGACAGAGAGTACTGGAAAATATTTAACTACTGTATGCCTGTCTGCTTTGTCGGTTCAATAATTTTAGTATTTTTAACTGTAATGGGTGTAAGGTATTTTAGTCCGGCAGAAGTCAATCCTGAGATGTTCTGGAAAATAGCTTGCGGTATACAATTTTGGATGTAAACGAGGAAGGAAGAATTAAATATGGATAAAATAGCAGTTTTAATACCTTGCTACAATGAAAGTAAAACTATAAAAAAGGTTGTTGAGGACTACAAAAGGGTACTGCCTGAAGCAACGATTTATGTCTATGACAATAATTCCACTGACGGAACTGATGAAATAGCCAGAGCGGCAGGTGCTGTTGTAAGATATGAATATCAGCAGGGCAAGGGTAATGTAATAAGAAGAATGTTCAGAGAAATTGATGCACATTGCTATGTAATGACTGACGGTGATGATACATATCCTGTAGAACCTGTACCTGAAATGGTTAAGGAAGTTTTGGAAAGAAAGGTTGATATGGTAGTAGGCGACAGACTCTCATCAACTTATTTTACTGAAAACAAAAGACCTTTTCATAATTTCGGCAATTCTATTGTAAGAGGTACAATAAATACTCTGTTTAAAAGTGATATAAAAGATATAATGACAGGATTAAGGGCATTCAGTTATAGCTTTGTAAAAACTTTTCCTGTGCTTTCAAAAGGGTTTGAAATTGAAACTGAAATGACAATACATGCTATTGATAAAAATATGTTTATCAAAAATGTTGTAATTGATTACAGAGACAGGATTGAGGGTAGCGAATCAAAGCTTAATACATATTCTGACGGAATAAAGGTGCTTATGACAATTATAAGACTTTATAAAAATTATAAGCCCTTTGGTTTTTTTGGAGCTATTTCTCTTGTATTAATTCTGCTTTCAGCACTTTTCTTTGTACCTGTAGTTTTTACCTACATACAAACAGGGCAGGTGCCTAATTTTCCAACACTTATGGTGTGTGGATTTACTGCTGTTGCTGCTGTCCAGTGCTACTTCAGCGGAATGATTTTATCAACAATAGTAAGTAAGAATAAGCAGGAGTTTGAGTACAAGCTTATGAATACTGCAAAAAGTGAAAACGAAGATAAATAAATTAAAAAGGCTTTATGATATAAGGTGTGGTCAATGGACTGCACCTTATATTTTTACAAAAGACATCAAAAAAGGAGCTATTCTATTAAGGATAGCTCCTAGTTTGTTATAACCAAGATCAAATAAAACTAAAATAAAAATCTATAAAAATATAAAAATCTATGTTAAAGTTAAATATTACCTACTGATTATAAACGAACTACATTTGCGGCCTGTGGACCCTTAGCACCGTCAACAACGTCGAATTCAACCTTCTGACCTTCTTCTAATGTCTTGTAGCCGTCTGACTTAATTGCAGAGAAATGTACGAATACATCATTACCGCCTTCAGCAGAAATAAAGCCAAAGCCCTTCTCAGAATTAAACCACTTAACTGTTCCTTGCATCATTTAACAGTTCCTCCTAAAAAATAAAAAAATAAAAAATGTTACCAGTCAAAACTATCTGTTACTGACTGTATTTAAAGAATAACATACTTAGGAGTAAAAGTCAAACTATTTTTTGCTTTTTTTATCGCAGAAAAATTAATATTCCGTCTTTAAATCTGCTTTATCGACAGAATAGGTTTTTAAAAAGCATTTTAAGTCTTTTTCTGAGCTTATGAGCATTATATCATAGAAATGTCCTGTGTGGTTGTCGATAAAACCTGCTGTTTTCTCTCCTGTGCATATACTTGAACGGAGTACGGGAGTGTAGTTTTCCCTATCGTAAGATTTTAATGGTTTTTTTAAGAACATATAAGTACTCCTATTGATTAATTATATAGTCTGCAAGGTCGCTTTTAGGAAATATAAGTACCATTGTAGTACCCTTGCCAAGTGTACTGTATACTTTTATGCTGCCATTATGAGCATCCATAATTTCTTTTACAATAGCAAGACCGAGACCATTTCCGCCCATAGCACGGCTTCTTGCCTTATCAACTCTGTAAAATCTGTCAAAAATTCTGTCAAGTGCTTCTTTAGGCATACCAATACCATTGTCCTGTATTTCAAGATGGTAGTATTTTTCTGTTTCTTTTAATCGAATAGTTACTGTTGCTCCGGTATCACTGTATTTCATTGCATTTGACATAATGTTTGTAATAACCTGGTTAATTCTGCCAGGGTCAGCATATATAAACATTGGCTTGTCAGGTGGATCAAATAAAATATTTTGGTTTTTATTTTCAGCAACAATAAGATTTTGCCGGCAGCAACCTGAAACCAGTGATACAAGGTTAACATCTTCCATATTCAGTTTGTTGACTTTAGTATCAAAACGGGATAAGTCCAAAAGGTCATCACGAAGCAATTTCATTCTGTCTGCTGCAACATTTATTTCCTTTAGAAATTCCATTGCAACTGATTTGTCATCTATTGCACCGTCAAGCAAAAGCTCAGCATAACCTTTTATAGTAGTAAGAGGAGTACCTATTTCATGACTTACATTTGCAACAAATTCCTGACGCATATTGTCAAGCTGTCTATGCTTTGTAATGTCGTGAAGAACTACAATTATTCCTCCCGGTTTCTCCTTTTTCTTCTTCTTTTTCATTGTATATGGAATAATAGCAACAGAAATATATTTATCATCTTTGCCGTTTACAACAAGTTCTTTTACAGATCCGGGCTTAATATCGGAAATGTTGATTTTAAGCATATTTAAAAGCCAGTTAAGGGAAACTTTAACATCATCTATTTCTATCATATCATAAGAAGAACGGTTGATATGTATAAGCTGTCCTCTTTCATCAAATGCCAAAATTCCGTCTGTCATATTATGAAGTACAATCTCAAGTTTATTCCTTTGTTCTTCACTTTCTACAATGGTCTTTTTAAGTTCCTTTGCCATTGTGTTAAAGCTTCTGGTAAGCTGACCAATTTCATCGTTTCCTTTAACTGTTACTTTTTGGTCAAGGCGTCCCTTTGCCATAAGGTTTGCGTTTTTGGTAAGAACGGCAATGGGTGCCGTAATCGTGTTTGCAAACAATAAGCCAAGTATTGCAGTAATAATAAGTGCAATTACTACAGCAACAAGTATAGTTCTTGTTGTCTGTGCAATACTTTCTTCAATAGCTTCGGAATCCATCTGTACATAGACAATATAAGAAACCTTATTATTGCTGCCCTTACATGGATAAGAATAGCTCATAACTGTCTTTTCCTGGCCGATTGAATCGGTTATTTTACTTTGTGCAAGGAAGCTTTCCTTTCCGTTTAAGGCTGAAATTATTGCTGAATTGGTATACTGTTGAAAGTCGGATTCATCTGCTACAGTAGAGCTTGCAATGGTCTCACCTTTTGAGTTAAGTATATGAGCACTCATATTTCTCAGAGTTGAACTGACTATAGATAAATTAATAAGGCTATCCTGAAAATACCTGCTGTCATATTGCTCTATAACTTGTTCTTCAATGTAAACAGCGCATTGACGCAGTTCTTCTGAGGCTTTTCTCTGCTCTCTTTTTTCTGTACTGACTATGATGAATGTACCTGTAAGTATCATAACTATAAATACAAGGGAAAGGTACATAAATACAAGCCGCCAACGAATACTTTTCATAGTTTATCCTCTAAATATATATAAATTTATAGTGTTTATCAATATCTTTGTATTAAGCACTGAAGTAATAACCAATACCTCTTTTGGTTATAATAAATCTTGGCTTGCTTGGGTCATCCTCAATTTTTTCCCTTAGTCTTCTTATAGTAACATCTACAGCTCTTACGTCACCGAAGTATTCATATCCCCAAACTTTTTCAAGAAGAGTTTCTCTGTTAAATATCTGACTTTTTTGTGTTGAGAGAAAAGTAAGGAGTTCATATTCACGCATTGTAAGGTTAATAACCTCGCCTCTTTTGGTAACCTCATAACGGTCAAAGTCTATAGAAAGATCGCCGAAGTTCTGTATATTGCTTTTTTCTGAAGGAATATCTTTTGCTGCACTTCTTCTTAAATGAGCTTTTACTCTTGCAATAAGTTCTCTATTGCCAAAAGGCTTTGTAACATAATCGTCTGCACCCATTTCAAGCCCTATGACTTTATCAACTTCATCGGCTCTTGCTGTAAGCATAATAATAGGTACATTGCTTTTTTCTCTTACTTTGCGGCATACTTCATAGCCATCCATTTTAGGCATCATTATATCAAGAAGAATAAGGTCGGGATTTTCTGTTAATGCAAGTTCAAGACCCGCTTCACCATCTTCAGCTGTAATAATGTCATATCCCTCTTTTTTGAGATTGTAAGCAATAATATTTACTATACTCGCTTCATCATCTACAACCAGTACCTTAGCCATTAAAACACCTCCTGTTTTTATAAAATAAATATTAAAAATGTACAAATCTACAATTTACATTATACTAGCTTTTAAGGAATTTAGCAAGTGCAGATTGATATTATTACTTTAATATGTTAATATAATATTATCCATATAGACAGGAAAAATAAGGGTTTTGAGAGAGTGAAAAGGAGTTTGGTTATGAAGCTTCCTAAAAGTGTTAATTATATTTTAGATAAATTATGTGAAAATGGTTACGAGGCTTATATTGTAGGGGGTTGTGTCAGAGATTATCTTATGGGGCTTGTGCCTCACGATTATGATATTACTACGTCTGCTTTGCCAAGTGATGTAAAAAAAATATTTAAACATACTGTAGATACAGGAATACAGCATGGAACTGTGACTGTAATTTTGAACAAGGCGGGGTATGAAATAACAACCTACAGAATAGACGGGGAATATAAGGATAACAGACATCCAGAAGAAGTTATTTTTACTGACAGGCTTTCAGGGGATTTGTCAAGACGTGATTTTACAATTAATGCTATTGCATATAACCCGATAAAAGGTTATGTTGACCTTTTTGGCGGCAGGAAAGATATAGAAAATAAACTGATAAGAGGAGTAGGAGAGCCGGCGAGAAGATTTCAGGAAGATGCACTCAGAATGATGAGAGCTGTGAGGTTTTCTGCTCAGCTTAACTTTTCTATAGAAAAGGACACCCTTGAGGCTTTAAAGGAAAATGCCGATTTAATTAAAAACATAAGCATTGAGAGAATAAGGGAGGAATTTTTTAAACTGCTTTTGTCTGAACACAATGAAAGACTTGATATTCTACTTAGTTCAGGTATGACAGAGCATTTTCTTCCGGAAATACTGAATAAAAAATTTGACTATAAAGTGTTGAATAGCTTATCGGAAGATATTGTTGTAAGGCTTTCATATCTTTTATACGGAATTGAAAGCAGAGATGTAAATAAAATAATGAAAAGACTAAGAGCTGACAATAAAAGCATTGCGGCAGTTACAGCGATATCGAAATACAGCAATTATATAATAGACAGCCTCTATTCAATGAGAAAACTCATAAATCTTGCAGGGGAAAACATTGAAAGGCTTATTGAAGTTATGGGTGCAGTAAGAGGCAGTGATATGAAAAAGGAGTATGAAATGCTTAATGCTGTTGAAAAAGACTGCTGTACGTTAAAAGAACTCAGATTGACGGGTAATGACCTTATAAATGAAGGTATAAAAGGTAAGGCAGTAGGAGAAGCTTTAAACAGGGCTTTAGATTATGTTATGCGAGAGCCTGATAAAAATGAAAAAGAAATATTGTTAAACTTTATCAAAAAGGGGGAATAGTTATGGCAACAGCATTAATAACAGGTGCAAGCGGCGGAATGGGAAGAGATATGGCTATACTTCTCTCTAAAAAAGGATATGACATTATACTTGTGGCAAGAAATGGTGATAAGCTGAAGAGGCTTGCAGAAAAGCTTCCTGTACAGGTTACAGTAATACCTATGGATTTAAGTGTGAGAAAAAATTGCTATAAACTCCACAGTATTGCAAGGAATATAGACATACTTATAAATAATGCAGGATTTGGCGAGTGGGGTGAATTCTATTACACAAATCTTGATAAGGAACTTAATATGATTGACCTTAATGTTGGGGCAATGCACATACTTACAAAACTGTATTTAAGAGATTTTGTAAAAAGGAATAAAGGTTATATTATGAATGTTTCATCACTTGCTGCCTTTGGTTCAGGACCCTTGATGGCGGCTTATTATGCTACAAAGTCATATGTATATAAGCTGACAACAGCTATAAATGAAGAATTAAGGGCAAGAAAGTCAAAAGTGCATATTTCGGTATTTTGCCCCGGACCTGTTGATACTGGCTTTAATGACAGGGCAGGCGTTAGCTTTTCTATGAAATCTCTTAATAGTATGGAGGCAAGCAAGAGGGCCTTACGAGGTATGTTTTGGAGAAGGACTGTTATAATTCCAAGCTTTTCTAACCGAATAACAGCGTTAATGTGCAAATTTGCTCCTTTAAGACTTGTACTTATGGTTTGTTACAGAATTCAGCACAGTAAAAGAATGTAATTGTAATATTGCAGCAAATAACTGATTTACTTGAGAAAATCTAATGTAGGTTGAGGTATTGTATAATTTAAAACATACAATACCTTGTTTTTTAAGAAACAATTATATTAGAATTTTTGAACTATAGCAATTCTGTTATATTTTTTAGAATAATAATTATATTTGCATTTTTTACAGTTATACTATATAATTGATATGAACTAAATATTTTATGCGTTGTATCCTGAAAAAATTATGGGAAATTCTCTGCCTGTAATTAATGGGAACAGCAGCAAGGAGGAATTTATTATGACTAAACAGAGAGAAAAAACCCGCAGTTTGGTGGAAATGGCACTGTTTACAGCCATTATTGCAGTATTGGCTTTAACACCTTTAGGCTATATTCCCCTTGGTTTTATGAATGCAACTACTATTCATATTCCTGTTATAATAGCAGGTATTGTGTTAGGATGGAAAAAGGGAGCTTTTTGCGGATTTATATTTGGACTTACTAGTTTTTTGAATGCTACATTCCGTTCTGCAAGTTTGACCGCGTTTCTTTTCACTCCTATTAAGCCACCGGGAAACGGATGGAGTTTGGTAATTGCTTTTGTGCCAAGAATACTGATAGGTATTGTGGCTTATGCGGTATTTAAAGTACTGTATAAGTTAAGCGGTAAAAAGTCTGTTTCTATGTTTTTGGCAGGTATATTGGGTTCTATGACTAATACAGTATTAGTAATGGGTATGGCTTACATATTTTTTGCAGAGCCTTTTGCGGCAGCATCTGATATTCCTGTTGAGGGTGTTCTAAAGGCTGTATGCGGAGTTATGGTTGGACAGGGAATACCTGAGGCAATTGTGGCAGGCATAATTTCTTCTGCTGTATGTGCAGGTCTGATGACAGCATTCAGAGACAGATTTAACTGAATTGGAGATAGATATGATTTTAGCAATTGATATTGGAAATACGAATATAGTTTTAGGCGGAATTACAGACGGAAAGGTTGACTTTATGGCAAGACTTTCCACTAACCGAATAAAAACAGAAGATGAATACGGCGTTGAGATAATGAATGTATTAAAACTTTATAATGTTGACAGAAGAAAAATAGAGGGCGGCATTATATCATCTGTTGTACCTTCTGTTTTAAATGCCATAAAACTTGCGGTTGAAATGGTAATAGGCAGTGAACCATTGGTTGTGGGTCCGGGAATTAAAACAGGACTTAATATATTAATGGATAACCCAGGTGCAGTCGGAAGTGACAGAATTGTGTCTGCCATAGCTGCATTAAGTGAATTTAAGCCGCCTATAATAATAGTGGATATGGGTACGGCAACAACTATAGATGTAATTGATAAAAAGAAAAATTACATTGGTGGAGCTATTATGCCAGGTGTAAACATAAGTCTTCAGGCTCTTTCATCACAGACTGCACAATTACCTTCAATAGGACTTGAAAAACCTAAAAAGGCAATAGGCAAAAATACAATAGAGTGTATGAGAAGCGGTGTTGTGTTTGGCACAGCAGGTATGATTGACGGATGTGTTGAAAGAATAAAGGAAGAGCTGGGGGAAGACTGTAATGTAATAATTACAGGCGGACTTGGCAAAAACTTTGCAGAGGTATGCAAAGGAAGTTATCAATATGACGGTGAGCTTTTGTTGAAAGGTCTTTATATTATTTATACTAAAAACAATTAGGAGGCATATATGGACGATTTAAATGAAGCTGTAAAACTGGCTGACGAAATAGCAGACAGCATTAAAAACAGTAAGGTTTATCAGGATTATCAGGCTGCTCTTGCGAGAATAAAAAATGATAGTGAGACCATGGAAAAAATAAGACAGCTTAAAATAAAGCATCTGGACTATGCCAATGACAGAAGTAATGGAATTGAAGACTTTAATAAGGAGAAATATATTTCTCAGGAGTTTTTTAAGGTAATGCTTAATAATGATGTAAGAGTTTACTTTAAAAATGAGGAAAAGCTTGTAAAACTTATTGCCGATGTCTACTCAAGAGTAGCTGAAAAGTGTGCATTAAATTTATTTGTATAGGAGATTTGTATGGAGGGTTATATTAAATCCGGAAGTGCAAACATTTATTATGAAATGTTTGGTGAAAACAACAAAGAGGTTGTTATACTTCTACACGGAAATGGTGAAAGCGGACGCAGCTTTAAAAAGCTTATACCTCTTTTAGCTGATACATATAGAGTGATTACTGTTGACAGCAGAGGACACGGTAAATCTGACTTTGGCGGAAATCAGCTGTCAATAGGAACTATGGCTGTAGATTTGGTAAATGTAATTGAGGCACTTGGCTTAGAGAGTGTAAACCTTGTAGGTTTCAGCGACGGAGCAAATGTGTCTATGCTGACAGCTATAAAAAACAGTGAACTTATAAATAAGGTGATACTTGTAAGCGGAAATTATAACTTTTGGGGAATAAAGCCTGTATCAGGTTTAATGATAGCTGTAGGGTATTACTGTAGTTTGCTGGGCGGATTTGTAGACAGCAGAAACAGGCTTAATAAGGAATATTTTTCACTTATGTTTAAGGAGCCTAATATTAAGAGAGAGGCACTTGGATACATTAAGTCACCTACTCTTGTCATAAACGGCAATAAGGATATGATAAAAATAAGCCATGCTAAAAAAATAGCCAAAACTATTGTGAACAGTCAGCTTAAAATTGTTGATGGAGACCATTTCTGGATATACAGAAAGCCTGAAGAGGCAAGCGTTGTAATAAAAGAGTTTTTGAATGATAATGAGTAAAAAATGTGCCGCAGTTATGCGGCACATTTTTTACATGTGGTTTCTTATTGCTGTACTCAATTTTTTGTATAGTAAAAATGAAATGACTGATGTGACGCCATATTTAAACAAATTAAATGGCAGTATTGCAAAAATCATAAGTCCTGTCAAATCTTTAATAAAGGGATTGGCACTTGTACCCATACCAACTATAGTTGCAAGGTCAAGTCCTATAAGTTTTGCATATAGTGGAAAAATAACAAAAATATTCATAATAACGGCTATAATACTTGTAATCACTGTGCCTGTAAAAAGGCTTATTGCAGCACCTTTCTTTGTTTTTAATTTTCTATATATAAGCACAGCAGGAAGCATATACCCTAAGCTGTATGTAAGATTTGCAATTTCACCTATAAAAGCTGTGTCAGTTCCTTTCATAAGTACACTAAGTGAAACCTTTACAAGTGCAACAAGAGCACCGCCTGCAGGTCCGAGTATAAATCCGCCTAAAATTACAGGGAGTTCTGAAAAGTCCATTTTAATAAAAGGCGGAACCAGTGGTATCGGAAATTCCAAAATCATAAGTAAAGCACTTATTGCACCAAGTAAGGCTGTTAAAACCAGCCTTTTTGTTTGTCTGCTATTCTCAGGCATTTTATGTCAGCTCCTATTCTGTTCTGTAACCTGTTACTTCGTTTGCAAGCATCCATTCCATTTTACAATCCATAAGATATTTTACAACATCATTTTCTTTGCCGTAAATTGATTTATAAATT
>ULQT01023889.1_pt1 | contig 12169 bp, 7 predicted proteins | sample 1954791 | NCBI WGS metagenome assembly ULQT01 (sample SAMEA4835663, study PRJEB28245) | human gut metagenome | biome: gut microbiome; material: fecal sample | place: Denmark | collected 2008 | reverse complement strand
AGATATGACAGATCCTGATATGGAAGATTATGTAGAACATGGGGTTACTTCTTTGGAATTCTCAAATCGATGTAGCACTACAAGTCCATAATTTTTCCATTCTCGAATTACCATCTGTTCCCCTTTTGGATGATTATATCCTCTTGTGTTACTCTGATTCAAAACTGTCTTTCCATTCCGAATTATCTCTGACGCTTGTATATAAAATTCTATTCCTTCCTCTACTAGTCTCCACTGTTCTTTTGAAAGATCATAAATATCCCCGCTTAAACATATTCTACCTAGAAATGCAGAAATCATAGAATAATAAATTCTCTCGTCACTATCACCAGAACGTAACACTACCCAAATCTGACTCTGTTCTGGGCGTATTACTCTATGTAGATTCGCTGCAATTAAAGGAATCGCCTTTGTCTCATGAGCATCAGAAAAACTTGCCTGACTGACTAATTGCATCATTGATGGTTCCAAACGGTGTCCTCCGCTGGAACAGTTCTCAATTACAATCCCAGGCACTTCTTGGCGTATTTTTTCAAAAAAACGTCTGCTTGCCTCCACTTTTCTATAAAGTCCATCCCCCAGACTATCTCCGCCATCACATCCCATTCCTATAGTATCGTTATAATCTATTTTTAAATATCCAAATCCACATTCTTTAAGAACCATAATCACTTTTTTTGCTAAATATGATATAACCCATGGATCTTCCATATCCCAAAATCGCCGGTTTGCTACACTCAAAATTTTTCCATTTTTATGTATAAGATGTTCTTTTGCTTCATAATGTATACTTCCATTCGTCACAGATTCCATTTCAAACCACAATCCCGGAACCATTCCTTTCGATCGAATATAATCTGCTGCTTCCTTTAAACCATTTGGAAATTTTTGACTGTTCACTTCCCAATCTCCAATTAAATCCCACCAGTGCTCACTATTTCCATACCATCCACTATCAATTATCAAATACTGTATTCCCTTACCGTCAAGTTGGTCGCAAATTTTTTTTACATTTTCAATAGAAGGATTTCCCCAAGTCGTACAATACTCATTAAATGCAATTCCCATATGATTGTCTACAGATGAAATCATTGGATGCTGTGCTTTCACCAAATAATCACAAATCTCTTCTAAAGAACTTCCTTGTGTGATAACAGCTTTAGGTGTTACAAATTTTTCTTCTGGCAACAGCTTCTTTCTCCATTGACCAAAATCTCCATCAGCAATACCACCCGTCACAAGAAACTCCTGACCCTCTTTACAGGATATCTCCATCTGCCAAGAAGAAGCACAGTACAACTGGATTCCGAGAATTGTTCCTGTAGCACTATCCTCAAGTGCCAAAAAAGGAAAATATTTACGAACAGGCATAGAACCCACATTTCCAAATTTCTCGATTCTGGTCGCACATCCATTCCAAGAACATTCTAAATTTAATTCCTCGATTGTCTCTGTACGCAATCTTCCTTCTGCACTCCAAAAAGACTGAATACGGTGAATTTTATCTGCCACAACATTTTGGAGGGCGAACGAAGATAACATTTCCATTGTAATTTCTTCCGCACTATGATTTTCAACTTCAGTCCACACATGCATTACTTCATTTTCTTTTTGTTTGTATACAGTCAGCAATACTCCTTCTGTATTTTCGTAGCAAATCTTTGTTTCTGTTTCATTTACTTTTTTAAAGTTATCTATCGTCTTGCTTCTACACATACTTAGACCACAGGAAAATCCTCCCGCATATCCATCACCTTCTAATTTTATTTCTGCACTTAATTCCATCTACCCTACCTCTTCTTTCTCTATTATCTTATTGCCCACACTCTTAGAAGATGAACTCCTTCCATCCACTCCTGCCAATATAAGCGCAAAAAACGTGCTTTCCTTCTTTTTGTATATAAGAAAATCGGTTCATTCCATTCCATTGTACATGGCGTGTAATTTTCTGAATCAGAAGAAAGATATATTGTAATTTCCTTTGGTTGATGCTTTCCTTTCAGAGATACTTCTATTGTTGTAAACTCTTTTTCTCCTTCTAAATCCAATTCAATCCAAGCCTCATCTTCTTCCTGAGGCACCCAGTACTGCTCTGCACTATTAACAACACAATATGGTTCATGCCCTTTCTTGCTGCTACTTGCAAATACAGGACGATTTTCTGATAACTCATAAACAGTTTCCATTTTAGGTGCAGGTGTCAAATAAGGTGGATGTACCATTGGTACCTGCTGTCTTGAGCATGATTCACCTTTCGCCTTCAGACATAATCTTACCGGTTCAAGCCCATCTGCACGTGCTTCGATTACATTTTCTCCTCCAAAATAACTCCGAAATTCAATAGCAGCCTGACCATCTAGAAAACTATTATCTTCTGGTTTAAAAGTGATACTACGACCAGTAGGAAAAATCCCATCACCTTCTACAACCTCTAATGTCACTGGCAACTCATTAGAAATTCTTTTCCCTTCTTTGTTACACAGATAAACATGAAGCCATACATCTTCCTGACCGTTGGCTAAGAATTCTGTCCTGTCTCCATGTAATTCTAAGTGATCTGCAATTCCTTTTTTTGCTATTTCAGGAGCAGGTATTCCCAGTAATTCCTTTCTATACCAGTACCATGTATTCAAAGGAAGTCTATAATAATCGATCATTCCCATTGCCCCCATTCCACCTAAAATACTTCCATGGTGAAAAGCACACCACAATGCTTTTCCACTGCGCCAAGGATAATCCTTTTCTACACCATCTCGAAAATTTGGATTGAATGTTCCCGGCCGATATCCGTACATGCTACCATATTCAGATACAAAACTAGGAAACCCAGGATCAATATAAAGACTTGCTCCATCTCCATTATATCCAGCCACATCTCCAAGCACATCAAAGCCTTCTCGCTGTGCGCCTCCTACTGCCGCTTTTCTAGACGGATCTAATTCATGCACACGATTTACCAATTTTTTCACTAAATTCTTCGTTTGATTCAGAACTGTTTTATCTGTAAAAAAAGGCTCATTCGACACACTCCAAATAATCACAGAGGGATTGTTTCTATTTATAAGAATCATCTCTTCTAAAGCACGCAAACAACTTTTTTCAAAGGGTTCTTGATCTTCTTCATAAATCGGATAAGCACTGCTGGTCCAATATCCCTCCTCCTTCGGTCCTCCTGTCCCCCAAAAACACAGTTCAGACCAGAACAAAATTCCTATTCTGTCACATTCCTCTGCAAAAAACGGGTGATGTGGATAATGTGATCCTCTGATAAAATTCATACCACAGTCTTTTATCATTTGGATATCTCTTGTAATTCCACTTCGTGTCACCGCATCAGCCCAACCTGCGTGATCCTGATGTACATTTGCTCCCCATATTTTATAAGGCTTCCCATTTAAGTAAAATCCTGTATCTTTATCAAATCTAACTGTACGTATTCCAAATACAGTACTATATTCATCTGTCTTTTCTCCATTCAAAAATATCTCACTAACCATTTTATATAAATCAGGATTTTCAGGCGACCATAAAAGAGGATTTTCTATCTTAAATTTTGTTAAAACTGTCTGCTCCTTTGCTTCTTCTAATATCTTATCAAAACTCAAAATCTCCTTCTCGCCCTGAAAAATTCTATTTATAATATATCCATTTTGTATTTTATTCTCGGAATATACTGTTACTTCCGCACTTATTAAAGCTGTATTTTCTTCCAACTTCTCTGTTTGTACAAATGTCCCCATCCATTCTACACAAGTACGTTCAGTCAAAACCAAAAATACATCTCTATAAATTCCCCCATTAAATTGATGCTCTCCTGCTCTTGGAGCCAGTCTTGCATTCCAATTATTATTGACTCGCACTAAAAGTTCATTTTTTCCTGCTCTACAGCGTTCTGTAAGGTCTACAACAAAAGATGTATATCCGCCCTCATGTTTTCCTACAAACTCTTCATTCAAATAAATTTCTGCACATTGAAAAACACCCAAAAACTCCAGATATATTCTTTTCCGTAAATCTTCTTCAGAAATGTCTAATTCTCTGTAGTAGCACCCATATCCTACATAAAATTCATTTTCCATAAAATAAGGAATGCCAAAAGAATGCGGCAGTCCAATATCTGACCACTCTTCTTTATCTTGTATCTCATCTGGTTCTCGATATCCATAAACAAATTTCCAACCACAATTTAGCAGTTGCTTTCTCCTTAATTTTCCGCTTCCTAGAACTTCCACTTTTTTCTCCTCTCCATCTCATATGCAAAAAGTGCCAGCACCCCCACAATTCATCCCTTAGAGAATACATGGGTATGTCAGCACTTTTTACTTCATTTTTCAATCTTCAAACGTTACAGCTACCTTTCCACAGTTTCCTGATGCCATTAATGCATACGCTTCTGCTGCCTTTTCCAATGGAAATTCATGCGTAATCAAATCCTCGGGATGAATATTCCAGCGAACCAAATGTTCTACCAGTTCTTCCATTTTCCAAAGAGATGTGACCCAAGAACCATAAATAGTTTTCTGTCCATGGATAATATCTGGACTGGGTTGGAAATTACAATTTCCACCTTCTCCTACGAAAGCAATTTTCCCCCAATCTCTTGTAGCGCGTATTGCCAACTGTCTTCCCGCATCACTTGCGCTTGCATCAATTGCACGCTCTACACCTTTTCCACCAGTAACTCTGGTCGGACATTTTTCATTTAATGCATTCCAGTTTGGTGCTTCTGCTAAGTAATCATCAAGTGGAAGCAACAGTCCCTGTGAGCCATAGGACATCAATTCAGATTTCGTCCAATGTGTTGCCAGAAAAATATCTGGTATGGATTCTGGATCTGTCATAATCAGATTTAACTTTGTTTTCGCATCATCTCCATCTAAGTCATAAATGAAATTCAACTTAACATTTGTTTCCTCTTCTATCCAATCTGTTACATAGTTATTAGAATAAAATCCACCGCCTCCGCCAGTTCCATATACAAATACATCTAGCTCCAGTTTTTCCTCCAACGGAAACGTAACATCACTTACAGATTTACGCTCAGAGGACTCATTTCCTTCCTTTTCTTTCTCTCCATTCCCTGAACACGCAGTAGTCATCGCCGCTGACATCGTCATTGCTGCTACCATTGTCCATGTTGTTGCTTTTTTGATTAACATTTTTTTCTTCATCACTTAACCTCCTCGTAATGTTTTTATATAAACCGCTGTTTATATCCTTTTCATTAATTTTTTATCCTTTTACAGATCCAATCATCACACCTTTTACAAAATATTTCTGAATAAATGGATACAGAATCATCAACGGCAAACTACTAATAATAATTGTTGAATACTGTAGCATTTGGCTAAGGTAACGATTAGCTGCAACACGTGCCGGATCAATATTTGCGTTTGCAAAATTCACTTGTGACATCAATAGGATTCTACGTAACACAAGCTGAAGTGGATATTTGCTTTCTTCATTAATATAAATAAGCGGATTGAAATATCCGTTCCATAATGAAATTGCAATCCATAAGCAAAGCACTGCAACAATTGGCTTTGATAATGGAATAACAATCTGTGAAAAGAATCTAAAATCCGAACATCCATCCATTTGTGATGCCTCTAGCAATTCCTTAGGAATCGTCTGATTAAAAAACGTTCTTGCTACAATCACATTGTAGGCACTGACTGCAGTTGGAAGGATAATGGACCACATTGTATTCATCAATCCTAGATTCTTAACCAACATATATGTCGGTATCAAACCACCCGAAAACATCATAGTAAACAAGAATATACTTGAAAGTACTTTCTTACCTTTAAAGTCATCTCTAGATAATGGGTATGCTGCTAAAAGAGTAAGCACCATACTAACTACCGTTCCAACTACAGTATATATAATCGAATTCACAAAGCCCACCCAAATTGCATCGTACTCAAATACTGTTTTATAACTGAGAAGAGTTGGTTCTACTGGAAATAACCTTACTTTTCCAGACGCTAATGCTTCACCTGAACTAAAAGATGCACTCACTACATAAATCAAGGGATATAAAATTGTAATCAATAATAGTCCCAGCAATATATAATTTACAAAGTAAACAAATTTATCCTGAGTAATTCTTTTCTTTCTCACTTCAGTTTTCCCCCTTTCTACATAAGTCCATTCCCAGAAATCTTTTTAGCAATCTTATTTACAATTAATATCAGAACCAAACCGATTACAGACTGGAACATGCCAATTGCTGTTGCAAGAGGGAAATCTGGAAACGTTGAAACCAAAGATACCTTATAGGAATATGTCGAAATCACCTCTGATGTACTAAGGTTCATTTGATTCTGCATTGCAAGAATCTTTTCGTAACCCGTATTTAAAATCCTCCCCATATTCAAAATCATCATAATAACTGCTGTTGGCAGAATAGCTGGAATGTCCACGTAACGGATTCGCTGCAACAAAGTAGCACCGTCAATAATCGCCGCCTCATGAATCTGCATATCTACACTAGCAAGAGCTGCAACATAAATAATTGATCCATAGCCTACTGTCTGCCATACTCCACTCCAGACATAAAGCGATGGAAATAGTTCTGGACTTCCAAGAATATTGATGCCAAAATTATTGTATAAAAAACTTCCAATAACGCCGATACGATTATCCATCAACATGTTAATAATACCGACAAATACAATAGTAGAAATAAAATACGGACAATATGTAATCATCTGTGCTGCTTTCTTAAATATCCTACTCTTTACATAGTTTAAACTAAGCGCTAATACAATCGCTGTCGGTATTTCTACCAACATCGTATACACTGAAAGAATCAATGTATTCTTTAAACACGCCCAAAAATTATAATTATCGAAGAAACGAATAAAATTCCCCAAACCAAAATCACTCGCCCAAGGACTCCCCCCAATGCCAAGACTCACCTTATAATCTTTAAATGCAAGAATCAAACCATACATGGGACCATATGCAAAGATTAATAATACAATCAATGGCGGAAGCATCATTAAGTATAATTGCCAGTGTGCTTGAACGTATTTTTTCAATCCACTGGCAGATACACATCTTTCCAATCCCTTCTTCCTTTTTTGCTTTAACATATGTACTATCACCTTCTCTTTCCAGCGTACAACACAATTTCTTGTGCTCCGCTTTATTTGTTAATGTCACTATATAATATCTATATTAAAAAGTAAATTTTCAATTCTTTTTTTCAATATACCGTTTTTTTTCACAAAAAAAGGGCTAAAAAATGGTATCTATTCCATTTTTCAGCCCTTATATTCACTTTTTCGCACCGTTTCTATATTCTGAAGTATTAATCCCCGTCACTCGCTTAAAGGCTCGGCAAAATGAATTCACAGAAAAATATCCAACCTGTTCAGAAATCTCGCTCACCTTCATCTTTGTTGTCCCTAACAGTTCTTTCGCTTTATCAATCCGTATCCCTTCCAGATAAGAGGAAAACTTCATCCCCATTTCTTGCTTAAAAATCGTAGATAAGTGTGACTCACTAAGTTCAAAAGCTGCGGCAACATTACTTAATGAGAGGTTACAATCTCCGTAATTCCGCTCTATATAAGCTACAATAGCAGGGATAATCTGACTGGAATCCACTCCCTCCTTCTTTTTCCTGACATGACTACATACAGATTCATAAATTTTTATTGTCTTTGTAATTTGCTCTAAAAGAGAGCTTCCATGATGTTTTTCTAATTGTTGATAATATTTTCTGCATTCATCTTTTTCCATATTAACAATTGGAAGTATTCTAAACATAATAATCTGAAGTTCTGTTAAAAATAATTGCTGCAAATAAATTGGCATTGTATTCTGAATGATATATGTATTCAACAATTCTCTTAATTCATCATGCAGCCCCTTTTCATCACCAAGCAAAACCAAATGATTCAAACGCATTTCCATATCTGCTGGCGGATAAAGCGGCATAATATCAGAATTATCACTATCCCATATAATAGTATTTTCAAACTGTTCTTTTTCTTTTCGAAACGTATGTATCGCCCGATTATATGATTTATGAATATCCGAAAACTGTTTGATACAGGATCCCCCATACACAAACATGTGCTCAGCAATATTAGTCGGAAGTTCTTCCTTAATTTTTCCAATATACTGCTCTGCCTTTGCTCTGAATACCCTTTCCTCCATATCATCTTCGTTAAGGATTAGAATTACCTGGCTTTCTCCTGAATTAATATAGAGACTATCTGGTATTTCTTGTTCCAAAATCTCCAAAAGAGAAATCACACAGGAATCCATCCATGACGTATTTTGATTTATCATTTCTGAAGAACCACCAGAAAATTGCAAAATAAGAACACAAAGCTCTCGGTTTTCCCAAGGCACTCCCAATGATATCATCCACTTTTTTAATTCCTCCGGCGAACTATAATCTCCATAAATCAAGCGATTAATCAGAGCGCTTCGAATAAATGGTTTCTGTTTCTCAATCGCATCAGATAATACAGATTTCTCCCGAACTAATTTACTGTAAGCTGATTTTAAATGCGAAAAAACAGTCAAATGACTGTCATAATATTCTGTCTCTTTAGAAATTTCTTTTAATATCTCATTTACAGACCCCGCTGATCTCCTTGACAAATAAAAACTTAGTATCAGCCCTATAAACAAGGCCGTTGCAATGCTAAACACTGCGGCCAGAATTGCTGAAGTTTTCTGCACACTAATACTTTTCTCTGGGTACAACATATAATAATTTAGTCCAGACTCTGCAGACACCTGAGACATCAGAAGATATTTTTTTCCTTCAAACTCCCAAAAAAGGTTCTCCGTACTAGATGCTTGTAAAAGCTGTTCTTCTGAAACAACTTCATCAAAAATTTTTAAGTACATTGGCTCTTGTTTGCTATTAGTTATTAAGAATGCTCCTCCCACATCATCCGTAATGGCAGGCATTAACGCATCAATATAGGAGCTCTCAATATAAAAACAAATAGAACCAATATTTTCTCCGCCACCACCATTTAGTAATAACGGACGATTATACACTAAGAAGTCTTTCTTTGTACCGTCTTCTTTTTTATAGTCGTAAGTTTGTACTGGCTGGAAACCATATCCTGATGACACATTCCGGATAAATAGCAACCATTCTTCATAAGTTTTGCTATCCTCTGGATGCATATAAAGATCGTAAAAATCATGATATTCATAAGCGGTTGACTTATTAATCACCATTTCACTTTTTTCATAAAATATAAAATAGTCAAAAATAGATGCATTAATCTGATATAGTTCTGGCAGTTGCATCTGCAGTTTATTAATTTGGTATGCCTTAGGATAAGCAAAGGGGTCTTCTATCCTTTTAAACTGGTTAACTGCAGAATTTGTTGATAATGAATCTCCAAGATAATTCAACTCATTAAACATGGTATCTACCAACTTCACACTATGACTTAGTTCATTCTTTTTTTTCTGCACCTCATCTTCACTAATTGTTTTAATCATATCTCGATAAAAGATAGAACATATTAGCAGTGGAATAAAAAGAACAACAATATAACCAATCAAATAATAACGTAACAAAGACCGCTCGCTATTTCTTAATTTTTTGTTTTTCATCTTTCTTTTCATTCCACTCTTCTCCTAATAATTTTCTATAAATTTCACATTTCGTTCTAACAAAATATGATTTTCTGTACCATTTACACATAATATAACTGGCCATTTTTCTTCCAAAATCTTATCTGGATAAATCTCTAATGCAATAACCTTACCATCTTCCCAGTTCATTGCTAATTCTGCTCCACATCTCAAACGTACACCACTGAGACAACCACTTTTCGTTTCCTCCGTAATCGCAGGAAGAAGTTCTATTCTGTTTTCTTTACTCTTCACTAACATTTCAATCATAGCCGCAGCAGCTCCAAAATTACCATCAATCTGAAATACATAACTGTCCAGCATAGGATGATTATCCATTAAGTTTGGAAAAGTTCCCATACAAAGAATAGCATTCAGGTTCTCATATGCTTTTGCTCCATTACCAAACGCTGCCCATAAACCTATAATCCATGCTCTTGACCAGCCAGTATGACCTCCACCATTTTCCAATCTGCGCTCCAATGTTCGATATGCTGCCTCAAATAGCTCTGGCGTACACTCTTTTGAAATAGAATTACCTGGATAAAGACCATATAAATGTGAAATATGCCTATGCCCCGGTTCAGGTTCTTCATAATCTTCCATCCACTCTAAAAGTTGTCCATATTTACCAATTTTCAATGGTGGAAATCTCTTCTTTACAGCTTCAGCCTTAGAAATCTCTTCTTTACTCTTTCCAAGAACCTGGCATGCTCCAATATATGACTGGAATAATTCTAATAAAATTTCTGTATCCATAGTTGGACTTTCACACAGAACTCCCAAAGTTCCATCTTCCATTTGATAAGTATTTTCTGGCGAAAGAGAGGGTGATGTTACAAGCATTCCATTCTTTCCCTCAATCAAAAAGTCATAAAAGAACAATACACTTTGTTCCAATACGTAAAAATTTTCGCTTAAGAATTTCTTATCCTTTGTAAAAAGATAATGTTCCCATATATGAGTTGCCAACCACGCTTCCCCCATCACCCAAAATGCTGATGTAATGCAATGATCCTGTGGGGCTGTATCGGCATAAATATCTGTATTATGATGACAAACACTTCCATTGCAGCCATACATCCTTCTTGCGGTTTCTTTTCCATTCTCACAGATACGCTTTAAATGTTCAAACAACGGCAGGTGACATTCTGGAAGATTTGCAGTTTCTGCCATCCAATAATTCATTTCTGTATTAATATTTACCGTATATTTACTTTCCCACGGCGGTGTAAGACTATCATTCCATATCCCTTGTAAATTAGCTGGAAGGCTTCCATCCCTGCTGGATGAAATCAAAAGATACCGACCATATTGAAAATATAATTCCAACAACCCCATATCTGCCATTCCATTTTGTACTTTTTTTAAGCGCACATCTGTCGGAATTTCTTCCATTTTAATATCCGACTGACTATAATGAAGCTGCATCCGCCTGTAAAGCCTTTGATAATCCTCTAGATGTTGCTTTCTAAAACATTCCCATCCAAGCGCCTCTGCCAAAAGGCACCTTTCCTTTGCAGCCGCAATATAATCAGAATAGCGAAAAGATGTTTCTGTGTCAAGATATAGTACACACTCTGTCACATTCTTTACAACAAGAAATTCTCCTATTATTTCTACTGTCCCTTCCTCTGTCATCCATTCAGGCTGTACATCCACAGACAAATTCGTACAAAAAGATATTCCTTCTCCACCATCCACCAGGAAACGCACCATTTTTCCATCTTCACGCAATATTTCATCTGTAAAATTATGTTTCCTTCCCAAATGGCAATCAAAAGAGAATGGTGCTCCTTCTTTTGTGGTCATGTGGATTGCCATACAACCGGCGGGTGCAGAAGCAATTATCTCTCTCTGATATGTAATACCCTCAGAAACAAACTGGACATTTGCAATTCCCTCTTCCAAATTCAAGTCTCTATAATAGTGCGTAATATCCCCTATGTTATGCATATGAATATAACATTCCCCTGCGGTTTGATAGGATCTTTGTGAATTTGGCACACCAGATAATGCATACAACGTCAGCTCCTGTGCTTCTTCTATCTTTCCCTCCCTAATTAATCTTCTAATCTCTTTCAGTTTTTTCGGTGCATCTGGATTAATTCGATCCAATTTTTTACCACTCCAAATGCTATCCTCATTAATCTGTATAATTTCATTCTTTGGATTTCCAAATACCATGCCACCATATCTTCCATTTCCAACTGGAAGCGCCTCATTCCAACATTCTGCCGGTTTTTGATACCATAGCTTCATTATTACTTGCCTCCCCATTCTTTATTGAATAAAACCTTTTCCTTCTTCCAAAAATTGTAACAAATTCGTCTCTATCTCTTGTTTCCCTGCCAAATAACCCTCTTTTAAAAATACAATTGGAACCATCTGATCTTCTTCTGGAATCTTATAGCTTTCAAATAATTTACGAATTTTTTCTCCATTAGTATCTGTTCTTGATTCTAGTTTAATCACTTTACATGGTATCTCTGTTCCATCACAATTAATTTTTTCAGGAAGTTGTTCCCAAAACATCTTCATATCC
>ULQT01039962.1_pt1 | contig 12227 bp, 9 predicted proteins | sample 1954791 | NCBI WGS metagenome assembly ULQT01 (sample SAMEA4835663, study PRJEB28245) | human gut metagenome | biome: gut microbiome; material: fecal sample | place: Denmark | collected 2008 | reverse complement strand
CCGCGGGGCGTCGAGGACGCCGCCCCCTACCAATTCATTTTCCCAATAAACGGAGGCAAACTTATGTCCGAAACTCTAGGCTACATCCATTCTGTTGAAACCTTCGGCTTGGTCGACGGGCCGGGCGTGCGGTATATCATCTTTTTGCAGGGCTGCGCCATGCGCTGCCAATACTGCCATAACCCCGAGACCTGGGCGTTTACGAAGGATACCGCCAGCACCCCGCAGGAGGCATTTACTGCCGCCTACCGCTACCGCAACTACTGGCGCGGCAACGGCGGGCTAACCATCAGCGGCGGCGAACCGCTTTTGCAGCTGGACTTTGTCAGCGAGGTGTTCCGTCTGGCCCGCGCCAAAAAGGTGCAGACCGCGCTGGACACCAGCGCCCAGCCCTTTGCGCCCGACAACGCCGAATGGATGGCCCGCTTTGACCGTCTGCTGGAAAACACCGACCTCGTCATTTTGGATTTAAAGGAAATTGACGACGAGAAGCACAAAAAACTGACCGGCCACAGCAACAAAAACATTCTGGCCATGGCACAGTATGTGGCGGCCAGGGGCGTGGACCTCTGGGTCCGCCATGTGCTGGTCCCCGGCCTGACCGATGACGCCGACGGCCTGCGGCAGCTGGATGCCTTTATTAAAACGCTGCCCACCGTGCGCCGCGTAGAAATTCTGCCCTACCACACGCTGGGACTGTTCAAGTGGCAGAACCTCGGTATCCCGTACCCGCTGGACGGCGTGCGCGTACCCACGGCGGAGGAGGTCGAAGCCGCGGAGCAGCTTTTGCATGTGCGCGATTATCCCGATGCACCCAAGGGCAGCACCGCAAAGTAATTTCTACAAAAATACTGGGAATTATTTTGGGAAAATGCTTGACATCACTGCTGCAATATGGTAAAGTATATGCGTGGTTAGCGTCTACTAACCATAACCAACCTCGAACCGTCAACCGGCTGTTTGCCTCTCCGGTGCGGTTCCTGCCAATAACAGGCTGCGCCTCCGTTTTGGCGTTTTGCTCTGCGCCTTTTTAGCGGTCTGCTTATTGCGTTTTGCCCCCATCGTTCTCTGCTCCGGACGGTGGGGGATTTTTTGTGCGAAGCGCAAAAAATCGCAGCATCACGGCCACGGGAAACCGCTGCCGCCCCTTTTGCGGTTTGTATGTAGGGCGGGGTGCCCTCACCCCGCCGCGGGGCGTCGGGGACGCCGCCCCCTACAGCGGCGAACCGCGAACTTTCCCGCTATGGCAGACGCCCGCGGCGGCCTGTGGGCAGGCCGCCCTACGCATCGCCCGCAAAAAGGTCATCCCTCCCGGGACTATTGCAACCCTGTAGGGGCCGGGCATGCCCGGCCCGCAGCCTGACGAAAGCGCCCGTCTGCGGGAACCACCCCGGGCGGATATAGAATCCGCCCCTACGGGAAATCGCTGCCGCCCCTTTTGCGGTTTGTATGTAGGGCGGGGTGCCGCGGGCGTACATCCCGCAAACCTATCTTTCAACAACAACCGCCGCCCGTCGTGGAAAACTTCCCCGGCGGGCGGCGGTTTATTGCGCGTAAATAGAGTTTATTTGCTGATCCTGTCGATCTCCGCCAGTTCTTCGGCGGTAAAACTCGTGTTCTGCACGGCCTTGATGTTGTCCAGAATCTGCTGCGTTTTGGAGGCACCGATCAGAACCGTTGTGACCTCGTCGTGGTGCAGCAGCCAGGCAAGGGCCATCTCGGCCAGGGTCTGACCGCGCTGCCGGGCAAGGTCGTTCAGGGCGCTGATCTGCGCAAGGCGCTCCGGCGTGATGTCCTTCTCCTTCAAGAACCGCCCGTCGGTGTGGACGCGGCTGTCGGCGGGGATGCCGTGCAGATAGCGGTCCGTCAAAAGCCCCTGCGCCAGCGGGCTGAAGGTGATGATGCCCTTGTGCAGCTTCGCGGCGGTATCCTTTAATCCGTTGTGCTCAATCGTGCGGTCAAAGATCGAATACCGGTTCTGGTTGATGACGAACGGTACATGCAGCTCGTCCAGAATGGCCGCGGCCTTTTCCAGCGTCGGGCCGTCGTAGTTGGACAGACCGGCGTACAGCGCCTTGCCGCTGCGCACGGCCTGCGCCAGTGCGCCCATCGTCTCCTCCAGCGGGGTGTTGGGGTCCATGCGGTGGTGGTAGAAAATATCCACATAGTCCAGCCCCATGCGCTGCAGGCTCCGGTCCAGGCTGGCCAGCAGGTACTTGCGGCTGCCCCAGTCGCCGTAGGGGCCGTCCCACATCAGGTAACCGGCCTTGGTGGAGATGATCAGCTCGTCGCGGTAGACGCCGAGGTCGTCCCGCAGAATTTTACCAAAATTCCGCTCGGCAGCGCCCGGCTCGGGGCCGTAGTTGTTGGCAAGGTCAAAGTGGGTGATGCCGTGGTCAAATGCCGTGCGGCAGAGCGCGCGCATATTCTCATACGGGGCGGTGTCACCGAAATTATGCCACAGCCCCAGCGAGACCGCGGGCAGCATAAGGCCGCTGGCCCCACAGCGGCGGTAGGGGATGACCTGATAGCGGTTTTGTGCGGCTTGGTACATGGGGAAAGCCTCCTTTGCTTTTCTTTCATTATAATATCCGCGGCGGGTGCAGACAATGTGAAAGCTGCACAAAAAGCAGCATCAAAATTCGACACTTGACATAAATCCGATTTCGGACTATAATAGAATCCGAAATCGGATTTTAAAGAGGAAAGAAAATGGAAGAAAAGGAATCCCAGGCCCGCGCCCTGCTGGACAAAACGAACCGCCAGTTCAATGAGTGCAACGCCCTGTACCACGCGGCGGCGCAGCGGTGCGGCCTGTCGGACGCAGCGTTCTGGACGCTGTATGCGCTGGTAACGTCGTGCGAGCCGCTGACCCAGAACCGCATTGCGGCGGACTGGGGCATCCCCAAGCAGACGCTGAACTCCGCCGTGGCGGCCATGGTCAAAAAGGGCCTGCTGGCGCTTTGCCCGGGAAAAGGAGCCCACAGCGGAAAGATCGTGACCCTGACCGCCGAGGGTCGTGCGCTGGCCGAGCGCACCGTCGTGCCGGTCATCGCCGCCGAGGAAAAGGCCATCCGCGCCTTTGGCCTTGCAAGCGCCGAGGAAATGCACCGTCTGGCGCAGCGGCATCTGGAATGCCTGCAGCGGGAGTTTGAAACGATAAGCGCCTTCCCCTGAGGGGGAAGGTGGCCGAGGCCCCGCCCGAGGCCGGATGAGGGTGAACCTGCCGGAATTTCCCGCTAAAGGGATATAACGGCAAACTTTGCCCTCATCAGTCGCCTTCGGCGACAGCTTCAGTCTCCGCGCTAAGAGCCGCCTCCGGCGGTTGCGCTTCGACACGCGCCTGCGGGCGCAGCCCCGCGGGGGAAGCCTTTGAAAACGCGCAAAAACAGGAGCATTTATGTCAAAATCAAACCAGATCCAGTTGTCCGACCACTTTACCACGGGGCGGCTGCTGAAATTCACGGCGTCGCCCATTATCATGATGATCTTCACGTCGATCTACACGATTGTGGACGGCTTCTTTGTCTCGAACTGCGCGGGCAAAACGGCGTTCACGGCGCTGAACCTCATTTACCCCTATCTCCAGATGCTGGGCTGCCTCGGCTTTATGATCGGCACGGGCGGCAGTGCGCTGGTCGCCATGACGCTGGGCATGGGCGATGAGAAGCGCGCAAACCGGCTGTTCAGTATGCTGGCCGTTGCGACTGTGGGCATCGGCGCGATTTTCAGCGTCATCGGCCTGGCACTGCTGCGGCCCGTGGCGCTGCTGCTGGGCGCAACGCCCGAGCTGCTGCCCAGCTGTCTGCTGTATGGCCGCATTTTGCTGACATTCCAAACGGCGTTCATGCTGCAATACCTGTTCCAGAGCTTCTTTATTGCCGCGGAAAAGCCCAAGCTGGGCCTGTTCTTCACGGTGGCGGCGGGCGCGACCAACATGGTGCTGGACTTCGTGCTCGTCGGCGTGGCGGGCCTTGGGCTGGCCGGTGCGGCGTCGGCGACGGTCATCAGCCAGATGGTCGGCGGTGTGGCACCCATTTTCTACTTTGCGAAGCGCCGTCCCGGCTGCCGCCTGTATTTCACAAAGCCGCTGTTCAGCCTGCGGGAGCTGTTCAAAGCCTGCACCAACGGCATCAGCGAGCTGATGACGAATATCTCGATGTCGCTGGTCGGTGCGCTGTACAATATGCAGCTGCTCAAGCTGTTCGGCGCGGACGGCGTTGCGGCCTACGGCGTGCTTATGTATGTGGGCTTTGTGTTCGCGGCGGTGTTCATCGGCTATTCTCAGGGCACAGCGCCCATTGTCAGCTACCACTTTGGCGCGGACAATAAGGACGAACTGAAAAACCTGCTGCGCAAAAGTGCGGGCATCATTGCAGTGGCCGGTGTGGCGATGCTGGCTTCCAGTGAGCTGCTGGCCGAGCCGCTGGCCAAAATCTTCGTCGGCTACGATGCGGGGCTGCTGGCGCTGACGACCCACGGCATGAAGCTGTACTGCATCAGTTTTATCCTGTCAGGCTTCAACATCTTCGGCTCGGCGTTCTTCACGGCGCTGAACAACGGCACAGTGTCGGCGGCTATCTCCTTCCTGCGCACGCTGCTGTTCCAGGTCGTGTCCATCCTGACCCTGCCGCTTATCATCGGCGTGGACGGCATCTGGCTTGCGGTAGTTGCCGCCGAGGCCATGGCGCTGGTATGCACCGGAGGATTTGTTGTGAGGGGGAGAAAGAGGTATGGGTATCTGTAAATAAAAAAGAGGGCGCGAAAGCGTCCTCTTTTTTGCGTTTCTAAGGCTTCCCCCTCGGGGCTGCGCCCGCAGGCGGCTGATGAGGGCAGAGCTTGCCAATGCATCTCGTGAATGGGTAATTGCGGCACACTCGCCCCTCATCCGGCCTCGGGCGGGGCCTCGGCCACCTTCCCCCGCGGGGGAAGGCAACCTTGCTTATTCCTCCTCCTCATCCTCCAAAATCTCCTGCGCGACCTCGCCGCGGCTCATGCGGGTGTCCATGGCGCGCTTTTCGATCAGGCGGTGGGCGTCTGTCTCGGTGTAGCCTTTTTTCTCAATCAAATAGCACTTTGCGCGGTCCACCAGCCGCAGCTGGGCGATTTTGTCCAGCAGCTTTGCGTTCTCGGTCCGCAGCACGGCCAGGCGCTTGTAGCTGCTGGCCGCGATCTGCACGGCCTGCCGGAACTGTGCGCCGGTGAACGGCTTGGCCAGCACAAGCACGCCGAAATCCTGCAGTTTATCCGCGATCTGCTCCGCGGTGCCGGTCTTGGCCAGAAGGATGACGCCTGCGTCGGTCTTTTGCACGGCGTCGGTGCCCAGCTCGTGGCCGAACTCATCGGGCAGGGGCGTGTTGATGATGACGACCTCAAAGTCGTTGGTATCCATGCGGCGGCGCGCTTCTCCGCCGCTGGCGACAATCGTGGGGCGGGTATAGCCCAGCTCTCCGATATGCCGCGCCAGATATTCATTGGCGTTATTCCCCGCTGAAACGATCAGGGCTTTTGCCATAGGCTGCCCTCCCTTCCTGATAATTTACGATAAAGCTTTCGGGCAGGCCGCCCTACGTACTCCCGTAAAATCAAATGATCAGGAAGCTGTGCGCTCTTTCCCAGCTCTCGGTGTCGGGGGCACCCTCGGCGTCGTGGCAGAGCTGGGTCTGGTACTCAAAGTACTTGTTCATCAGGGCAACGGGCAGCTCACGGCTGATAAACTCGCTCTGCCCGGCCACGGTGATGGCCTCGCGCAGGGTGCGGGGCAGGCTGTCCAGACCCGCCGCGGCGCTGGGATGGAACAGGTTGCGGTTCACGGCCTCGGGCAGGGGCAGGCTGTGCTCGATGCCGTCGAGACCGGCGGCCAGGATCAGGCCGATGACCAGATACGGGTTGCCCGCGGGGTCGGGCCCGCGCAGCTCAACGCGGCAGAACTCGCCGTGGGCGCTGGGCAGACGCACGAGCTGGCTGCGGTTCTGGCGGCTCCAGCTCACGTACAGCGGGGCCTCGTTTGCGCCCAGGCGCGCGTAGGAGTTGGGCACGGGGTTGCAGAACGCCGTCAGCTCCCGCGCGTGGGCCAGGATGCCCGCCACAAAATGTCCGGCCTCGCTGTCGGGCGTAAAGGCACCGTCAAACAGGTTCTGGCCGTCCCGCAGCAGCGAGACATTGACATGCAGACCGCTGCCCGGCTGGTTGGCCAAAGGCTTGGGCATGAAGCTGGCAAACAGACCGTTGCGGGCCGCAATGGCCTTGACGGTGCTCTTGAAGGTGTTCAGATTGTCGGCGGATTTCAGCGCCGTCGTGTAGCGGAAGCAGACCTCGTTCTGGCCGTGGCCGCTCTCGTGGTGGCTGTGCTCGGGGTGCAGGCCCATTTCCTCAATGGCAAAGCAGATCTCCCGGCGGATGTTCTCGCCCTTGTCCAGCGGCGGGATGTCAAAATAGCCGCCTATGTCCAGCGGAATGCGGGTCGGGCTGCCGTGCTCGTCGGTCTCGAACAGGTAGAACTCGCACTCGCAGCCGACGTTGCAGACAAGGCCCATGGCGCGGGCACGCTTGATGACGGATTGCAGGTAGCCGCGGCAGTTGCCCTCAAACGGCTTGCCGTTGGGCAGGGTGATGTCGCAGTACATGCGGATGACGCGGCCCTCGGTGGGGCGCCACGGCAGCACGGTGGCGGTGTCCGGGTCCGGCCAGAGCACAAGGTCGCTCTCCTCGACGTTCATGAACCCGGCGATGGACGACCCGTCGAAGCTGACACCCTCGGCAAAGGCGCGGGGCAGCTCACTGGCAAAAAGCGAAACGTTTTTCTGGTTGCCGAAAATATCGCAGAATGTCAATTTTGCGAACTTAACATCGTTGTCCTCAACAAAATTGAGAATGTCCTGTGCGGTGCGTTTCATAGGAACCTCCTGTAAAAGCCTTCCCCCAAGGGGGGAAGGTGGCGCGAAGCGACGGATGAGGGGCGAGTGTGCCGCGGCAGACCGTGAACGGGTCGTATGGCGAGGCTGCCCCTCATCAGCCGCCTGCGGGCGGCAGCTTCAGTCTCCGCGCTAAGAGCCGCCTCCGGCGGTTGCGCTTCGACACGCGCCTGCGGGCGCAGCCCCAAGGGGGAAGCCGCAGATACTCGAAAGGCCCACCTTGAGCGGGCGGGCCTTTCGAGCTGGTGTAAGAAATAGGAAAAGGAGAATGGCGATTGTAAAAGGGTGTAACCTTACACCCGGCTGCGTCTTCACTGTGCGGAGCGGGGGCGCGGCCAGTAAGGAAAATGGCGTGGTGTGGGCGGGCTGCTGCTTGCGGGGAAACAACCCATCCCGTAGGGGCGCATTCTATATGCGCCCGTCAACTGGCAGCCCCTTGCGGGCGGATACGGGAGCCGCCCCTACAAAAAGCGCGGGAGAAAATCACTCGGTATAGAACAGCATACGGCTGTAGCAGGGCAGGGGCCAGTAATCCTCATCGACGATGCTCTCGGCCTCGTCGGCGGCGGCACGCAGAGCATCCATCGCGGGGATGACCTCGTCGTGGAAGGCGTGTGCCTTGGCGGCCTCGTCGTCCATGGCGCTGACCTTGTCGGTAGCGGCCTGCAGGGCGTCGGTGGCGTCGGACATCTCGTCGGTGTACTTGCTCAGGGCGGTCAGGACCTTCGTCTCGGCCTTGGTGGAGATGCCCTCCACAGCGGCGGCCTTGGCGGCGGCTGCGCCGGCGACCTCGCCCATGTAGGCGGTGGCGGCGGGGATCAGCTGCTTGTTGGCAATCTTGAGCATCGTGCGGGCTTCGATGTTGAGGATCTTGGAGTAGTGCTCCATCTCGACCTCGTAGCGGCTCAGCATCTCGGTCTTGGTCAGGACGCCGAACTCCTCCATCAGGGCAATGTTCTTCTCGTCCTTCAGCGCGATCATCGCGTCGGGGGTGCACTTGCGGTTCGGCAGGCCGCGGCGCTCGGCCTCGACCTCCCATGCCTCGCTGTAGCCGTTGCCGTTGAAGATCACGCGGCGGTGCTCGTTCAGCGTCTTTTTGACCCAGGCGGCAGCCGCGCACTCAAAGTCGGCGGCACCGGAGGTCTCGGCCACGAACTCCTTCAGGCTCTTGGCGACGGCGGCGTTCAGGATCGTGTTCGCGTCGGACAGGTTCTCGGCGGAGCCGGGCATACGGAACTCAAACTTGTTGCCGGTGAAGGCGAACGGAGAGGTACGGTTGCGGTCCGTGGTGTCCTTGCTGAACTTGGGCAGGACATCAACGCCCAGATCCATCTTCATCTTGACGGGGCCGGCATAGGGGGAATCGGTGCAGATGGCATCAATAACGGCCTCCAGCTCCTCACCGACGAAGATGGAAATGATGGCCGGGGGTGCCTCGTTGGCGCCCAGACGGTGATCGTTGCCCGGGGTGGCGACGGAGGTGCGCAGCAGGTCGGCGTAATCGTCAACGGCCTCGATGACTGCGGACAGGAACACCATGAACTGCAGGTTTTCCATCGGGGTGTCGCCGGGGTCCAGCAGGTTCTCGTGCTTGGTGCCGAGGGACCAGTTGTTGTGCTTGCCGCTGCCGTTGACGCCCTCGAACGGCTTCTCATGCTGCAGGCAGACCAGACCGTGCTTGTCGGCGATCTTCCTCATCATCTCCATCGTCAGCAGGTTGTGGTCGATGGCGACGTTGGTGGTGTCGTAGATGGGGGCCAGCTCATGCTGGCAGGGGGCGACCTCGTTGTGCTTGGTCTTGGCGGGAATGCCCAGCTTCCACAGCTCCTCGTCCAGCTCCTTCATAAAGCCGGAGACGATGGGGCGGATCGTGCCGAAGTAGTGCTCCTCCAGCTCCTGGCCCTTGGACGGGGCAGAGCCGAACAGCGTGCGGCCGCACAGCACCAGGTCCAGGCGCTTCTGGTAGTCCTCCTTCTTAATCAGGAAATACTCCTGCTCGGGGCCGACGGTGGTCACGACGCGGTCCACGTCCTTGCCGAACAGCTTCAGCACCTTGCAGGCCTGGTCGGAGATGGCCTGCATCGAGCGCAGCAGCGGGGTCTTTTTGTCCAGTGCCTCGCCGGTGTAGGAGCAGAACGCAGTGGGGATGCACAGCGTATCGTCCTTCACGAAAGCGTAGCTGGTGGGGTCCCAGGCGGTGTAGCCGCGGGCCTCGGCGGTGGCGCGCAGGCCGCCGGAGGGGAAGGAGGAGGCGTCCGGCTCACCCTTGATGAGCTCCTTGCCGGAAAACTCCATAATGGCGGTGCCGTCCGGCTGGGGGCTGACAAAGCCGTCATGCTTCTCACTGGTGATGCCGGTCAGAGGCTGGAACCAGTGGGTGTAGTGGGTGGCGCCCTGCTCAATGGCCCAGCGCTTCATGACGCTGGCCACGACGTTGGCGACCTCAAGGTCCAGCGGCTGGCCCTTCTCAATCGTCGCCTTGAGGCTCTTGTAGGTCGAGCTGGGCAGACGCTCGCGCATCTCATGCTCGTTGAAGACTTTGCTGCCGTAAAGTTCCATAACGGTTGCTGCCATACTTCTTACTCCTTTATTTCCTCTATTTACAGAAAAAGGACGCTGCGAAAACACATTCGCAGCGCCCTTGCTGTTATGCCTCTATTATACGGGGTAGGCGGACAAAATGCAACTGGCAATCTGACGAAAGAAGCAACGATTTTTTGGTTGAAATACGGCAATACTGTGAACTGTGCGCGAGAGACGGAATGTGGTATACTAAGGACAGGTTGGATGGCCGCAGGCGCAACGACTGCTGTGCAGCGCCGTAGGGGCCGGGCATGCCCGGCCCGCTGCTGTACGGCATTGCAGCGATAACGGATAGGTTGAGGGCCGGACATGTCCGGCCCCTACAGGGAGGCAGGGGCTCATTATGGAAATCGAACGCAAATGGATGGTCACGGGCTGGCCGGAGGGGCTGACCCAGACCTCGGACTATCAGATGGATCAGGGCTACGTCAGCGTGCGCCCCACGGTGCGCATCCGGCGCGAGGCCCTGCAGGGCGGGCGCACGGCGCTGGTGCTCTGCTTTAAAGGGGCGGGCACCCTGAGCCGCGAGGAGATCGAGACCGAAATCGACGCCGAGCTGTTCGCAAAGCTCGAGCATTTAATAGGTAAGCCCCTTATCCGCAAGGAGCGCCGCGGCTATCGGCTGCCCGGCGGGCTGACGCTCGAGGTCAACTGCGTGGACCCCGACCTGCCCACGGCCTTCTGGTACGCCGAGGTCGAGTTTGAAACCGAAGCCCAGGCTCTTGCCTGGGACCCCGCCGCCGCGGGCCTTGCCGACTACCTGCACGACGAATGCACCGGCAAGCCCGGCAGCAGTATGGGGGAGTACTGGCTTCAGACGCGAAAATAAGGAAGCCTTCCCCCGTGGGGGAGGCAAAAATTTGTATTTGTAAAATCTCCGCCCCCACCTTTACAAACGCCCTTGAAACGACTACAATATTAGTATATTTACTACAACAGGAAAACCTGAAAAGGAGCAATGGAATGAAACGTGTTCTGCTTGTGATCGCAGCGCTGCTCTCCCTGACAGTGCTGCTGGCGGCCTGCAAAAAGAGCGGCGATACCATCTCGACCTCCACCGCGGAAAGCACACCCGCGACTGTGGAGGCGACCCCCGCTCCCACCGAGCTGCCCACCTATGAGGCCAACGTCCTGACCGGTGAGCCGAAGGGCGCTGACTACCCCGAGGGCCAGCGCATCACCGCCGTGATGGTCAACAACATCGTGGCGGCCCGCCCCCAGCGCGGTCTGTCCAAGGCCGACATCCTGTTTGAGATCAAGGTCGAGGGCGGCATCACCCGTTTCATGCCTGTCTTTACCGATTATAAGACCGTCGGCGAGGTCGGCCCCGTCCGCTCGGGCCGCGACCAGTTCTTCCGCCTGATCCTGCCCTGGCAGGCGCTCTATGTCCATGAGGGCCAGTCCGTCGTCATGCAGCAGTACGCCATCGACTACGACTACGGCAAGCTGAACAACAACGACGGTGCCAACGGCTACCGCGATTATGGCCGCGTCAACTGGGCCGGCAAGAGCTACAACGCCGGTTCTCTGGCGCTGGAGCACACGATGTACACCAACTCCGACAACATCGCAAACTATATCAGCAGCCAGAATGTGGACATGAACCGCACCTACAACTCCACCTTCTTTAACTTTGTGGATTACCGCCTGGGCACGACCCGCGACCTGTCCAACAGCCTGGACAGCGCCTACAGCGATAAGTACGGCCCCGTCGTCTCCGACGGCCAGTATATCGAGATCGAACACAGCCAGTCCTACAAGACCCGCTTCATCTACGACGAGTCCACCAACGAGTACAAGATGCAGCAGAACTACTCCGACGGCCAGTGGCGCGATACCGTGGACGAGGCCGCCGACAACAAGGTGCTGACCTTCCCCAACGTCATCGTCCTGTACACCGACATCCACACCTACCCCGGCCACGAGGCCAAGGACCTGCAGTACGTTGAGTACGCATGGGGCGGCATCGGCTACTACTGCTACGGCGGCAAGTGCGAGAAGATCTACTGGCAGAAGGGCACCCCGCTGGAGGCCCTGCGCCTGTACTACCTGAACGAGGACGGCACCTGCAGCGACACCCCGCTGGAGGTCAACACCGGCAAGAGCTATGTGGCCGTGACCGACGTAGACTTTGCCGGGAACTTTGTCCACAGCACGCTGGACGGCGTCAACCTGTCCACCGCCACGACCCAGACCTACGAGAAGAGCTATGTCGAGGACGACGCCAAGGCCGGTGAGACCCTCGGCTCCTCCACCGATGACCTGACCGCAGCCGCCACCGGCAGCGGCGAGGCGGAGACCACCGAGGCTCCCGCGCAGGAACAGGCCCCTGCTGAGGAGCAGGCCCCTGCCGAGGAGCAGGCCCCCGCCGAGGAGCAGGCCCCCGCACCGGAGCAGGCTCCCGATCAGCAGGAAAACACGGAGAACGCTGAGGGCAGCCAAGGCTAAGCATCCATCGACAACGCGGCTCGCCCGGCGGGCCGCGTTGTTTTTATGAGAGAGGTACACTATGAGAAAATGGCAGGCATTGGGCAGCGCTGCAGCGCTGCTGGCGGCACTGCTGCTGGGGGGCTGCAGCGGGCAGCAGGCAGCGGCCACGCCGGAGCAGGCGGCCACGCCTTCCCCCGCAGCTACGGCAGAGCCGACCCCCGTTCCGGCCCCGGCAGGCAACCCGCTGACCGGTCTGGAGGACGGGGACTATACCGGCAAACGCCCGGTCGCTGTGACGCT
>ULQT01005622.1_pt1 | contig 12289 bp, 9 predicted proteins | sample 1954791 | NCBI WGS metagenome assembly ULQT01 (sample SAMEA4835663, study PRJEB28245) | human gut metagenome | biome: gut microbiome; material: fecal sample | place: Denmark | collected 2008 | reverse complement strand
ATATTCACAGCCTCCAATATTATATTCATGATATTCATGTTGATATTGCATTTTTTTCTTAGATAAAGGTTTTCCCGGAATTACAAAAGCTATAACAATTCTTTCTTCGCAAAAAATTCTCCGCGGCACCTCCCATCCTGGAAGAAAAGCCGCGGAGAAATAAATATATTTTCGGTGCCAATACAAAGATCATTAATCTTTACACCACTTTACAACTTTTTCATAAAAAAATATCGTACAGGGCTTTCTGATGTATAATGAGTTTGCTCTAAAACATTTTATTTTGAAACTTTTTCTGCTCCAACAGCAGATACTTTGTTTTTACTCGTTTTATCAATACTAACATTGGAATCTGTACATTCCATTCGATTTTTATATCATCACTTTTCGTCTGGGATTACCACAAAATCCCTCAATACCTTTTACCACGCATGTTCCTATGCAAAAGTTGATTATTCCCACTTTATGAATATCACAGCTAAAGTTGCTTTGAGAATAGTTGTACCTGGTAATGAAATAGGTGAAGTTGGGGATATGGGAGAAAGATTTCTGGATAATCAGCGAATTGAAGGAAATATAGCAGAAATACTTGATGGTGCAATACAATTTGTTAATAGGAATATGAGAGTGAAAACAATAGTTGACTCTGAAACAGGAAAACGTAAAGACCGTACAGATTATCCAATTACAGCTATTAGGAAAGCTATCCTTAATGCATTAGTGCATCGTGATTATAGTATTCATACAGAAGGCATGCCTATACAGATTATTATGTTTGAAAATAGAATAGAGATTAGAAATCCAGGTGGAATATATGGAAGAATAAGAATAGACCAATTGGGAAAAGTACAACCAGACACGAGAAATCCAATAATTGCATCAGAACTAGAGGTGTTGAAAATTACAGAAAATAGATATTCAGGTATTCCTACTATAAGAAGGGCAATGCGTGAATATAATTTACCTGAACCAGAATTCTTGGACGAAAGGGGCTGCTTTATAGTTAAATTATATAAATACAAAGAAAATGAATATAATAAAATGATTGAAAGCAGCGAAGAGAAAAATTTAATTATATTCTGTAAGACACCTAGAACAAGAAATGAAATTTGTCATTATTTAGGTATAAATTCAGTGTCATATGTTATGAAAAAATATGTTATGCCATTAGTTGAAAGAGGAATATTAAAAATGAGTATTCCTGATAAACCTAAGAGTACGAAACAGTTATTTTATTGTGAATAGGATTTATTGATGATATATGTTTGGATATGTGATGGGGATTGAGTAGATGGAAATAGGAGTTATTGGTCTGAGCAAATTTAGTTATAATTAGAGTGGTATTAAATTATATATGTGATATGATTTAGGTGATGGATAACAAAAATTATCCATTAATAAGATCACGAAAAAAATAATTAAAAATTATATAGAAATAGAAACAGCAAAAATATTTATCTGCTGTTTCCATATAATCAAAAAAATTAAAATTTAAAATCCTTCCGCGGATGCTTATTTATCAATAGGTTCTTAGATTATATGAATGTTGAAATTATAGATATAAATTCAAAGGAATTAAAGGTGTAAAGCTGTACATGAAAATGTAGAACTTTATTTCACGAAAATACATTGACATTCATCTATGTATATGCTAATTTTATACATAGATAATTATCAATACGAGGTGAATGAAATGAGATTAGCGGATGTTTCTTTAATATGCAAGGCACTTGGAGATTCAAACAGGCTGGAAATAGTGCAGATGTTGTCAAATGGAGAAAAATGCGGATGCAGGCTTTTGGAAAGATTTAGTATTACTCAGCCTACATTATCTCATCATATGAAAATACTGGTGGAGTGTGGGTTGGTTAATGACCGGAAAGAAGGCAAATGGCACCATTATTCCTTGAATTGTGAAACTTTAATAGAATTCAAAGATTCTATTGGCAGTTTGACGTGTGAGTCATGCTGTGACAAAAAAGATAGCTGTTGTTAGAGGGGGAATCCTGTTAATACTTGTAAAGATTGTAAATAAGACGAAAGAAAGTTTTCTATGACAGTAAGAGAAAAAGCAGAACTGATTGTAAAAGATATAAAGAAAGAACAGGGAACAAATCCGGTTGTCATTTTTAAACAGATAGCAAAGAAGGAATATGTCAGTATTCATGGACCGGAACACCATATATTAGATGGTGCAAGTTTGCTTGTAGCCTACAAAAACGCAGGAGGAGAGATAGACTTAGAACAGGCATTGGACAGGCTGATGGCAGAGGGGCTTCGGATGCCGGGGGCAATGTGCGGTTTATGGGGAATATGCGGAGCAATCACATCTATAGGTGCTGCACTTGCAATCATCGACGGAACAGGTCCGCTTTCAACGGATGGAACATGGGAAAATCATATGCAGTTTACCTCGAAAGCAATTGGAGAATTAGGAACCATAAACGGACCAAGATGCTGCAAGAGAGATGCAATGATAGCATTTAAGAATGGTATTGATTATGTGAATGCTCATTATGGAGTAACATTGCAATATGAACAAATGCAATGTGGATTCACAGATTTTAATGAGCAATGTATAAAGGAGAGGTGTCCATTTTATGAGTAATGTAAAAGTAGCTTTTATTTGTGTTCATAATTCATGTAGAAGTCAGATTGCTGAGGCTTTTGGAAGACATCTGGCATCAGATGTGTTTCAAAGTTATTCGGCGGGTACAGAAACAAAACTACAGATTAATCAGGATGCTGTCCGTATTATGAAGGAATTATATAATATAGATATGGAAGCAGAAGAACAGTTCAGTAAGCTGGTTAGTGATATTCCAGATCCGGATATTGCAATATCAATGGGATGTAATGTAGGGTGTCCATTTATAGGCAGACCATTTGATGATAATTGGGGACTTGAAGATCCAACTGGAAAAAGTGATGAGGAATTTAAGATAGTCATTGAACAAATAAAGCATGATATTTTGGAGTTAAAAAGTAGATTGAACCATAATGAGATTAATATAAGTTATTTTAAAAGTATCATAGATCAGGATAGAGCCGCAGTCGTTATATGCAATCTTAATCATGAAATAATATATATGAATCCTGCTGCGGTTGTTAATTATGGAAAGCGTGGCGGAGACAAGCTGATTGGCAGAAGCTTGCTGGAATGTCATAATAAGGAATCACAGGAAAAGATAAGACAGGTGACAGAATGGTTTGCACAGGACGAAAGCCATAATATTGTGTATACATTTCATAATGAGAAGCAGAATAAAGATGTATATATGGTGGCACTTAGAGATAGTGGCAAGCTGATTGGATACTATGAGAAGCATGAATATCGAGATAGAGAAACAATGAAAATGTATGATTTATGGTGAGTTCCACCTAATGAGGAAGTAATAAAAAATATTGTAGACTGCTTTCTGTGCAAAACCAATGTTCATGTCAGATATCAGAGATACCTTGATGACTGCTATTGGCCAGATTCAGGCAGATACGCGCTCTGAATGATCCGGTACTGGCTGGAATCAACATTTTTGCCATGACTGCAAATGCATTTGATGAGGACAGAAAAAAGCACTGGAATGCGGTATGGATGGATTCTTAACCAAACCAATTGTTATTGAGGAATTGATCAGTACATTACAGAAAAAACTGGATTAGTTAAGAAAAAATAAAGTGATGCTAAGAAAACGTACGGTGATAATTGGCAGAATAATGCGGGTGAGGCAGATCATATTGATCCGTTAGCTAATTTTGTTAAATGTCATAAGCGTAATCCATTTATATCAAAAGAAGATTTAAAAGATATAGGAAATAGAGATGATAATATTCAGATATTTTCAATTATATGCGTTATTGTGTTAAAAATATATCGGCCTATATTGCAAAATATACAATAAATTGTACAAAACTACTAAAAATATTTGAAATAATTATATAAAAATAGCAATTGTACCCAATAAATTAATGTGATACAATCAAGGAAACTAAAACAGAAGAAATAGTTTCCTTGATTTTTTGTTTTATAAGCGTCACTGATACACAACATTAAAAGGAGCATTATGAATAATAAAGAGAAGATTTTACAGGCAACGATACAGGCATTTAATCAAAAAGGCCTTAAATTTACAATGGACGATATTGCATCTATTCTTGCAATGAGTAAGAAGACAATATATACAATTTTTAAAGATAAGAACACTCTGTTTATGGAGATGGTAGATTATCTGTTTGACACGATTAAAGAGAGCGAATCAGAGATAATTGAAGATAATACATTATCAACAATTGAGAAGATAAGACGTATTCTTGGAGTTATGCCTGAGAGTTATAAAGATATTGATTTAAGACAATTATATATGTTAAAGGACAAATTCCCGGAGATATACAGACACGTTGAAGAACGTCTGGAGAATGGATGGGAGACAACGATTAAGCTTTTGGAACAGGGGATTGAGGAAGAAGTGATAAGACCGGTTAATGTATTGATGTTTAAGATGATGATGGAGGCATCAATAGAACAATTTTTCCAAAGAGACATTCTTATAAGGGCAGGAATGACATATACACAGGGACTTGATGAGATTGTGGGAATATTATTAGATGGCGTGGCAGTTAAGGAAAGTCATTGAAAATAAAAAGGAGGAATATATAATGCAGGACAAATCAAAGGTTATATTTAACAATGAAATTGATAGAAAGGCATATAGAAAAGCTATTAATTCAAAAAAAAAATACACAAGAAAATATGGTGATGACAGCAATGCCGACTATAAGGTGACAATAAAGAAGAACAAATACATAGGTGATATGCTTGGCGTGTATGATGTGAGGGTTGCAGATAAGCCTGCAAGCGTATCTAACGGTAATAAAGAAGAATTTGATACTGATAAAGGTATTATAGTTGGCAATATAAGAATGGGTTTTGGACATTACAGAATATCAATGGCGATTGCTTCAGCAGCTAATGCACTTGGATATGTTCCTTACTGGATGGATCTTAATTCTTACGATAATACAACCTGTACTAAAGTTATAAGGGCACAGAACGACCTGTATTCGCTTGGTTCAAGGTTATCACAAAAGAGCTGGCTGTTTAACAGACTGGTGTGGGAACCAATGAATTACGAGGGTTTCAGGAAGCTTTCCTATAACGCTTCAGACCAGAAGAATGCAGAGCTTATGGCACCTGTATATAAGAATGTTCCTAAGAATATTCCGGTTATTGCAACTCATGTATGGCCGGCACAGGCGGCAGTACACGCAGGTATGAAAAATGTTGTTAATGCAATACCGGATAACTGGCCAATGGCATTGCATTTGTCAGAAGGAAGTATTCATACAGTCCAGACTCATTATGCTTATCAAGGTTACAGGATACTTAATGGAATGGCCGGCAATAAGGTGTTAAATGAAATGCCAGCAGATAGTCTTGTATACACAGGACATTATATCGACCACGAGCTTGTAGCTAATATTGAGGCTGACTGCAATGCAAGAATAGCAAGAAAACAGAACGGAAAGCCTATGAGATTTCTGCTTACAATTGGTGGCGCAGGTGCACAGAAAGAGATATTTGCCCATATAATTAAATACCTTATTCCTTATATTAAGAAGAATAAGGCAGTGTTATATGTTAATGTTGGTGATTATAAAAATGTATGGGACGAACTTATAAGAGATATCCCACAGATGAGAGAACTGGCAACTGAGCATTTTGACAACTGGAAAGACACCAAGGCATTTGCCACGAAGGCATTATCAGCCAGCCAGATAAACAATTCTGATGTAGTAACAGATAACAATAGAGATGATAATTCTAAGAATATTACAGCAGATAATTCAAGTGAAGACACATCTGATAATATAACAGGTATACATGGCTTTTATCACAAGAATATATTCGAGGCAGTGTATTGTACTAACCTTTTGATGAGGAGTGCAGATGTGCTTGTTACAAAGCCAAGTGAATTAGCATTCTATCCAGTGCCAAAGTTATTTATAAAGCGAGTTGGTGGACACGAACAGTGGGGTGCTGTTCATTCAGCAGAGATAGGTGACGGAACACTTGAGTGCAGGGATATACCTCATACTTTACAGATGATAAAGCTGTTTATGGAAGATGATACATACATTATAGATATGTGTAAGAACATAAAGAAGAATAAACAGATGGGTATATATAATGGTGCATATGAGGCTGTCAAATTAGCAGTGAATATGAAGAAATCAGACATTTAATACGGCGTGCAGTAATCAGGAACTTGAAAAATGTGAAGAAATCGGACATATAGAAAGAAAAGAGGTAGCGTATGGGGCTTAATAAGAAAGAAATGGCATCTTATGGCATAGGTGCAGTTGGCAAAGATATGGTTTATATGTTTTGTGCAAGTTATATTCTGTATTATTATCAGGATATACTTGGGGTTAGTGTGATAGCAATGGGAATTATACTTCTTGCGGCACGAGTATTTGACGCATTTAACGATCCTATAATGGGTGTAGTTGTTGCAAAGACAAGAACCAGATGGGGAAAGTTCAGACCCTGGCTGTTTATTGGAACATTGCTTAATGCTGTTGTATTGTTTCTGATGTTCTCTGCACCACCAACACTTGATGGCGGCGGGCTTGTTGCTTATGCTGCAGTAATTTACGTTTTGTGGGGCGTTACTTATACAATGATGGATATTCCTTATTGGTCAATGATACCTGCATTTACAGAGGGCGGCAAGGAAAGAGAGAATATGTCAACAATGGCACGTTCCTGTGCAGGCGTAGGTTCAGCACTTGTTACAATTATTACAATGCAGTGTGTATATATGCTTGGAAAGGGCAATGAATATGCAGGTTTTAAATGGTTTGCACTTATAATATCAATACTGTTCTTTGCTGCAATACTTATTACCTGTCTTAATATTAGGGAAAAATCAACAGTTGATGTTGAAACAGTATCAGTAAAGCAGATGTTCAAGGCACTTTTCCAGAATGATCAGGCTGTTACAGTAGTTATAACAATTGTTCTTATTAATACATCTGTGTACATAACTTCTAATCTTGTCATATATTTCTTTAAATATGATTTTGGCGGTGCAGACTGGTACAACGGCTATACACTATTTAATACATTTGGTGGTGCAATACAGATATTATCAATGATGGTATTGTTCCCGCTTCTTAGAAAGTTTTTGAACACAATAAAGATATTTTATGTAAGCTTTGTTATGGCTATTGCTGGTTATATAGTTTTATTTATTCTTATATTCACATCAATGTCGAGTGTGTTTATTTTGTTTATTCCAGCATTTTTCATATTTGCGGCAAATGGAATGTTATTAGTCTTAACGACTATATTTCTGGCGAATACGGTTGATTATGGTGAATTTAAGAATAAGCGAAGAGATGAGAGCGTTATATTTTCAATGCAGACATTTGTTGTAAAGCTTGCTTCAGGCATAGCCGCATTAGTTGTGTCAATATGCCTTTCAGTGTGCAGGTTAAGTAGTAATACAGACGCGGTTACAGATGCCGTGGCTGGTGGTTCGGTAGTAGGACTTAGAATGACAATGACAGTAATTCCGATAATAGGTCTGCTTATCGCAGTATTTTACTTCCACAGAAAGTACATTTTAACAGAGCAGAAAATGGAAGAGATAACGGAAAGAATTAAGGAGAGCCATTAATGATAACGATTAATAATAATATGTATGTGCTTGATACTGACAATACATCTTATGTATTTGCCGTGCTTGGAAGCGGGCAGTTGGAGCATTTGTATTATGGAAGAAAGTTACACGCCAATGAGGCTGTGATGACGGAGAAGCATACATTTATTCCAGGCAATACGAATGTATACAATAAAGATTATTCGTCTTATTCGCTGGAAGATGTGTGCCTTGAAATGTCGTCACTGGGAAAAGGTGATATAAGAGAGCCATTTATTGAGGTCACATATCCTAATGGAAGCAGTACAACGGATATGGTGTTTGACAGGGCAGAGATTATAAAGGGCAAGGAAGAATACGACACGCTTCCAGGGTCTTATGATGATAATGGAGATGTTGAACAGCTAGTTATCTATCTTAAGGACAGGAATTATAATCTCACACTGGAGCTTCATTATTATGTATATGAAAAATGTGACATTATAACGAGAAGTGCGAAGCTTGTTAATTCAGGAAATGAGAGCGTAAGGCTTGAAAGATTAATGAGTATGCAGCTTGATTTAAACGAGAGTGATTATGAATTGTCGTTCTTTAATGGTGCGTGGGCAAGGGAGATGAATAGAAGCAGAATACCGCTTCGTGCTGGTAAGTATGTAAATGAGTCTGTAACAGGAACATCATCGAACAGAGCTAATCCTTTTTTTATGATAGGAAGAAGTTCAACGACAGAAGATTATGGCGAATGTTATGGATTTAATCTTATATACAGCGGCAATCATTATGAAGCGGCACAGGTTAATTCATATGGTAAATTAAGGCTTGTATCGGGAATTAATCCAGCTACATTTTCTTATATTATTGAAGCAGGAAAATGCTTTGAAGCTCCAGAGGCGGTGCTCACTTATTCATATAAGGGCTATAACAAGATGAGCCATAATATGCACGAATTTGTAAGAAAGCATATTGTGCGTGGAAGCTGGCGCGACAAGGAAAGACCAGTTCTTATTAATAGCTGGGAAGCGGCATATTTTAATATTAATGAAAGAAAGCTTGTGAAGCTTGCAAAGGCGGCTAAGGATACAGGTGTTGAACTGTTTGTTATGGATGATGGCTGGTTTGGCGAGAGAAATGACGACACAAGTTCATTAGGCGACTGGACACCGAATAGCAGAAAGCTTCCAAATGGAATAGCTGGCATTGCGGATAAGATAAAAGAATCCGGGCTTAAATTTGGAATATGGGTTGAGCCTGAGATGGTGAGTGTGAACAGCAGATTATATGAGGCACACCCTGAATGGGTAATTGAAATACCAGATGTAGAACATTCAGAGGGACGGAACCAGAGAATTCTTGATTTAACCAATAAAGCGGTTCAGGATTATATAATTGAGAAGATGAGTGAGGTGTTCTCATCAGCAGATATATCTTATGTAAAATGGGATATGAACAGAATATTCAGCGATTATTATTCTAAAAATCTGCCACCTGACAGGCAGAAGGAAGTATCGCATAGATATGTGTGCGGCTTGTACAGATGTATGAAGGAACTTACTAATAGATTTCCTGATATATTATTTGAGGGCTGTGCGGCAGGCGGCAACAGATTTGATCTGGGAATATTATGCTATTTTCCGCAGATATGGGCAAGTGATAACACAGATGCGCTTTGCAGGGCACAGATTCAGTATAATTACAGCTACGGTTATCCATTATCGTGTATTTCAGCCCATGTATCGGCAAGTCCTAATCATCAGACATTAAGAAATATGCCGTTAGAGAGCAGATTTGCAGTTGCAGCATTTGGGCTTCTTGGCTATGAATGTAATATGTGTGATATGAATAAAGAGGAATTAAATGCTGTGAAATGTCAGATTGAACTGTACAAGAAGTTAAGAAATGTATTCTTTACTGGTACATTTTACAGAACAGAAAGCTTTGAAGAAGAAAATGCAGGTAATGCCAGTGTATTAAATAATGGTAAAGGCAATATGGCAGAATGGACAGTAGTATCAACGGATAAGAAGAAAGCTGTCGGATTAATTATGCAAAAACACGTTATACCTAACACACAGTATGCCTGTTACAGGGCTAAAGGTCTTGATGAAGCTAAGAAATACCATTTTTACAACAGAAAGCTTCAATATGACATTAAAGAATTCGGTGAGCTTGTTAATATGGTATCGCCAATACATATCAAGCAGGGTTCTATGTTACAGGATATACTGTCAAAGCTTAAGAAAATGGATGGTGAAACAGAAGATTACATAGCTTATGGAGATACACTTATGTATTCGGGTGTCAAGTTAAAGCAGGCATTCAGTGCAACAGGCTATAATGAGAATGTCCGATTTTTTCAAGATTTTGCAGCAAGATTATACTTTATGGAAGAGGTAGAAGATGATAAGCAGTGACATAATTAGTTCGGGCGGTATTGATAATATATTAAAGGATCTATATATTGATGAAAGCCAGCTTGAATACCAGAGGAAAAGATATATTAATGCTCTGAACCGCTTCACACAGTTATATGGTGAAGGAGATGTGTTTATATTCAGTGCACCGGGAAGAAGTGAGATTGGCGGTAACCACACAGACCACCAGAATGGAAAAGTTCTTGCAGCTTCTGTTAATCTGGATATTATCGCAGTGGTAAGACCAGTGAATTCCAAGGAGAGTGTGTCAGAGGAAGGCAGTTTATCTGGGCATAGTGGTGTTAATGCCGGAATTATAAGAATTGTGTCAGACGATTATCCAATGATACAAGTGTCATTATCGGACACGGATATTAACAAGGAAGAATACTCAACAACTAAGGCACTTGTTAAAGGTGTGACTGCCGGCTTTAAGAAAAAAGGTTTTAAGACAGGAGCATTTGATGCGTTTATAACAAGTGATGTGCCTATGGGAGCAGGGCTTTCATCATCTGCGGCATTTGAAACACTTATAGGAACAATACAGTCACATATTTATAATGCTGGAAAAGTATCAGCAGAAGATATTGCAGTTATCGGACAGATGGCAGAGAATGAGTATTTTGGCAAGCCTTGTGGACTTATGGATCAGATGGCGTGTTCGGTTGGCAATATGGTCTATATTGACTTTAATAATAAGGAAAATCCAGTTGTTAATAAGCTTGATGTGGATATTAAAAAATTCGGCTACAGCCTGTGTATAACTGATACTAAAGGCTCACACAAGGATTTGACAGATGATTATGCAGATATCCGTCAGGAGATGAACGCGGTTGCCGGTTACTTCAGACAGGAGGTTCTTCGTGGCATTACATTAAAGGATATACTTGATAATTTTAAAGAACTACAGGAGAAGTTCGGTGACAGGTGCATACTAAGAGCAGTTCATTTTATAGAGGAAAATGAGAGAGTAGAAAATGAAGTAAATGCTCTTACATCTGGAAATATTGATGAATTCTTAAGGCTGGTATCAAAGTCAGGTGATTCATCTTACAAATATCTTCAAAATATATATTCAACCAAAGATACTGCCAATCAGGGCGTTTCACTTGGACTTATGATGAGTGAAATATTCTTAGGTGATAATAGTGTATACAGTAATGGAGTATGCAGGGTTCATGGAGGTGGATTTGCAGGAACAATACTTGCAATTGTTAAAGATAATGCAGTAGATGAATACAGAAGAAATATGGATAAGATATTCGGTGATGGTGCAAGTATGATATTACAAATCAGACATTGCGGAGGTGTCAGAATAATATGAAAGATATAGACGGTCTTATATTAGAGCTTGTTAATTATGCTTTAATGAATGAACTGATAGAAGAAGATGACAAGATATATGTAACTAACAGACTGCTGGAAGTCTTTGAAAAAATCGGACTTGATACAGACAGTGAGGCAATTAAGGGTGATGTTGAGAGCAAGAAGCATATCACAAGAAGAATAGCCGAAATTCTCTCAGACTGCCTTGAAACAGCCATAAATGACGGACTTATTGAAGATACCCAGCTTAACAAGGATTTATTTGACACTAAGATAATGGGTGTACTTACTCCAATGCCTTCTGTTGTGAGAAAGCATTTTAAGGAGCTTTATAATAATAGTCCTAAGTTTGCTACAGATTATTTCTATGAGCTTAATAAAGCCTGTAATTATATACGCTGTGACAGAATTGAGAAGGACCAGAAATGGAAGTACAATTCAGAATATGGCACTATAGATATAACGATTAATCTGTCAAAGCCGGAGAAAGACCCGAAGGATATAATCAGGCAGGGACAGATGACGGCAAGTGGTTATCCAAAGTGCCTTTTGTGTAAGGAAAATGAAGGTTATGCCGGTACGCTGTCACATCCTGCAAGACAGAATTTGAGGGTTATACCGCTTGAATTAAGCGGCGAGAAATATTATATGCAGTATTCGCCATATGTATATTATAACGAACATTGCATAGTGTTTAATGACAAGCATATACCTATGAAGATTGATAAGAGTACGTTTAAGAAACTTATCGAGTTCACAGAGAAATTTCCTCATTACACATTAGGTTCTAATGCTGACCTGCCGATTGTAGGTGGTTCAATATTAAGCCACGACCATTTTCAGGGTGGTGCATATGATTACTTCCTATTAGGAACACTGTAAATACAAGGC
>ULQT01017055.1_pt1 | contig 12366 bp, 9 predicted proteins | sample 1954791 | NCBI WGS metagenome assembly ULQT01 (sample SAMEA4835663, study PRJEB28245) | human gut metagenome | biome: gut microbiome; material: fecal sample | place: Denmark | collected 2008 | reverse complement strand
CAAATTGTGACGCACATCTTGCAGAAAGCCTTTTTCAAATATGCTCTGGAAAAGGAGAAAAAGCAAAGTATTTTCTCATATTTTCCAGAGCATTATTGGGTGTTAGAATTTAATCTCTTTTCCTTCCAGACGCCACTGTCTGAACTCTGCAGAAGCAGAGAGAAGCAGGTCAGAAGAGGAGTTAAGGGCTGTCTCAACTGAGTCCTGGATAACTCCGATAATAAAGCCTACGGCTACAACCTGCATGGAAATGTCGTCAGAAATTCCGAAAAGGGAGCAGGCCATAGGAATCAGAAGGAGGGATCCGCCGGCAACACCGGAAGCACCACATGCAGAAAGGGCTGCAAGAAGGCTGAGGATGATGGCGGTTGGGATATCAACGTGGATTCCAAGGGTAAAAGCAGTTGCCATTGTCATAACGGTGATGGTGATAGCAGCTCCGTCCATGTTGATGGTTGCACCAAGAGGAATGGTTACGGAATAGGTGTCACGGTCAAGCCCCATCTCCTCACAGGCTTTCATATTTACTGGAATATTGGCAGCGGAACTTCTGGTGAAGAATGCGGTGATGGCACTTTTCTTCAGGCAGTGCAGAATCAGCGGATATGGATTCTTGCGGATACACCAGTAAACCAGAAGCGGGTTTGTTACAAAGTAGATGAAAAGCATGCTGCCTACCAACAGCAGCAGTAGTCTTCCATAGGTAGTGAAAATGTCTAATCCGTTGGTGGATACGGTGTTAAATACCAGACCGAAGATTCCGAAGGGTGCCAGGTTGATGATCCAGCTGACCACCAGGGATGTTCCGTCTGCAATGTCAGCAAGGACTTTTTTGGTGGTGTCATTTGCTGTACGAAGGGCAAGTCCAAGAAGGATGGCCCAGGTAAGGATACCTACATAGTTTGCATTCACCAGGGAAGATACCGGGTTGGCAACAATATTCAGAAGAAGGTTGCTGAGGACCTCCACAATACCCTGTGGAGCACTGGCGTCTGCGGCTGCATTGGTAAGTGTCAGCTGTACAGGGAAAATCATGCTGGCGAAAACGGCGATCACAGCTGCCAGTACAGTGCTGAACATGTAAAGGGCAACTACTGTTTTGATAACGCCGCCATGGGATTTTCCTGCGTTGCACAGTGAACTGAGAACCAGAAAGAATACCAGAAGGGGTGCGATAGCTTTCAGAGCACCTACAAATACATCGCCAAGGATGGCAATGCTGGTTGCACCGGGGGCTGCAACTCCAAGGATGGCGCCAAGAATCAGACCAACGACGATTCGTTTCACCAGTGCAATCCCGGTCCATTTGTTCCATAGATTTTTCATTTGTTTCTTTACCTCTTTCCCTCTTTAATTTGATAAAAGATTAATCAATTAACTAATTATAAAGGATGTGAGGGGATTGTGCAACAAACTTTTAGGAAAATTGCAGTGAATCTCTATTGTATCTCTATTGTACAAAAAACTTTGTTTTATATTCAGAAGGGCTCAGGCCTTCATATTTCCGGAAAATCGAAGAAAAATAGGTGGCATCCTTATATCCCACAGCTTCTGCAATTTCGTAAGTAAGCAGATCCGTATTATGCAGAAGCTCCTTTGCCTTATGAATGCGCTCCTTATTGATGTACTCAGTAAGAGAACAGGAGGTTGCCTTTTTGAAGGTGCGGCTTAGGTGGGAGGGGGAAATATGCAGTTCCTGAGCAATGGTATCCAGGGAGAGATTTCCAGCCAGATTCTGGACAATATACTGTATGGTGTTTTCTATAATGTAATTGGGAACTGCATGGGTGTTCATACTGTTTTCCCTGGTATATTCCATGATCTGAGAAACAGCACTCTCCAGGGCAAAAATATCCCGGGATTTCAAAAGGTCTTCCAGATATCTAAGGGGAACAGGCTCCAGCTCTTTTTTTACCAGTACACGGCAGCAGATGTAGTAAATCTGGGAACAGATATTCTTTGCATCCTGTGAATTGGTAAAACTGCTTTTGAACTTGGAAAAAATATGATTGGAAACAGAACTGGCTTCCTGGAAAGCCCAGTTGTTCAGACTGCTTTCAATCTGATAAAGATTCAGTGAATTTTCTACAGAAAGTTCCGCAGATTCCTCGGAATTGATGCTTTCAAAAACAGAAATTCGTTGTTCGCTATAAAAGTTATGGGTAAGTGCCTGGATGGCCTCGGAAACTGCCATCTGAAACGCTTCCGGGGATTGATGAAGAGCACTGATCCCGGTAAGAATTTCAGAAGAACTGAATGCCTTTACAATACCGGAGATCTCACGACAGTTTTCCAGAATATATTCTGGAATGGAAGGGCTGGGCTCCGTCTGGAAATAAACATTCAGGATTAAATTGTTATAACGGTAACAATAGGTGTTCTTTTTCTCCGCAATTACAATTTTTTTCAGAGCTGACAGATCCGGTTCATCGGAAGAGGGTTTAAAAGCTGCTACATAATAGCAATCCATGTGAAGTCCAAGGGAAAGAAGCTTTTCTTTTAATTCTTCTGTGCAGGGATGGTCAGTCAGCTCCTGCATCAGCTGATCCTTCAGGAAAAAGACACCTTCTTTTGCAATATTCTCCTGCTGTTGGGAAACAATCAGTTGCTTTTGAGCCTCCTGGACAGCAGCGAAAAGTTCTTTTTTATTGGTTGGCTTTAAAATGAAGGAGGTGACGTGATATTTGATGGCAGTCTGTGCGTACTCAAAATCAGCGTATCCGGTCAGGATGATCACCTTTGTCATAGGATGATTTTCGTGAACAAAGCGAGCTACTTCCAGTCCGTCTGCAGCGGGCATTTTGATATCTGTGATTACGATATCCACAGGATGATTTTTCAGAAAATCTATGGCCTCCATTCCGTCAGAAGCGCTTCCCACAACCTGACAGTCGATGGATGCCCAGTTCATATAATTGGAAATACCTTTTCGCATAGTGACTTCGTCGTCAACTACAAGAAGCTTAAATATCATGGGAAAACTCCTTTCTTGGAATGTGGAAAGAAACTGTGGTGCACTTGTTTGGAAGGCTTGTGATCTTTATCCCCGAGTCTGATCCATAAAGCAGTTTCAGCCGCTTGTCCAGGTTTTTCATGCCGATGTGAGTGTGGCTGTCTTTCTCAGAATGCCGGATGGACTGAATATCTGGTATCACTTCAAAACCGATTCCGTCGTCAATAATGCAGATTTCCAGCATTTGGTCATCTCCCTCTATGATCTGGATGATCAGATGACCTTTTCCTTTCTTGGGTTCCAGACCGTGGACAATTGCATTTTCCACAAGTGGCTGAATGGAAAGACAGGGGATTTCGCAGGAAAGAGCCTGTTCCGGTATCTGGATATCGCAGGAAATTTTGTCCTCGAAACGCATCTGCTGAAGATATACATAAAGTCGCACATATTCCATTTCTTTTGAAATGGAAGTGAAATTGTGATTTCGGGAGAGGGTGTTCATTTTCATCAGGCTTCCCAGGGAAATTACCATCTCATAAATCTCTTCGTTGTCAATCATCTGGGCTTTCCATGCAATAGTGTTGAGCACATTGAAAAGAAAGTGTGGATCCATCTGGGACTGAAGAGCACGGATCTCGGCATTTTTTATAAGAAGTTTTTGCTGATAAATATCCTGATAATAGGTGTCAAGCTGCAGAAGCATCTGATTAAAGGACTGGGCCCACACCTGGAATTCCTGATAAAAGCTTTCTGGCGGAAGGGAGCTGCGGTTTCCTTTTGAAATCTCATTGATGAGAAGAATCATGGTATCAATGGGACGGGTAACTGCCCGGGAAATAATAAATGCCGCAAACAGGGCAATGAGAGCCACTGCCAGGGTAACCAGAAGATAGGATTTCAGGGTACTGTTCAGGTTTTCAAGAAGCAGTTCTTTGGGAGCGGCCACTGCGGAGGTAAGTCCCAGTCGTTCCAGGGACTGGGATGCCATGAAATAATCTTTGCCGGCAAAGCTTTGTTCCTTAAACAGCACAGAGCCTTTTTTTGTATTCAGACTGGAATATAAAGTCTGAAGATCCTCTCCTGAAAAATCAGAATCTGTACTAAGGGAAAATTCTCTGTTAAAAAGCATAATAAACCAGGATGAATCAATGGTCTTCGAGCAGTATTCAATCCATTTCCTGGCATTGATGTTGATAACAATCATACCAATCCTGTTTCCTGAATTGCTGCTATACAGATTGCGGGCAAAGTACATGTTCTGTTCGTGTAGCGGGGAAGTATAACACATCAGGTGCGGATCAGAGGCGTCGATGGTACTTTGCAGAAAGTCTGAGGTATCTTCCACGTTTTCCAGAATCCCGGAAGTATAGGCATGGTAAATAATGTTATGATTGTTATAAATGTAAATGGAATCTGTGAAATTCTTTTCGGAAAGAGCAGAACTGTTATAAATATAAGACATCTGCCGCTCTACGGAAAATGGATGATTGGTTCCCGCGTCCGGATTTTCCAGTGCATTCTGGATCACCTCATTAGACATAAAAAGAGGAATGACGGAATCAATTGTCTCCACCTGGTCCTGTATGGTATCATTGACCTGATTTAACTCCCGCACAATGGAGTCGCGGGAGGTCTTTCTTAATATAGAAGAAGTTTTGATATAATAAAATCCCACAGATAATAGTAAAACGAATCCCACGATGATCATAATGCTGACGGTAATGAAAAATCTGAGAGAGGGATATTTCTTAGGAGTGTGATCAGCCAAAATGGAAAACCTCCTTAATTTGGAAAAATAATTACTTTTATATTATCCCACATTTCAAAAAGTACATCAATTAAATTTGCAGGAATGTCATGTATTTTAAAGAAGAGGACAAAATTTTTAAACAGGAGAAAGAAAAGGAGAAAAATGGGAAAAAATCAGGAAAATGGTGCGGAAATATCCAAGGAACAGCACAAGGTCTTTTATTAAAAAAAGGGGCTTTACAGGCTATAATACACTCACAAACCAAAACAAGGGAGGAACATCATGAAAAGAAAAATGATTTCTAAAATTATGGCAGCAGCACTGATCGGAACTATGTGTGCGGGAATGGCTGTACCTGTAATGGCTGCCGATGATGAAAAAGTAACTTTAAGCGTGATCAACTATCACGTAGGAACCGACTACGCAGCTGAGTACTATTCCTATCTGTTCGAAGCTTTTCAGCAGACAGAGGAAGGAAAGAACGTAGAGTTCAGCTTTGAGGAAATTCCTACAACAGATGCATTTAATCAGAAAATCAAACTTCTTATCTCCAGCGGAGATCTGCCGGATATCGTTTTCAATGGTGGAAACAACATTATCGAGCTGGCTGCAAAATCCGGAAAAGTAGCAGACTTGACACCTTACCTGGATGCAGATCCGGAGTGGAAATCTCTGTTTGATGAAACATCTCTGGATTTCAATACAGTAGATGGCAAGATTTATGGTATTCCGGTTTCTAAAGAGGTTTCTTACATTTACTATAACAAAGACCTGTTTGAGCAGGCTGGAATCGAGGCTCCGGAAGTAGCATATGCAACCTGGGATGAGTTCTTTGAAGCATGCGACAAGCTGAAGGAAGCAGGAATCACCCCGATCGGAATGGATAGTGCAGATTCCGGATGGCTGACAAACCTGTGGATGAGTGCTCTTATTGGAACAAACGGTGATGCTGGAAATGAGTGGATGAACACTATGTATCCAACAGATTACAATACACCAGAAGTAATTGAAGCAGCAGAGAACATCCAGAAAATGTTCCAGAACTATACAACACCAGATGCTGTTGGCGGAAAATATGATCCAATGGCAACTCATTTCTTTAACGGCGAAGTTGCAATGTTCCCGAACGGACCATGGATGATCCCGGATTTCTCTGAGACAGAGAAGGCTCCGGAAGGCTTCTATGACAAGGTTGGTATCATGCTTCTTCCAGGGAACGGAATGGAAATGGTTCCAACACCTGGCGATATGGTAGGCGCTACCGATCCTGAGAAAATAGAGGCAGCAGTTGCATTCCTGAAATTCGAGACAACTCCGGAAAACCAGATCAAGGCTCTGGAAATGACCGGATTACAGCCTGTATCTGATAATCTTGAGGTTCCGGATACACTTTCCGAGAGCGATCCTCTGATGGCACAGGCACTTGAAATCCAGGGCAAGGCAGAGGTGACTTACGGACAGAATCAGGCATACTGGTATCAGAATACAATTGATACCTTCTCAACAGAGCTTCCGGAACTGGCATATGGAAACATCACAGCAGAAGAGTTCTGCACAAAACTGTCAGAAGCGGCAGCAAAGAACGTGGAATAATGTAAATAGCCTGTCACCGGCACCAATACAGCTCTGGTGACAGGCTGTTTTTATGAAACAGGAAATTCCGTTGGAATTTTCTGCAGGCAGGATTCTTTTTGTGAGGAGAAAAAATGAATACAAAGAATAAAAAGATATGGATTTTTTTGTTTACCATTCCCTGCATGATCTTATTTGCACTGGTATATGCGGCTCCTATCATCACTGTTTTTTACACATCTCTGTGTGATTATACCGCTTTTAATTCACCTGCATTTCAGGGAATCAAAAACTTTATTACGATTTTCAGTGACAGCGATTTTATCTGCTCCATCCGGAACACCCTTCTGTGGGTAGTGCTGCAGTCCACCATACATGTAGGTGTTGGTCTTGCTATGGCACTTGTTCTTCGAAGAAAACCGAAGGGCTGGAAATTTGCAAGAACAGCATACATGATCCCAAATATCATTCCTACAGCGGCAACAGGTGTTATGTTTACTCTGCTTTTAAATCCTATGTTCGGAATTGTAAAGCCAATCATGGATTTTCTTGGAATCGACTACGCCATGGTTCCAAATCTGTTCGGAAATTCCAGATATGCATTCTGGACGGTGACAGCAACCTGGATCCTCTATTCCGGATTTAACACCATTATTTTTCTGGCAGAAATGGGTGCTGTAAGCAAAGAGATTTATGAGGCAGCAGCAATCGACGGTGCAACTCCCTGGCAGGCAGACCGTTATATTACGCTACCGCTGATGCGAAATGTATGCGGAACCTGTGTCACTCTTGCAAGTGTGGCCATGGTGTCACAGTTTGACATTATTTACATGACAACAAAAGGCGGACCTGGAACTTCTACTTTGAACCTGCCCATTTATCTGTATAAGGCAGCGACACTGGAAAACAATTATGGAAAAGCAAACGCAGTAGGGGTAGTACAGATCATTATCGGAATCACACTGGTTATTCTGATCAAAGGTCTTTTCCGTGAGAAAAAGGAGGCGGCATAATGAGAAAAACAAGCAGAGTGAAAAATGGGATCGCGTCCTTTTTCAAATATTTCTTTATGATCTTTTTGATTTTTATTTCATTGGCACCAATCATTTGGGCGTTTTTGGGGTCTTTTAAATCTTATGCAGAGATTAACTCCTCTGCATTGTCCCTGCCATCCAGTTTTAACCTGGATAACTATAAGGCGGCACTTCAGTATGCACCGATTTTGAAATATTTCATGAACAGTGTGCTCATTGTGGGAATCAGTGTTCTTGTTACGGTAGCGCTGGTTGCAATGTGCGCTTATGTGATTTCTCGATTTGATTTTAAACTGAAAACTCTGATCGTGCTTTTGATCTCAGCATCCTTAATGCTTCCGGCACAGGCAATTTCCCAGCCATTGTTTGCCATTTTCCAGAAGCTGGGGATTTTTGATACAAAGCTTGGTCTGATCATTGTGTATTCTGCAATGGGAATTCCAATGTCTTTCTTTGTTATGGTCAGCTATTATAAGACCATTTCCACAGCGCTTGAGGAATCGGCTTATATTGATGGCGCAACTTTTATCCAGACATTTTTACATATTATCCTGCCGCTGGCGAAGCCGGGACTTGTGACCATTGCCATGATTCAGTTTATCAATATCTGGAATGAGTTCTATTTCGCTTTGATGTTGACAAGCGGTGACCGTGCAAGGACAGTTCCTATTGCGTTGAATTATTATATGGGAACTTTTGCAAACAACTATTCCGCGCTGTTTGCAGCAGTTGTGATGACGGTGCTTCCTACAATTATTTTATTTATCCTTCTGCAGAGACAGGTTATGGAGAGTCTTACTGCAGGGGCTGTGAAAGGATGAGAATATGGATATCAACAAGAAACCGATTTATCCAGTAGAGACATGGAATGTTACAGAAAAGGAATTTTCCATGGAAACCAATTACCGGAATGAGACAACCTTTGCATTGTCAAATGGATATATTGGTACCAGAGGTACTTTTGAAGAAGGCTATGATTTCTCTGTTGATGAAGGGCTGGAAGGCAACTTTATCAACGGATTTTATGAAAGTGTGGACATTCCTTACGGAGAGTGGAATTATGGATTTCCGACCAAGAGCCAGTCACTTCTGAATCTGCCAGATCTTAAGAAAACAGAAATCTATGCAGATGGAGAGCTGTTTGACATGCGCACCGGCAAGGTGGAAGATTACAGCCGTGTGCTCCATATGAAAGATGGCTATGTGGAAAGAAAGCTGACCTGGATTTCTCCAAAGGGGAAAAAGCTGCAGCTTGTGATGGAACGTTTTGTGTCTTTGGTGCATAAGAACAGAATGTACCAGCGAATTCAGATCACACCAGTGAATTTTTCAGGGGAGATTCGTATCTGCTCTCATTTAAATGGGGATGTGGAGAATCATACGAGGAAGACAAATCCGCTGATCGGCTATGGTCCTTTTGGAAGCAGACTGCATATGGATAAACTTCAGGCTGAAGACGGTGTGCTGTATTATGAGGGCACTACTTTGCAGAGTTGCATGACTGTGGGCTGTGGAAGTCAGTATAAAATAGAAGGAGCCGGAGAGATTGTAACTGTTTTTGAAACAGAGGAAGAAAAAAGACATGCTGTGTGTGAAAGCAGAATGGAGATTCCGGAAAATACTACGGTTACCTGTGAGAAAGCTATTGTCTATACATCCAGTCAGGACATGGAGGTTAGCGAGCTGGAAAGATTTACGAAAAAAGAACTGAAAGAGGCATCTGAGAATGGATGGAGGAAGGAATTCCAGGCTCATATGGATAAAATCCATGAATTCTGGGATGTTTCCGATGTTCAGATTTATGATGATGAGACCCTTCAGCAGGGAATCCGTTTTAACCTGTTTCATATTATGCAGTCTGCAGGAAGAGACGGACGCACAGGAATGGGAGCAAAGGGGCTTTCTGGGGAAGGATATGAAGGACACTATTTCTGGGATACAGAAATGTATGTGCTTCCGGTATTTGTGTACACAGCACCGGAGCTTGCAAGAAAACTTCTGGAGTATCGTTTCCGTACATTGGATCAGGCCCGGGACCGTGCAAAAGTTCTTGGACACCAGAAGGGGGCTCTTTATCCATGGCGTACTATTAATGGAGAGGAAGCTTCCACTTATTTTCCACTTGGTACGGCCCAGTATCATATCAATGCAGATATTGCCTATGCGTTTTGGCTGTATGTGAGTGTTACCGGGGATATGGAGTTTTTCAAAGATATGGCTGCTGAGGTTTTTGTGGAGACTGCCAGAGTCTGGGCGGATGTAGGATATTTTGCTGAGTGCAAGGGCGGAAAATACTGTATTTGTGCGGTAACAGGACCAGATGAGTACAATGCTATTACGGATAATAATTTTTATACCAATCTTATGGGAAGGGAAAATATCCGTTATGCATTGAAATCGCTGGATATGTTAAAAGAGGCTGGAGAGGATGTATATGAGGCATTTGTTTCCAGAATGGGAATTACCCGGGAAGAAACTGCATACTGGAAAAAAATTGTGGAAAATATGTATTTTCCATATGATGAAAGTCGTCAGGTATATGCGCTGGATGATCGGTTTATGATGCTTCGTCCATGGGATGATTCCAGAATCCCACCGGAAAAGAGACATCTTTTGTATGAAAATTATCATCCATTATTTGTCTACAGACAGAGAATGTGCAAGCAGGCAGATGCTATTTTCGGGCTTTATCTGCACAGTTATTTATTCAGCAAGGAAGAACTGAAACGAAACTATGATTTCTATCAGGAAGTGACACTGCATCATTCTTCTCTTTCTAACTGTGTGTTTGGAATGCTGGCTTGCCAGATCGGATATTATGACGAGGCGTATGAATATTTTGCACAGTCTGCAAGAATGGATCTGGATGATTATCATGATAACTTCTATGCGGGAATCCATGCTGCAAATATGGCAGGAACCTGGCAGGCAATTATCAACGGATTTGCAGGTGTGAGGGTAAACGGCGGTGAACTGGAACTGCATCCTTATGTTCCAAAGCTGTGGAAGGGTATGCAGTTTAACCTTCTATACCGGGGAAGAAAGCTGAATATTCAGCTTACACATGAAAAAACAAGAGTAGAACTGGTGTCAGGAGATGCAGTCTTCTTAAAACTTAATGAGAAGGAAATTCATCTGGAGGCAGGAAAGGGAAGTATTTATGAAGAAGAAATATAAGGCAGTCTTTTTCGACTGGGATGGCACAGCTGTTCTCAGCCGAAAGGCACCTGTGGAGGAGATTGTAGGAGCAATGCGACCTCTTCTGGACCAGAAGGTAAATCTGGTAATCGTAAGCGGAACTACAATAGAAAATATTGCAGGGGGAAAACTGGAGACGTATTTTACAAAGGAACAGCTGGCGCAATTGTATCTGGGACTTGGACGCGGTGCCTTTAATTACCGGTATGAAAATGGACAGGAGTTGATTTTCTCGGATATGCTTCCAGACAAAAAAATGCTGGGGGATATTCACAGAATCTGCTTTGACATTCATATGAAGCTTCTGGAAAAGTATGGACTGAATACGGACATTGTATTTTCCAGACCTAATTATTGTAAGATTGATCTGATGGTGGAGAACCAGAGAGGGGATAATCTGTTTATGCAGGAGAATGAGCTGGATATGCTGAAGGATTGCCTGGAAAAGCATGGTGTAGAAGGCGGTCTTCAGGGGCTTCTGGATATTTCTGTGGCAGCAGGAGAACAGTATGGGATAACAGTGAAGCCAACCTGTGATGCTAAGTATCTGGAGGTGGGGATTTCAAGTAAGAGCGACAATGTGGATCGTATTCTGGAGCATCTTCAGGAAGCGTATGGAATCTGTCCGGAGGAATGCTGCTTCTGGGGGGATGAGTATGTGGGAATTGAAGAAGGGATTTATGGAAGTGACAGCTTCATGAAGACGAAGAAAACAGGAAATGGAGATTTCTTTGATGTATCAGAAGTTCCAGGAAAAAGGCCGGAGGGTGTGACCAAACTTGGCGGTGGTGTGGAACGGTTTCTTGGATTTTTGAGGGAGCAGGTGAAGATAGAATAAAAAAAGATGGACTTACATTTGGATGTTGCAGCCTATTATGGAACTTCAGCTGGAGAAAATCTTCAACAAATAGTGACATGTATCTTGTATAATGTTTTTTGAAGATATATTTTGGAATATATGCGTGAAATATAGAAATACCCGGTGGAGAAAATCATTCTTATGAGATTCCTTACCGGGTATTTGTGATTTTGAATTTATTTAGCAGCAGCCTGTTTGCCAAACAGCGTATTTTTGTACTTGGAAAGTGCAGTAAGAAGTACCATTCCAAAGATTCCGCAGGAAATGATCTCTCCGGCACCTACTGTAAGCATCATAAGTGGAATCGGAAGATTGACGGAATAGCCGTAACGAAGTACGAATGGAACCAGAACTGCATTGGCTACGATTGGTGGAACTGGTGCCAGCCATTTGTTGCTGTTACGAAGTTTGTAGGTAAATACAGCTCCGATGAGGGTAGCGATACTTCCGAATGCAATATCCAGAGGAATTGCACCGCCAAGCAGGTTGGCAAGGATACAGCCTACAAAAAGACCAGGAATGGCAGCTGGTGTGAAGAATGGAAGAATGGTCAGGGCTTCGGAAATTCGAACCTGGATCTCTCCATAGCTAAACGGTGCAAACACCAGTGTCAGTACAACATAGACAGCCGCAATCAGCGCTGCCTGCACCAGAAACAGGGTACTCTTGTTTTTCATATTCATTTGTCTCCTTTAGTTTTGTTTTACGAGTGGAAGGTCACGAACACTCGATTCATTTTCGCGCTGCAATGAGTCAAGCGGCCATGCTTGCATGGACATTTGACGAATGCCGCGGAGGCATATACCGGAAGGTATATGGCCTACGCCGGGAATCGGCGGAAAAGCCGCTTAAGACCTTATTTTTCAGGGCTTTTCAACGGGCATCAGTATAACATATAGAATTCCGGTTTTCAAGAGGTTATTCCCAAAATGTTCGGAGCATACCCACATTTGCCCATATTTACTGTGCCGTTTATACAACTTTTCCTGTAATACAGCAA
>ULQT01003653.1_pt1 | contig 12444 bp, 11 predicted proteins | sample 1954791 | NCBI WGS metagenome assembly ULQT01 (sample SAMEA4835663, study PRJEB28245) | human gut metagenome | biome: gut microbiome; material: fecal sample | place: Denmark | collected 2008 | reverse complement strand
TGTAATAGTTTGATTTTAAACAAGGAGAATGATTATGATTAATAAACCTACTCTATATAATTTTATCACATTTTTATTAATTTTTACAGTACTTTTTTCTGTTAATTCTGTAGAAATTTTTGCTGAGCCTGAGACAAACACAAGTCAAAATGCTGAAACTGCTACAGAAACCACCACAGAAGCACCCTCAGTTATAAAAAACTATGCAGATGCAAATACAGAACTTACACTTAATTCAAGAGCCGCTATATTAATAGATGCAAATACGGGAACTGTAATTTATGAAAAAAACGCTCATGAAAAACTTTACCCTGCAAGCATAACAAAAGTCCTTACCGGATATATTGCCTGCAGTGAAGGTAATCTTGATGATACTCTTACCGTTTCACAAAGTGCTGTTGACGGTATGGGAGCCGGCGGCAGCAGTATAGGACTTGTACCTGGTGAACAAGTTAATTTCAGAGATGGTATGTATGGAGTTATGCTTGAATCAGCAAATGAAGTATGTATGGCAATTGCTGAGCATATGTATGGTTCAGCTAATGCATTTGCTGCAAAAATGAATGAAGTTGCAAAGTCATTAGGCTGTAAGGAAAGTAATTTTACAAATCCTCACGGTTTCCATGACAACAATCACTATACAACCTGCTATGATATGGCACTTATTGCAAAAAAGGCAGTTACTAACGAGGATTTTAACCAAATATGGGGCACAATATCCCACCAGATTCCTGCAACCAATTTAAATGTCGCAAGATACCTTAACCACAAGGATAAAATGATAAAACCAACCTCTGAATACTTTTATCCCGACCTTTTGGGCGGAAAAACAGGCTATACCGATGAAGCAGGTAACACTCTTGTAAGCTATGCCGAAAGAGACGGTGCGTCACTTATTTCAGTTGTAATGAGAGCAGATGGTTATAACAATACATACAAAGATTCAATTGCTCTTCTCGACTATGGATTTTCAGTATATAACAGCAGAGAAACTATTTTCAATGCAGCAGAATATTCCACACTATCAAATGTAATTCAAAATTATAAGGATAAGACTTACGTTTTAGGTACAGTATCAATTGGTGCTGCAGAAAATGTCGATATGGCACTTCCAAAATTTATAACAGATGACAAAATTGTAGTTAAAGCAAATATTGATAAAGAACTTGCTGCCCCTGTAAGTATTAATGACATAGTAGGCTCAATTGACATATATTATGAAGATGCACTTCTCGCTTCAGTTGATGCAATAGCAACAAGTGAAGCACCTGCTTTATCAGACAAAGAACTTGCCAAAAGAGCATTAAAAGATAATTTAAGAACTTTTGTATTAATCCCATTTATGGTCTTGCTAATTTTATTCTTACTTTTTCTCATTATAGTATTTATAGAATCAGTAATAAATAAAATAACAAGGAAAAGGAAAAAAAGAAGGAGAAAAGTAAGCCATTCAAATAAAACAAAAACATTACACAGCAGAAAAGGACATGCACCTCATCATAAAAAAACTCCGTCTAAAAAAAGACGCTCTGATTTAAAAAGAACAAATAAACATAAATATTAACTAAAATAAGGCAGTTATTATTGTTAAGACTGCCTTATTTTTATTTCAATTTAATTAAATTAATATTGATTTTGAATCTGATTTATAGTATTATAGTATTAGGTAAATAATAATATTATAAATGGAGGTTTATCCAATGGAAAAATTAACCAGAAATCTATTAACTAATGGCTTTAAGTTTAATGATGACTTAGCTATGGGCAGCACAGCTGCTAAGCGTACTGAAAAGGTGCTCCAGTTTGGTGAGGGTAACTTTCTTCGTGCATTTGTAGATTATATGTTTGATGAAATTAATGCACAGGGCTTATTTGACGGCGGCATTACACTTGTTCAGCCAATTCCCGGCGGAGATTTCTTAAGAAATATACTTAATGAGCAGGAGGGTCTTTACACTCTTATTGCAAGAGGTCGTGAAAACGGTGAAAAGGTTGTTTCAAAAAGACTTATCACTTGTGTAAACAGATGTATTAACCCTTATGTTGATTTCAACACATACAATGAATGTGCAAAAAATCCAGAATTGAGATTTGTTGTTTCAAATACTACAGAAGCCGGAATTACATGGAATGAAGAAGAAATGGTTACAGACAAGCCTCAGGATTCTTTCCCTGCTAAAGTAGCAAACTTCTTATATGTAAGATTTAAGGAATTTAACGGCGACAGCAGCAAGGGTCTTATTTTCATTCCTTGTGAACTTATTGATGACAATGGTAAAACTTTAAAGAAGTTTGTATTAAAGCATGCTGAAAATTGGAACCTCGGCAAGGACTTTATTGACTGGATTGAAAATGCCTGTGTATTTACAAGTACTCTTGTTGACAGAATAGTAACAGGTTATCCTCGCAACGAAGCTAAAGAATTATGTGAACAGTTTGGTTATGAGGACAATGCTATTGACACAAGTGAAATTTTCCATACTTGGGTTATTGAGGGTCCTGCTGAACTTGAAAAAGAACTTCCATTCCCTAAGGCAGGTCTTAAAGTTATATTTACACCTGATGTTAAGCCTTATAAGAAGCGTAAGGTTAGAATTCTTAACGGAGCTCATACTTGTTCTGTTCTTGGTGCTTACCTTGCAGGTCATGATATAGTTCGTAATGTTATGAACGATGAATTATTCTACAAGTATCTTGAAGATGCACTTAATAACGAAATTATTCCTGCTATTACAAGCGAAGAGCTTACATATGAGGACTTAAAGGGATTTGCAGATGCTGTATTTGACAGATTTAAAAATCCGTTTATTGATCATAAGCTCTTGGATATTTCACTCAACTCAACTTCTAAATTTGAGGCTCGTGTACTTCACACTATTAATGAATATTATGAACAGAAGAAGGAACTTCCTAAGATTCTTACATTCTCATTTGCTGCATATCTTGCATTCTACAAGGGTACAGAAATCAAAGACGGTGCTTTAATCGGTCACAGAGGAGAAGAAGAATATCCTATTAAAGACAGTGCAAACGTACTTGAATTTTACAAGAATCTTTGGACAGGTGTTGCAACAACTGATAAGTCAGCTGTTGCAGACCTTGTTAAGAAAGTTTGTGCTAATACAGACTTCTGGCTTGGTCAGGATCTTAACACAACATTAGGCAGCTTCCCTGAAGTTGTAACAGATCATTTATACAACATTCTTAACAATGGTGTTGTATCAGAAGTTAAAAAGGTTTTAGCATAATAATACACAAAACGGAGGATAATATGAATACAAACAATGCTATTAAAATAAATGATAATGATAACGTTGTTGTAGCCCTTCGCAATATTGCTGCCGGCGAGGAAATCTTCGGTGTAAAAGCAGCGGAAAATATCGACAGGGGCCATAAGATGGCCCTTGTTGACGTTAAAGAGGGCGAAAACATTATCAAGTACGGCTACCCTATCGGTCATGCAACAAGAGATATTAAAGCCGGTGAATGGGTTCATACTCATAATATAAAAACTAATCTCAGTTCCACACTTGAATATACCTATACTCCGCAGTTAAGGGATATTCCGGTCACAAGAAAAGATACATTTATGGGTTATGTACGCAAAAACGGTGAAGTCGGTATCAGAAATGAAATATGGATTGTAAATACAGTAGGCTGTGTAAACGGTGTTTCAAATGCAATTGTTGCAGAAGCTAACAAGAGATTTGGCGGAAGAGTAGACGGTATATATAACTTTGTTCATCCTTATGGCTGTTCACAGCTTGGTGAAGATCATGAAAATACTCAGAAGCTTTTAAAGGGTATGGTTAATCACCCTAATGCAGCAGGTGTACTTGTGTTAAGTCTTGGATGTGAAAACAACAACCTCAACGAATTCAAAAAAGTTCTTGGTGATTATGACGAAGAAAGAGTTAAGTTCTTAATTACTCAGGAAAGTGATGATGAAATTGAAGAAGCAATGTCTAAGATTGAAGACCTTGTAAAGTATGCTGAACAGTTTAAGCAGGAAGAATGCCCTGCTTCAAAACTTGTCATAGGTCTTAAATGCGGTGGTTCTGACGGTCTTTCAGGCATTACAGCTAACCCTCTTATAGGCAGAATTTCAGACATTATAGTCGCTAACGGAGGCAAAACTGTTCTTTCAGAAGTACCTGAGATGTTTGGTGCTGAAACAATGCTTATGGACAGATGTAAGACACCGGAACTCTTTGAAAAAACAGTTGACCTTATTAACAATTTTAAAGAGTACTTTATAAGTCATGGTGAACCTGTAGGTGAAAACCCTTCACCGGGCAACAAAAAAGGCGGCATTACAACACTTGAGGATAAATCCCTTGGCTGTACGCAAAAAGGCGGTACTTCAAATGTTATGGGTGTTCTTAAATACGGTGAAAAAGCTACTGCTGATGGCCTTAGTCTTTTACAGGGACCTGGTAATGATATTGTTGCAATAAGCGGTATGATGGCGTCAGGCTGTCACATAATTCTCTTTTCAACCGGCCGCGGTACCCCTGTCGGTTCACCTGTTCCTACAGTTAAAATTGCTACAAATTCTGCTCTTGCAGAAAAGAAACCAAACTGGATTGACTGGAATGCAGGCAAACTTGTTGAGGATAAACAAATGGATGAATATGCTGAAGAATTTTTCAAATACATTCTTGATGTTGCCTCAGACAAAATTAAAACTAAAAATGAAATTAATGGTTACAGAGAAATTGCTATTTTTAAAAACGGTGTAACACTATAATTTACTAATGTAAGTTTTGTTAATTCGCAGAGGATTAACACCTCTGCTTAAATTTAAATTAATTATATGGAGGAAATTAAAATGGGTTTTATTGATGAAAACTTTTTATTAAAAACAAAAACAGCTCAGACATTGTTCCATGACTATGCAAAGGCACAGCCTATATATGACTTCCACTGTCATCTTAACCCTCAGGAAATTTATGAAAATAAGAATTTTGAGGATATTTCAGATGTATGGCTTGGCGGCGACCACTACAAGTGGAGAGCTATGAGATCATTAGGTGTACCTGAAGAAGAAATTACAGGCAAAAATGCAGACAAGCTTAACAAGTTTGTTAAGTGGGCAGAAACTATTCAGTATGCAATCGGTAATCCATTATACCATTGGACACATCTTGAATTACAAAGATACTTTGGTATTTATGAGCCTTTGACTAAGGATAATGCAGTTGAAATTCATGACAAGATTAATGAAATGCTTGCTAAACCTGAATTTAGAGTTAGAGAGCTTATAAAGAGATCAAATGTTAAGGCAATTAACACAACTGATGATCCTGCTGATTCATTAGAATGGCACAAGAAGCTTGCAGCTGAAGAAACAGCTTTCAAGGTATATCCTGCTTGGAGACCTGACAAAGCCCTTAACATTGATGCTGCAACATACGCTGACTATATTAAAACTCTTAGTGAAGTTGGCGGTAAGGAAATTAAAACTTTTGCTGATTTAAAGACTGTTCTTTTAGACAGAATGGAATTATTTGACGAATTAGGCTGTAGAGCATCTGACCATGCATTTACTTACGTACCTTATAATGAAGCTAGTGAAGCAGAAGTAGATGCAATCATCGCTAAGGCACTTTCCGGTGAAAAGCCAAGCAAAGATGAAGGAGAAAAGTACAGAACAGCTCTTATGTTATTCTTAGGCGAACAGTATGCAAAGAGAAACTGGGCTATGGAAATCCACTTAAATATCAAGAGAGATAACAACACTAAGATGTTTGAAAAAATGGGTCCTGATACAGGTTTCGATTGTATATCTGACTGGTCAACAGTTGAAGGTTTAACAAACCTTTTGGATGCTTTAAACTATAAAGATTCACTTCCAAAGACTTTGTTATTTGCAGGCAATCCGGCTGACAATCAGGTATTTGGTACTATTTTAGGCTGTTTCCAGGGACCTGAGGCTGCTTCAAAGATTCAGTTTGGTACAGCATGGTGGTTTAATGACAACAAAGATGGTATGGAGGCACAGATAAAGGCTCTTGGTAACCTTGGTGTTCTCGGTAAATTTGTTGGTATGCTTACTGACTCAAGAAGCTTCTTATCATATCCAAGACATGAATATTTCAGAAGAATTCTTTGTAATATTATCGGTGAATGGATTGAAAACGGCGAATATGCCAATGATATTGAATTCGCAGGTAAGATTGTAGAAGACATCTGCTACAACAACGCTGCTAAGTATTTTAATCTTGATTAATAAATTTCAATTTTAAACTAGAGAGGGCAGATATATGCCCTCTTTTTGTATAACAAAAGGAGGAGATACTAATGAAAAATTTTTCTTTTAAAAGCTTTGTTTCAGGCATTGTAGTTTCTGCTGTTGTTCTTGTACCGGTTTTAACATCAGCTGCATCCACAGAGACAATTGAAGCAATTTTCGGCAAGGTCAAACTAGTAATAAACGGGGTTAATATTGACAAAGAAACACTCCTGTACAACGGTACTACATACCTTCCTTTAAGAGATGTAGGTACAGCAATCGGAGCGGAAGTGGATTATGATGCTGCTTCTTATACAGCTAAGCTTACACTTCCGTCTGCTGTTTCTTTACCAACACCAGCTGTTCCAAACAGTTGGGCAAATAAGACATATATTCTTGCAACAGATGATTCTGCTATTGACGCTTCTAAACTTATTATATCAAATGTAACAAATACAGATTTTGACTTTGTATTTAAAGCAGGTGATGAAAGTGATATTATAACAGGCAAGGCAGTTATTTCAGGAGATAAAGCAAACTGTATAGTATCTGATATTTATTCCATCTCATTTGAAATTAATGGTGATGAAATCACAGTGAATGAACCTACAAGAGCACAGCTTTTCCCTGAGGCAACAGCAACTTATGTTCACAGAACAATTAAGCCTCAGCAGACAGCACCTGTGACAACAGGTGAAGAAGACCCATATACACACTTTAAAGAAGGAAAATATGCAAGTGGATCTTCAGACAATGCCAAAACTCTTGTTATATCAGAACTTAAAACAGGTGAAAGTTTTAAATATCAGGTCATTGCTGCAAATGGTAAAGATGTTATAACAGAAGGCACAGCAAAAATTTTGTCAGAAGGCAATGCTGAATGCGTATTCTCAGACGATTATAAAATAACACTTAATGACTTAAAAAATGATGTTATAGAAATTAAAGAATCATCACAGAAACTTTTCCCTGCAGGCGGAACAAAATTCTATACAATCTAATTTTAAAATAAAAATAGGCTGCTGTAAAACAAAAAATTTTACAGCAGCCTATTTTTTATTATAAGCAAAACATTAAATTACATATTAAATTTCAGCCATTACATCCTGCATATCATATTTCCCTGGCTTTCTTCCCTTTATAAACTTAGCCGCCTTTACAGCACCTACAGCAAATACCTCTTTACTGTGTGCAGAATGTGTAAACTCAATTACCTCATCCTGACCGGCAAAAATAACTTCGTGATCTCCTACAATAGTTCCTCCTCTTACAGCAGAAAAACCAAGCTCACGTCTGTCCCTTTTTTGCCTTACCTGACTTCTGTCATATACATATTCAAGCTTATTTCCAATACCTTCATTTACTGCGTCACCAAGCATAAGTGCAGTACCGCTAGGTGAATCAATCTTCTGATTATGATGTCTTTCTACAATTTCAACATCAAATCCTGCATCGTAAAGCACTTCGCTGTACTTCTTTAAAATAGCCGCAAGCAAATTAATACCAAGGCTCATATTTGCACTTCTGAACATAGCAACATTTTCAGAAGCCTTGTTAATCATTTCAACAGTTTCATCATTTAAACCTGTAGTACATATAACTGCAGGAATACTCTTTTCCTCTGCATATTTAATTACAGCAGGAACAGCAGATGCAGTTGAAAAATCAATAATGACATCAGCCTCAATATCGCAGTCAGATATATTTGTAAATACAGGAAAATCTGTATTATTTGCAGTCATATCAACACCTGCAACAATTTCAGCATCAGTATCATTTTTCACCAGTCCGCATATAACTCTGCCCATTTTGCCGTTACAGCCGTGCATAATTATTTTTGTCATCTGTATTTCTCCTTTTCAAAAAAGGCGACCTGATAAGCCGCCTTATAAATATTTATTTCTTATAAAATACCAAATTCCTTCATTGCCTTTTCAAGTATAGCTCTGTTTTCTTCTTCCATTTCAACAAGAGGAGCTCTGTAGCCGCCTGCATTTAACCCCATCATATTAAGTGCTGCCTTAACAGGAATAGGATTAACCTCACTAAAGAGAGCCTTAACAAGCCCAAAACAGTTAATCTGCATTTCAGTTGCCTTTTTAGTATCCCCGTTTAAATAACTCATAACCATATCGTGAGTATACTTAGGTACAATATTTGAAAGAACTGAAATTACACCCTTACCGCCTAAAGAAAGCAAAGGAACAATCATATCATCATTTCCGCTGTAAATATCAATATCACCCTGTGTTCTGTATGCAATTTCAGCTACTTGAGCAATATTTCCGCTGGCTTCCTTTATAGCAACAATATTATCAATCTTAGCAAGTTCCTCAACAGTCTTTGGCTGAATATTAAGTCCAGTTCTGCCTGCAACAGAATACATAATTACAGGCAAATCTGAAGCACCTGCCATATCAGTATAATACTTAATAAGTCCCTTTTGTGTAGTTTTGTTATAATAAGGTGTTACAATAAGAAGTCCATCAGCACCAACCTGTTCACATCTTTTGCAAAGCTCAATACCGTGTCTTGTATCATTGCTTCCTGCACCTGCAATTACAGGAACTCTTTTGTTAACCTTATCTACAGTAAACTTAATAGTTTCAATCTGTTCATCATCAGTGAGAGTTGATGCTTCACCTGTAGTTCCGCAGATAATAATAGCATCTGTTTCATTTTCAATCTGCATTTCAATTAAATTGCCAAGTGCCTCAAAATTAACACTGCCATCTTCAGCAAATGGTGTAACAATAGCAACACCTGCACCTGTAAACAACGTCTTACTCATAATTAAACGCCTCCTTGACTATCTGTCAAAATATCCCTTTGCAGCTAAAAGTTCAGCCATAAGAACTGCACCGCCTGCCGCACCTCTTAAAGTATTGTGAGATAAGCAAACAAACTTATAATCATATTGGCTGTCCTCTCTCAATCTTCCGATAGATACAGCCATACCGTTTTCAAGCATTCTGTCAAGCTTAGCCTGTGGTCTGTTATCTTCCTCAAAGTAATTTAAAAACTGCTTTGGTGCAGATGGAAGCTCAAGCTCCTGAGGAATGCCGCTGAAATTTTTCCATGCTTCAAGTATTTCTTCCTTAGACGGCTTGTTTTCAAAACTTACAAAAACAGCAGCAGTATGTCCGTCAGATACCGCAACTCTTAAACACTGTGTTGTAATATTAGGTGAAGATGCATTTTCAATCACATCTCCATTAATTTTACCCCATATTTTCATTGGTTCAAGCTCAGACTTTTCTTCTTCACCGCCAATATAAGGTATAACATTATCAACCATTTCAGGCCATGTTTCAAAAGTCTTTCCTGCACCTGAAATTGCCTGATATGTACAAGCCAAAACATTTTTCAAACCATATTTTTTGAGTGGGTGCAAAGCAGGCACATAACTTTGTAATGAACAGTTTGACTTAACTGCAATAAAACCTCTCTTAGTACCCAATCTCTTTTTCTGTGCTTCAATTATTTCAATATGTTCAGGGTTTATCTCAGGCACAACCATAGGAACATCAGGAGTACCTCTGTTAGCTGAATTGTTGCTTACAACAGGACATTCAGCCTTTGCATATCTCTCTTCCAAAGCCTTTATTTCATCCTTTTTCATATCAACGGCACAAAATACGAAATCAACCATTGATGCAATTTTTTCAACATCTGCTGTTGCATCCATAACAGTAAGCTCACCTATTTTTTCCGGCATAGGCTCTGTCATAGCCCATCTTGAACCAATAGCGTCTTTAAGTTTTTTACCTGCTGAACGAGGGCTTGCTGCAACTGCCACAACATTAAACCAAGGATGCTTGTCAAGAAGTAAGGCAAACCTCTGACCTACCATACCTGTAGCACCAATAATACCTACGTTAAAACTCTTCATTTTAGACCTCCAAAATTATTTATTAAATATACAGCAGATTTCTGCCGTTTTATATTATTTTTCTTTTTATGTAACAAAAAAACAGACTGACAAAAGCCAATCTGTGTCATACATGCAAATATACACAGATAGCTCTCCATTAGTTCTCCATCGGAATTACCAATGACAGTCACAGTGCTATTAACACAGCAACCAGAAAATTTTTCACAGTAAAAATTTCCTTCGGCATTTTCCCCTTTCAATATTTATCATCTGTCACTGCAACATCAAAATATTTACTCTTGTCAAATGCACCTCTATCTCCTTGCTATCTCTAATATAGCACTATTTATTTAACTTGTCAACACATAACGTCAACTTTGAATAATTTTTGCACTTAAGGCTATTATAATATAAAGAGGTGAAAATATGACAAAAACAAAACAACTAAAACCTGAGGATATTTTAAAATATGAGATAGCAGATGAACTGGGACTTCTTGACAAAGTAAAAGAACAAGGCTGGAAATCCCTGACATCAAAGGAAAGCGGCAAAATCGGAGGACTTATAACCAAGAGAAAAAGAGAAGAAGAAAAAAGAATTAAAGATAATAACAGTATGCATAATATAGAGTAGAAAGGAGGCAAATATGAATACAAAAGTTGCTGATTTAATTAACAAACAGATAAACCTTGAACTGTATTCCGCATATCTTTATTTTAATTTCAGAAACTATTATGCAGGTATTGATTTAGACGGTTTTGAAAATTGGTTTCATGTACAAACACAGGAGGAACTTTCACATGCACTTCTTCTTGTACAATACCTTTATAATAATGAAGAAAATGTTATACTAAAAGACATCAAAGCACCTGATACCAAAATTTCAGGACCTGCTGCTCCTCTGAAACTTGCCTATGAACATGAAAAAGGTGTATCAGCACATATTAACCATATATATCACATAGCATTTGAAGAAAAGGATTACAGAACTTCTCAGCTTTTAGACTGGTTTATAAAAGAACAAGGGGAAGAAGAAAAAACTGTAAGCACATTGGTTTCAAAAATGGAGCTGTTTGGCAATGATACCAAAGGCTTATATCTTTTGAATAATGAATTGCTTTCAAGAACTTATACAGCCCCAACATTGACGCTTTAAGGAGGATTATAATATGAAAGACCCAAACTTTTTTATTTGCAAGGAATGTGGTGTTATAATTGAAGAAATATGCGGAGGAAAATCTGATTTTAAATGTGATGATATACCGCTTAAATTACTTGATCCTGACACATCAGAAGGTGCCGCAGAAAAACACCTTCCTGTTGTAACTGCAGATGGAAATAAAGTAACAGTAAACGTAGGCAGTGTTTCACACCCTATGAGCGAAGAGCACAGTATTGAATGGATATATTTAAAAACAGAAAAAGGTTCTCAAAGAAAAGTTCTTAAACCGGATGAAGAACCAATTGCAGAATTTTTAGTTACTGATGACGATAAGCCTATTGCTGCTTACGCTTACTGTAACTTACACGGATTTTGGAAAACCAATATTTAAAAAAATAGGGAATTGATGTGACCACAAAAAGTTAAACCTAAATATTCAACTTTTCGTGGCACATTAATCCCTGTTTTTTTATGCCTTTTTTCTAAATGTGGGACACCCTTCAGACGTACACCTCATTTTCCACCCATATCCAATACAGAACATTGCAGCAAGCAGCAGTACAATCATTCCGATAAGAACAAAAAAATACCCTCCTGTAATATCATATATAAATCCATAAGCAGGTACAAGTATTATAGAAGCCAAAGGAGCACCCATTGAAACTTTGGCATATATTTTTTCATAATCCTGCTGACCGTAAAATTCTATTGTCAAAATAGGAGAAAGAACCATAATTCCCGCACTTACAAGTCCGTGCAAAAATGCAGAAATAAAGAATACATATATACCTCCCGAACTTATGAGAAAACCTATTACTGCAGCTATACCTACAATTATAAGTCCGTAACAGGTTTTTAGACTTCCCAGTCTGTCACAAATTATTCCGATAGCTATTGAGCCAATAGCTGTACCTAATGATGTAAATGACAGAGCACTTCCCGTCTGCTTTACACTATACCCTATTGCAGACCCATACGTTGGGATATGCTGTGTAAATACACCTACGCCTGTAAGTGAAATCATAAAAAACAAAAGCAAAAAAAATGATGCTGAACTTAATGCTTTCTTTTCCGTTATTTCTACACTTTTAACTGTTTTGTTGTTATTGCCGTTATTTATTTCCTCATATCCGTAAGGCTTTAAATTTTTATTTTCAGGCCTATCTCTAATAA
>ULQT01038366.1_pt1 | contig 12470 bp, 9 predicted proteins | sample 1954791 | NCBI WGS metagenome assembly ULQT01 (sample SAMEA4835663, study PRJEB28245) | human gut metagenome | biome: gut microbiome; material: fecal sample | place: Denmark | collected 2008 | reverse complement strand
GTTACCCGCCAGATGGCAGTGCTCACCCTCCAGTACGGAGACGGCTTTACGAACCTGTTCCTGCCCACCAACGTAAACCTTATGGCATGTCTTGCCATGGCCGGTGTGGACTTTAAGCGGTGGATGAAGTTCCTGGTGCCCTGCTATGCGATCCTGTTTGTGATCATGGTCGCTTCCATCTTCATCGGAACTGCCATCGGATTTTAAGAGGAGGCCGGAAATATGGAATATAACGAAACCTTACAGGAAGAGCTGGTCCGCCTGTCGGATGAGCTGGAGGAGCAGACCCTCCGCCTGCGCCATGAGATCCATCAGTGCCCGGAGCTGTCCTTCCAGGAATTTAAAACCAGCCAGCTGGTGATGCGGGAGCTGGACCGCATCGGGATCCCTTATGAAAAGAGCCCCCAGGAGCCAGGGATCATCGCTGTCATCGACAGCGGCCGCCCGGGTAAGTTCCTGATGCTGAGAGCTGATATGGACGCCCTTCCAATCCAGGAAAAAACAGGGCTTCCCTTTGGTTCCCAGGTCCCAGGGGTCATGCACGCCTGCGGCCATGACGTCCATACGGCCAATCTCCTGGCTGTGGGAGAGCTTCTTTTCCGTACCAGAGAGCGCTGGAACGGAAAGGTAAAGCTGGTGTTTCAGCCGGCAGAGGAAAACGGCGGCGGCGGCCGTGAGATGATAAAGGCAGGACTGATGGAGGAGAAGCCGGACGCCTGCTTTGCCCTTCATGTGAAAAACGGGGCCAGCGGCCTCATTTACTTAAAGCAGAAGTACCTGTCTTCCTATTCGGATGGCTATACGCTGACGATCCATGGCCGGGCAGCCCACTCCTCCATGCCGGAGGAAGGCGTGGATGCCATTTACATTGCGTCGGCAGTGGTGTCCGCCCTTCATGGGATCGCGTCCAGAAACCTTTCGCCCATGGCCCAGGCCACGCTGAACGTGGGGACCATCCACGGAGGTTCGGCGCCCAACATCATTGCGGACCAGGCAGTCCTGGGCGTGATGATGAGAAACGTATCCAGGGAATCCAGGGATGTAATGCGCCATCAGATCGAGACCCTGGCAAAGGGGATCACAGAATCCATGGGAGGAACCTGCGACATCGCCTTCCGGGCCGGATATCCGGCAGTCTACAACGACGTAGAGTTTACAAAGACCGTGGAGCAGGCCTTCCGCAGCAATGCGGACCGGCTTTATGAGAACATGGGAGATGGCCGTCCGGAGGGGTGGCTGGTCACAGACCTGGATCCCATGCTGGGAGCCGAGGACTTCGGTTTTTTTGCCCAGGAGGCCCCGTCCTGTATGATCTTTGTGGGAACGGGAGGGGATGCGCCCATGCACAATCCCGGTTTCCAGGTGGACGAGCGTTACATCAAGCTCTGCACCAGAGCCATGGCTTTTGTGGCGGCAGAATATCTGAAATAAAAAAGAGGCCTGCGGGCCTCTTTTTTTCGTAGGAAAAAGCGTCCCATCTGCTGGAAAGAGAGCGGGATCCGGCAGAAATCTTTCTCTCCCAGATTGCAGAAACTCCGTCTTTGTAGTAAAATAAAGACAGAAAACTCCTGGCAGGGAGGTTTCATATGGGAAAGAAGAAAGGGGAAGCAGAAACTATGGAAAAATTTTCTGAACTTCAGTATGTCCGCCCGGATATGGAAAAGGTACTGGGAGACATGAGAGCAGTCACAGAGGCTCTGAAAAATGCCGCAGACTTTGGGGAGTTTAAAGCGGCGTACATGGATTATGTGAATACGGATATCCAGGTCTCCACAGCCAGACAGCTGGCCCACATCCGGAACACCATCAATATGATGGATGAATTTTATGAGACAGAGATGGGATATTTCCACGCATGGATGCCGAAATACGAGATCCTGGTAAAGGAAATGGGAACGGTGATCTTAAATTCTCCCTTTAAGAAGGATATGGAGGAGGAATTCGGCTCCATCCTGATCCAGAATATGGAGGTGGGACAGCTCCTTTCCAGTGAGGCCGTGGTGGACGATATGGTAAAGGAAGCGGAGTTAGCCAACCTGTATTCCAAAACTGTGGCTGGTGCGTCTGTGGAATTCCGGGGGGAAATGTGCAGCACCTACGGCCTTTTAAAGCATATGCAGAGCACAGACCGCCAGGAGCGGAAGGAAGCGTTCGAGGCCTGGGCCCGTCTGTTTGAGGGGATCTCACCGAAGATCGACGAGATCTATGACGGTCTGGTACAGCTCAGAGCCGGAATGGCAGAGAAGCTGGGCTTTGAGAGCTTCATCCCCATGGGATATTATAAACGCCGCAGATACGATTACAACGCAGAGGATCTGAAGGTATTCCGCCGCCAGGTGCAGGAGGTGATCGTCCCCGCCTGTGTAAAGCTGTATGAAAGACAGAGAAAGGCCCTGGGCGTGGATACCCTTCATTATTATGACGAATCCATTTCCAGTCCCCAGGGAAATCCGGTTCCTGTGGGAGACCGGGACTATATGGTGAAGAAGGCCCAGGAAATGTACCGGGAGCTGTCTCCGGAAAGCGGGGAATTCTTTGATTTTATGGTGGAGCACCAGCTGTTTGACCTGGAGACCAAAAAAGGAAAACGGGTCGGCGGCTACTGCACCTCCCTTCCCCTGTACCATGCGCCCTTTATCTTCTCCAACTTCAACGGGACCCAGGCGGATGTGAACGTGCTGACCCATGAGGCCGGCCATGCCTTTGCTGGCTTTACGGCGGATAAATTCCAGAAGACCCCGGAGCTCTGCCACAGCACCAGCGAGATCAATGAGATCCACTCCATGGGCATGGAGCTTTGGACCTATCCGTGGATGGAAAGCTTCTTTGGAGATAAGGCGGAGCAGTACCGGAAGGAGCATTTAGCCGACGCGCTGATGAAGATCCCGTATATGGTCTGTGTGGATGAATTCCAGCACCGGGTATTTGAAAAGCCGGAGATGACGGCCATGGAGCGGAGGGCCGTATGGAGCGAACTGGAGAAGGTCTATATGCCCTGGAGAGATTATGACGGAAACGCCTTCCTTACAGGAGGCGGATTCTGGATGCAGAAGCAGCATATTTTCCTGTATCCTTTCTACTATGTGGACTACGCCATGGCCCAGATCGGCGCCTTCGAGTTCTATACCAAGATGAAGGCGGACCGGAAGGCCGCATGGGCAGATTATTATAAGTTGTGCCAGGCGGGAGGCTCCATGGGCTACTTTAAGCTCTTAGAGTACAGCGGGCTTCACAATGTATTAAAGGAAGGTTCCGTAAAGGAAGCCCTGAAGGCTGTCCTTGAGGAGCTGGAGGTATAATAAAAGAGATCTGCGGTTTATGCCGCCCGGGGCCGGGAACGTATCCTGGCTTCGGGCGGCGTTTTTGCGGCCAGAAACCCGGACAGACAGTTTTGCTAGCACTCACTTCGCGCGAGTGCTAAATTTTTGTTGACATTTCCATCCAAAGGTATTACAATATCCATTGTTGCAGAAAAAATAACCGTCGTCTGACGGAGACATACATTCAGAACAGCAGAAATATCGAAGGAGTGGATTTTTTATGGCAAAGAGCGGAAGTTTATCCATTAACAGTGAGAACATTTTCCCCATTATCAAAAAGTGGCTGTACTCAGACCATGACATTTTTTACAGAGAACTGGTGAGCAACGGCTGCGACGCCATCACAAAGCTGAAAAAGCTGGCGCTGATGGGCGAGTACGAGGAGCCGGACGGGGTGGAATATAAGGTGTCCGTCACCGTAAACCCCAAGGAAAAGACCATCCAGGTCTCCGATAACGGTCTGGGAATGACCGAGGACGAGGTGGAGGAATATATCAACCAGATCGCCTTTTCCGGGGCTCAGGACTTCTTAAATAAATACAAGGACAAGGCCAACGAGGACCAGATCATCGGTCATTTCGGACTGGGCTTTTATTCTGCGTTCATGGTGGCAGACCGCGTGACCATCGATACCTTATCCTATAAGGCAGACGCCAGGGCGGTCCACTGGGAGTCCGAAGGCGGCACGGAGTATGAGATGACCGACGGGGACAAAACAGAAGCCGGAACCACCATCACCCTTTATTTAAACGACGACAGCACCGAGTTTGCCAACGAGTACCGGGCCAGAGAGGTCCTGGAAAAATACTGCGCCTTCATGCCAGTGGAGATTTATGTGGCAGACGAGACGGCGGAGCCCCAGTACGATACCATCGAAAAGGATGAGCTGACCGATAAGGACACTGTGATCGAGACCATTGTGGAAGAGGCAAAGACCGAGGAAAAGGAGAACGAGGACGGTACAAAGGAGACTGTGGAGGTTTCCCCAGCAAGAGAAAAATATAAGATCTTAAGACGGCCCGAGCCCATCAACGATATCCATCCCCTGTGGAATAAGCATCCCAACGAGTGCACAGAGGAGGAATATAAGGAATTTTACCGCAAGGTATTCATGGACTTCAAGGAGCCCTTATTCTGGATCCACCTGAACATGGACTATCCCTTCAACTTAAAGGGGATCCTGTACTTCCCCAAGATCAATATGGAGTACGAGAGCATCGAGGGAAAGATCAAGCTGTATAACAACCAGGTGTTCATCGCCGATAATATCAAAGAGGTGATCCCGGAGTTCCTGATGCTGTTAAAGGGCGTCATCGACTGCCCGGATCTGCCCCTGAACGTATCCAGAAGCGCCTTACAGAACGACGGCTTTGTGAAAAAGATCTCCGATTACATCACAAAGAAGGTGGCAGACAAACTTTCCGGCATGTGCAAGACCGACCGGGAGAATTATGAGAAATACTGGGACGATATCAATCCCTTCATTAAATTTGGCTGCTTAAAGGATGAGAAGTTCGCAGAAAAGATGAACGATTATATTATCTTTAAAAACCTGGACAGCAAATATCTGACCTTGAAGGACTGCCTGGATGCCAATAAAGAAAAGGGCCATGAAAACCAGGTGTTCTATGTGACCGATGAAAAGGAGCAGAGCCAGTATATCAACATGTTCAAGGAGGCTGGCCTGGATGCGGTGATCCTTCCCAATGCCATCGATTCCCCGTTCATCTCCCATCTGGAGCAGAAGAACGAGAAGGTGAAATTCCTCCGGATCGACGCGGATGTCAACGAGACCTTTAAGGAGAAGGAAGAGGACGACGAGGCCGCAAAGGAGCAGGCAAAGAAGGATGCAGAAAGCCTTTCAGAGATCTTTAAGAAGGCCCTTGGAAACGATAAGCTGGAAGTGAAGGTGGAGAAGCTTAAGAATGAGTCGGTGGCCTCCATGATCACCGTTTCCGAGGAGAGCCGCAGAATGGCCGATATGATGAAGATGTACAGCATGTACGGCGGCGGCGCAGACATGTTCCCGGTATCGGAGACTCTGGTGTTAAACGCCAATAACCAGCTGGTGAAATTCGTGCTGAACCACAAAGACGGAGAGAACACCGGAAAGATCTGCCAGCAGCTTTACGATCTGGCCAAGCTGGCCCATGGAAGCCTCTCTCCGGAGCGCATGACAAAGTTCATTGCAAGAAGCGGCGAGATCATGATGGACATGGCCCGGGAAGAGCAGTAAAGGACGTTTATGGAATATAAAAGACGGGACTATTTTATCACATTTACCATGCTGGGACTTTCCGCAGCGGCCCTGATGGCGTACCAGTACGCCGGGGCCCTGCTGTTCGGCCTGGCTGAAACGTGGGCAAAAAGCCAGGAGACCGGCGTTTTCCGCTGGTTTTCCTGGCTTTTTGACTCTCCCTGGACCGCTGTGCTGGTGAAATATCTGTTCGTCATCGGCGGCGCCTATCCGATTATAGCCCTCCTTTTGTGCCGGATCCCAAAGTTTAAGGGAAAGCTTCAGCCCCTGTCCCTGGCGGCCTTTCTCCTGTGTCTCATCGCCGCCATGGGGACCGGGAACGTTTTTAATCTTCTGGGCAATCTGGTGAACGCCTTTTTCTCCGCGTTCAACGGCAGGACCATTGAGGAAATGAACCCGGCGGCGGAGATGATGATGGACATGACGCCGTCCATGGTCATTTACGCCTGCTTTCTGGGACCGTTCATGGAGGAGCTTCTGTTCCGGGGCATGATCTTAAAACGGGCCAGACGGTTCGGAGACCGGACGGCGGTGGCGTTCACAGCGGTGCTCTTCGGGCTCATGCACGGAAACCTGCTGCAGTTTTTCTATGCGGCTGCCATCGGCCTGATCCTGGGCTACGTGGCCGTAAGGACCAGCAGCATCCGCTATACGGTCCTGATGCACATGGCCATCAATTCCTTCAGCACCGTCATGGTGGCCGGGCAGGAGCTGGTGGCAGCGGCCCTGGGAGACCTGGCAGCGGTCCCTTATTCCATGGCATTCCTGGCCTTCCTCGTTTTTATGACAGCCGGCGGGGCCATGGTCCTCTGGCGGTTCGGCCCCATCTGGTACCGCCAGGTGACGGCCCATAACGGGGAAAAGAGCCCATGGAAAAAGTATGTCTACTGGAATCCGGGATTTCTTCTGTTTCTGGGACTGTGCCTGCTGGAGATGATCGTGTACCTGTTTTGAGGAAAAGCTTTTCCGGGGGATTGACTTTCCGGCAGTGAGATCCTATAATATGTAGTAATGATTACTACATCGCGCAGGGCGCGGTTTTAAGCTGGAGGAAGCGGTATGAGATATAAGATTATAGGGGACAGCTGCCTGGATCTGACAAAGGAAATGAGAAAGGATCCCTGTTATTCCACGATCCCTCTGACACTGATGGTGGGAGAGCGGCATTTTGTGGATGACGAGACCTTTGACCAAAAGGAATTTATAAAAGTAGTAAATGAGTACCCGGAGTGTCCGAAATCGGCCTGTCCGTCTCCGGAGATGTTTAAGGAGGCGTACTGCTGCGAGGAAGAGAACGTGTTTGTGATCACTCTCTCCGCGGCCTTAAGCGGAAGCTATAACAGCGCGGTCCTGGCGAAGTCCCTTTATGAGGAGGAGTATGGGAAGAAAAATATCCTGGTGCTGGATTCAAAATCTGCGTCCAGCGGCCAGTTAAATATCGCCATGTATATCCGGGAACTCTGTGACCAGGGCCTGGAGTTTGACGAGATCTGTGAAAAGGCTGCTGCCTACCGGGACCGGATGAATACGTATTTTGTCCTGGAATCCCTGGATACGCTGAAAAAAAATGGACGCCTTACGGGGCTCCAGGCATTTTTTGCCACCAAGTTAAACATCAAGCCGGTCATGGGTGCGGACAACGGAACGATCATTAAGCTGGACCAGGCCAGGGGGATCCAGAAGGCCCTGCAGCGTATGGCGGAGATCGCCGTGAAGGAAGCTGGGACCACAAAAGACAAGCGTCTGGTGATCGCCCACTGCAACGCCCCAGAGCGCGCCCAGTTCATGAAGGAAAAGCTCTGCTCCATGGCAGAGTTCAAAGAGGTGGTCATCACCGATACCTGCGGAGTATCTACCGTATACGCCAACGACGGAGGCGTGATCTTAGCATTATAGGAGCCAGAAAAGGGCCGGGAGTATCAGTACTCCTGGCCCTGATAAATTTTATTTTCTTTCAGATACCTGGCCATGGAATTCAGCACCAGACGTTTGTTTCCGCTCCATAAGGGGGCTGTCAGCAGGGATCTGGGCCCGTCGCCGGTGAGCCGGTGGATCACCGTTTCCGGAGGAAGGAGCTTTAAACAGTCTCCCACCAGCTCCAGATACTGGGAAAACTCCAGGACCTGGAAGGCGCCCTGGCGGTACAGCCGGTCCAGGTCAGTGCCCTTTAATACATGGAGGAGCTGAAGCTTGATCCCGTCGATCTTAAGGCCTGCCAGGTACCGGATGGTTTCCAGCATATCCTCCCGGGTCTCGCCCGGAAGGCCCAGGATCACATGGACGATGACCGTCAGGCCTGCGGCCCGCAAACGGCGGAAGGCGTCCTCGAAAACGGGAAGCCCATAGCCGCGGCGGATGAACCGGGCGGTGGACTCATGGATGGTCTGGAGGCCCAGCTCCACCCATACGGGCTTTTCCTGGTTCAGCCGGGAAAGGAGAGCCACAGTCTCATCCGGCAGACAGTCGGGCCGGGTGCCGATGGACAGGGCGCAGACCTCCGGCAGGGAGACGGCTTCTGTAAACAGGGCTTCCAGATAGGGAAGAGGGGCGTAGGTGTTGGTGTAGGACTGGAAATAGGCGATATACAGGGCGTCGGGACCGGCCTTTTTCTCCACCAGTTTTTTTGCCAGGTCCGCCTGCTCACGGAGAGAGAGCTGCTTTTTGGCGGCAAAATCCCCGGAGCCGCCCTGACTGCAGAAGATGCAGCCGCCCCGGCCCACAGAGCCGTCCCGGTTGGGACAGGTCATGCCGCCGTCCAGGGCCAGCTTATATACTTTTCTGCCAAACATTTCTTTTAAATGAAAATCCAGAGAATGATAGGGTTTTCCGTTCCAGCTGTTCATGTTTTACAAAACCTTTCCACGAAACTATTGCAAGTATGTAGGTATCTATTATATAATGGGAAAAGGCTGGCTGGCAAGGACCAATGACAGCCATATGGAAAAAGGAGATGGATCGATGGAAAAAAATTTGCTGTTACAGCAGCTGGACGGCGGGAAGGCCGCGGACTTCCTGGAAAAAATGTATGGAAAGGACCATGCAAAGGAAAATAAAAACCGGTATCTCCATGTAATGGAGGGCTTTGTCCAGGCCTTTAAAAATACAGACATGTATCTGTTCACCTCCGCTGGCCGTACAGAGATCAGCGGAAACCACACGGACCACAACCATGGAAAGGTCCTGGCAGGAAGCATCAACCTGGACTGTGTGGCTGCGGCCGCAGCCAACGGGACCGATGAGATCCATATCATCAGCGAGACCTACAACCAGAGGTTTACGATCCGCCTGGACGACCTTTCTCCCAGCGAAAAGATGGCGGGGACCATCGATCTGACCAAGGGAATGTTAATGGGCTTTCAGGAGATGGGGTACAGGATCGGCGGCTTTGACGCCTTTATCACCAGCAACGTCATCAGCGCTGCCGGAGTCAGCTCCTCTGCATCTTATGAGATGCTGATCTGCTCCATGATCAATACCTTCTTTAACGGGAATAAAGTGGATGTGGTCACCTACGCCCATGTGGGAAAATATGCGGAAAACAAATACTGGAACAAAGCTTCCGGCCTGCTGGACCAGATGGCCTGCGCCGTGGGCGGCATGATCACCATTGATTTTAAGGATCCCTTAAAGCCAGTGGTGGAAAAGATCAATTATGATTTCGGAGCCCAGGACCACAGCCTGATCATTGTCCAGACAGGAAAGGGCCATGCGGATCTCAGCGCAGAATACTCCTCCATCCCCTCGGATATGAAAAAGGTAGCTGCCGTGTTCGGAAAAGAGGTCTGCGCCGATATCACAGAGGAAGAGGTCATCGCGCGTGTGACCGAGGTGAAGGAAAAGGCCGGGGACCGGGCGCTCCTTCGGGCGCTTCATTTCTTCGAGGAAAATAAGCGGGTGGAGAAGGAAGTCTGCGCCTTAAAGGAGGACCGGTTTGAGGACTTCCTGGAGCTGATCACTGAATCAGGCAATTCCTCCTGGAAGTGGCTCCAGAACTGTTATGTGCCGGGAAGCGAGGAGCAGGGCATCACCACCGCTCTGGCCCTTACAGAGCTGTTTCTTAAGGAAAAAGGCTGCGGAGCCTGCCGGGTACACGGCGGCGGTTTTGCCGGCGTGATCATGGCCATGATCCCCAATGCCCTGGCAGACGAGTATATTGCATACATAGAAAAAGCCATGGGCCAGGGAAGCGCCTACCGCATGAGCATCCGTCCCTATGGTGCCGTGTGCGTCAATGATTTTATATAAGATGGGATACAGAAAGAGAAACAGAACGCCCGGATGGCCATCGCGGCTTCTGGTGGCAGCGGTCCTTTTGGGAAGCGCCCTGGCGCTGTGGGGCTGTGCTCCGGACGAGGAGGTAAAGAGAGAACGGCAGTGTGTGACTCTGGCCGGAGGGCTCCACGGGGAGCTCATTCACAGGGAGGCCATCGCCCTGGCCGATTCAGTTAATACCTCTGAGTCCACGGTCTATGTGGAGCTGAAGGAGTCCAAGGGCTCTCCTGTGAGCCTGGAAAACCTGTGCCAGGGGAAATATGATCTGGCCCTGGTATCCGGAGATGTGGTTTATGACGCCTGGAACGGGGAAGGGACCTTTGAGGGAGAGAAAAAAGAAAATTTCCGCATCCTCATGGCCTGTTATCCGGCGGCGTCCCAGTGGCTGGCCCGGAGGGACTCGGGTCTGGCCTTTGTCCATGAACTGGACGGCCGGAATCTTTCGGCCGGACCGGCGTTTTCGGAGACGGGAATGGCATCTGCGGCGGCCTTTGACGCCCTGGATATGGATGTGAAGGAAGAAAATTTCTGGCAGCGGGGGATCGAAAACAGTACAGGGATCTTAAGAGACGGGACCGTGGACGGGATCCACGGCTTCCTGGAGGCTCCCGCAGACGTTTTCATCAGACTCTCAGAGGAAATGGAGGTTTCAGTCCTTTCCTATACGGAGGAGGAGCTGGACCGGATCCTGGAGATTAATCCGGGATACCAGAGGCTCACGCTCCCGGCAGGAACATACAGGGGTCAGGAGGATCCTGTGAGGACCTTTGGCTTTCCGGTATTTTTATGCGCCGGAGCGGAGATGGAGGATGGGCTGGCCTATGAGATCGTCAGGGCCATGGATGAAAATATAGGAAAAGCGGGAGATCCGCGCCTGGCGGCCATGGAGGATAAATCCTTTTTGTGCCAGGATGGGTCTGGGCTCCTTCACGAAGGGGCCAGGCGGTATTATCAGGAAAAGGGATATATAGATTAAACAGCTAAAAATAGCGGCGGCTTTACGCAAGGAGGGTTTTATTATGTTATATAAGCAGCTCATTGAACTTTTTGATATCTTAGACAGCGCTTCGGCATCCGGAGCACAGGTGGTGGAATATCTCCGCTCCATCGTTCCGGACTGCCAGGTGGAGACTTACCCGTTGGAGGGACCCAAGGGCCACACAGATATGGTGCGGATCCTGATCCCCGGAAAGAACGGAAAGAGCAAAGGCGGCTCTGCAAAGACCATGGGTATCTTAGGCCGTCTGGGCGGCCTGGGAGCAAGACCGGAGCAGCTGGGCTTCGTTTCTGACGGAGACGGCGCTTTAACGGCTCTGGCAGTGGCTGCAAAGCTTCTGGATATGCAGAAAAAGGGTGATTTCTTAGAGGGAGACGTATTTATCTCTACCCACGTATGTCCCGACGCGCCCACCACGCCCCATGAGCCCGTTCCGTTCATGAACTCCCCGGTTGAGACCTGGCAGGTAAATAAGGAAGAGGTTACCGATGACCTGGACGCCGTTTTAGTGGTGGATACCACCAAGGGCAACCGGATCATCAATCACCGCGGCTTTGCCATCTCCCCCACTGTGAAGGAGGGATACATCTTACGGGTCAGCGAGGATCTTCTGGATGTAATGATCAGCACCACAGGACGGCTGCCCCACGTATTTGCCTTAAGCCAGCAGGATATCACTCCCTACGGAAACGGCCTGTACCACTTAAACAGCATTTTACAGCCGGCAACAGCCACCAAGGCCCCGGTGGTAGGCGTGGCAGTGACCACAGAGACCACAGTGGCAGGCTGTGCCACCGGAGCTACCCATCTGGAGGACCTGGAGGATGCAGGACGGTTTATGCTGGAGGCAGCCAAGGCCTTTGGAAATGGTCTGTGCTCCTTCTACGATGAGGAGGAATTTGGACGGATCCAGAAGCTGTACGGCTCCATGGAGCACTTCCAGACCCTGGGGAAACAGTAATCGGAGAGTTATAAAACATCGGCTTCGATGCATGTCGAAAAACAGGGAAATACATGGTATTTTGAGAAATGTCTGATAAAATCATATTGAAAGGAGGTCTTTCAATATGAGAGAAGACGATTTTGAGGTATATCTCCGGAACACGAATCTGTCGGAAAATACCATCGCATCCTACAAATTTGCTGTCAAGCAGTATTTCGCCCAGTTCGATACGGTGACGCAGAAAAAGCTGCGGGACCATAAGATTTGGCTGATCGAATCCTATAAGCCCAAAACGGTGAATTTAAGGATCCGCGCCATCAACTGCTACCTGGACAGCATTGGAAAGGGAGAGTGGAAGCTGCAGTTTGTAAAGGTGCAGCAGAAGGCCTTTCTGGAGAATGTGATCAGCGAGGCGGATTATGAGTATTTTAAAAGCTGCTTAAAGCGGGACGGAGAGCTGTTCTGGTATTTTGCAGTCCGCTTTATGGCAGCCACCGGGGTCCGGGTCAGCGAGCTGATCCAGATCAAGGCGGAGCATGTACAGATCGGATATATGGATCTGTATTCCAAAGGCGGAAAGCTGAGGCGGATCTACATACCGAAGCTTTTGCAGGAGGAGGCGCTGGCCTGGTTGGAAGGAAGAAACCAGACCAGCGGCTTTCTTTTTTTAAACAAGCAGGG
>ULQT01015286.1_pt1 | contig 12524 bp, 9 predicted proteins | sample 1954791 | NCBI WGS metagenome assembly ULQT01 (sample SAMEA4835663, study PRJEB28245) | human gut metagenome | biome: gut microbiome; material: fecal sample | place: Denmark | collected 2008 | reverse complement strand
ATTAAAAATATTGGAAATACAGTTTTAAAGATTATGCTATAGCAATTGTAAACTTCGGTATATGTTAATTCTTATATGTTAATTCTGATTTTAGCATAAAGAGCATAATTATGCAATATAGTTCAGGAAAATTAAGAATTCAGAAAGGATGTTACTATGAATAAATTTAAAAAAGCAATCAGTATGATGTTATCATTTGTTATGTTGAGTACTCTATTGTTTAGCAATGTAATTGCAGTACAGGCTTCATCATCAATGGAGGCTGGTCATACTTACAATTATAATTTCAGAACTTTGGATACAAGTATAAATATAGGTGAAAACAGTACTTATACTACGAGCGACGGGTGTATGGATATAAGCACAAATGCAAGCGGAAAAGTTTCATATAATACAGGAGGACACGGCATAGCAATTAATGGTACAAACGGTACAGCGGCATTTTCCTTTAATGTACCGGGAAATGCGGAAATAAGCATTAGCCGCTGTCAGTATACTTCTGCATCTGCACTTCCTATAACTGCAAGTGCAACATCAGGTGTTATTACTGCTTCTATTGACAATGCTGTTTCTTCTGACGGAGAAACCGGCACAATTACATATACAGGCGGTGCGGCTTCTATAACTATAACTGTACCTGCTGTAAGCTATATACATGAAATGTCTGTAATGGTAGAAGCTGAGCGTCTTTATCCCGGTGAAGTATGGGACTTTGGTGCGGTTGCAGCGGGAGATAGTGTATCAAACAATATGATTACTGTAAGTAATCTAGCTGAGGCTTTTGCTGAAAATAACGGCAAACAGGGAACTCTTTTAGGCAAAACATATTCTTTTGGAGATGTATCATATATTGCAAATGCAAATGACAGATTTATCTCTTCAACAGCAGGTCTTGAAAATGTAACTTATGGCAAGTGGGCTTCATCTTCAATTGCTTTTGATGATGGATATACTTCAAATGGATGTATATATGCAAATGGAAGCGGCGGTGCCGGCAGAAGGTGTATAACTGTTGACAATTGTAAAACAGGCGATCTTGTTACAATTTACATGGGAGTAAGTGCTGATACTACACTTCATTTTGTAAACGGCACTGATGACCAGACTGCTGCAGCAACAGGTTCAGGCAAATATTCATTTGTTTGTCAAAAGGCAGGAAGTTATAAATTTTACGTAGATACAACAAACAACGCTAAACCATATTATTACAGAATAAATAGAGCGGCTGTTGTTGAAGTAAGCGGTGTTATAACTAACCCTTATTCTGATTCAACAACAGTTTCATCAATAAATTTTAAAAATACCGAAACAGATACGGTTACATCTGCAAGTGTAAATGCTGACGGAAGTTATACAGTTTATTTACAGCCAGGCTATTCCTACATGGCAAGTATAGGAAATACAGGTTATGCAGTAAATAATGAAAATAATATTGTTAATGTACCTTATACAAATGAGTCATATACAAGTGGTGTAACATACAACACTGATGTTATTACTCAGGAACTTGTAAATATAAGCGGTACATATCCTACAGATACAGATATTAATATAACAGCAATTAAGTTTGTGCCTGTAGATGCTACTCTTGAAACTATAAGTGCTGTATTAAATAACGGTACATACAGTGCAAATATTATTTCAGGTAAGGAATATTATATTGATGTTACAGCAAGTCTTGATTATCAACTGACTGACAACAGTGCTGTAAATATTACAGAAACAGCTGTAAGGAATATTGATATGACAGCAAAGACAGCTTATGCAGTAAGCGGTAATTTTTACAGCTTAGCTGCATTTCCTGAAAACAATACTGCTGTAACAGGTGTTACAGAAATAAGTTTCAGACATAGTGACGGAAGTGTATATTATGCTGATATAACAGGAAACAGTTACAGTGTTAATTTAAGAGATGGTGAGTATACAGTTGCTCTTGATCCTGCACATAATACAGTGTCACACGTGTCTGTAAGCGGTGCTGCTGTTACAAAGAATGTGTATGTTGATGACAGAGAACCTGTTGAACCGGCAGAAAGCAATACCGTTTATGTAGGACCGACAAGAGCATACAAGACAATTAATGATGCTCTTGAAGCTGTAAGTTCACTTGCAACAAGTGAAAATAACAGAGCATACATTGTTGTTGATCCAGGGGTATACAGGGAACAGCTTAATATTACTACTCCTTATGTAACAATTAAGAGTGCAAGCGGAAATAAAGATGTTACTATCACATGGTATTACGGTATTGATTACAAATATTACAGTCTTAATGCAAAAGGTTTTTATGATAAGGCTTTAGCAGCTGATAAATACAGCAAAAATGAGTGTGTACAGAACTGGGGTACTACAGTTTATGTTGGTGCTGACGGATTCAGTGCAGAAAATATTGTTTTTGAAAATTCCTTCAACAGATATTTTACTGATGAAGAGTTTGAAGACGGAGTTGAACTTATAACAACAAACAGTACAAATAATGCACAGCTTGAGAGGACTTCTGACCTTCCTGATTCATACGCAAGAAGAAAGGATGGAACAAAGACTAACAATGCAATTGAAAGAGCTGCTGCAATTGTAATTAAAGCAGATAATACAGAATATTATAATTGTAGTTTCTTAAGTTCTCAGGATACTGTTTATACAGGCAATGCAAACCAGAATTCTTATTTTAAAAACTGTTACATTGAAGGTATGACTGATTATATTTTCAGTGATACAGGTAATTGTGTTTTATTTGAAGATTGTCAGCTTGCATGGGCAGGTTATACAAACAGTGCCGCAGGCGGTTATATTACAGCAACAAGAGGCAATTACTTATTCAGAAACTGTGAAATACTTGATGCACCTGCTGATTATGAAGTTTTGCAGACTGCAGGTTATTTTGGCAGACCTTGGGGTGCAAATGCAAAAGTTATATTCTTGAATACAAGTATTACAGGTGCAGGCATTACAAGTACAGGCTGGAGTGAAATGAGCGGTGTTCAGCCTGATGCACCTACTGTTACATTTAAGCAATATGGTACAACATGGGACGGTGAAGCCTTTGATACAAATGCTTTATATGACAAACTTACAGAGGAAGAATATAATGCAATAAGTGATTCTGACTTTTTAGGTGACTGGATACCTGTACACTATACAGCACAGGCAAGCTTTGAGGTAAACAGTGAAGAAACAACTGAGGTTATTACAGAGCCAACAACAGAAGAAACAACTGAAGTTTCTTCAGAGGAAATAACTGAAGTGACAACTGATGCTGATGCAAATGAAATGACTGAAACAGAAACAGAAGGTAATAACGTAGAAGTAACTGTAAATGATACTGACAAAAATAATAATTTAAATATTGAAGACGCCAATGAAAACAGCTTTGAAGAAGAAGCTGAACAGGAAGAAACAACTGTTTGTGACAACAGTGAGTTGGCTGATGTAAGTTTAGATTAATATATTATTTGTTAATGTTTATAACGAGGCTTCCCTTAAAGGGAAGCCTTTTATAAATAGAATAAAATTTGTATTAAAATTATACTATATTTATTCTTGACTTTTTAAGCGGGGATGAGTATAATTATATTAATATGCACCCATAGTTAAACGGATATAATAAGCCCCTCCTAAGGGCTAGTTATGGGTTCGATTCCCATTGGGTGTATTAAAAAGGCTGTCAATAGACAGCTTTCTTTATTGTACGATAAAAAAGGTCCCTTTAGAAGGGACCTTTAATCAATTTACTTTAAAATTGTAATTGAAACAGGGTTATTTAACGGAGGTATGCTCATAGTCATAGCCTTGCCGTACTCAACCTTTAATTTAGCATCAACATCAATTGAATTAATGTCAACTTCATTGCCGTCTTTATCTGTAACTTTTACAGCATCAGACTTATTAAGTCTTACATCCCCTTTAACCTCGTCGTTAAAAAGGATTTCTTCTTCAGATACTTCAGTAACAATACCTGTACCGATAACAGTTTCAGGTTCAACAGCCTCTTCAGATACTACATCATCTTCAACAAGTGTATCATTACCTGTAATTATGTTTAAAGTATCCTTATCTTCCCCAATATCAAAGGAAAGCAGGTCTGTAACTACGTCAGTAGGAATATAAGCTGATGAGTTAATAATAACAGGTGCTGCACTTAAAGGCATAGGTGCTGTCTTTGCAATTGTATACCCGTTTTCACCAATTGTAAATGTAATGTAAAGAGGGCCTCCGTTAGAAATTGCAACAGATTTTGTTTCTGCTGTCCATTCTATATTTAAGCCTAATGCTTCGGCTACAGGTCTTACAGGGATATATGTAACACCGTCTTCAACAACAACGCTGCTATTTTCTACAACCTTACCGTCAATTGCTACTGTTGTACTTTCAGCAAATGCAGATGTACTCATTGCCCCTATAAGTGCTAATGTGCATAAAATTTTCTTTTTCATAGTCATATACACTCCTTTCAGGACATAGTATATAATATTTTGGAGATTAAAGCAATTACAGATTTATTAAGATTGCTGAATATAACTGTAATATGTGTAAAAAATATGTAATAGAGGTGAGATAATGGGTAAAAAAATACTATTTTTGTTATGTTTACTATTTACTGTAAATTGCTATGGTGCTGAAAAAACACCGGAGGTAAATGCTTTGTCGGCTGTACTTATTGACGCTGATACCGGAAGAGTGCTTTGGGGAAAAAAGGAAAATGAGCCTATGGCTATGGCAAGTACGACAAAAATAATGACTGCTATAGTTACACTTGAAAATGCAGATATAAATGAAATGGTTACTGTATCTAAAAATGCAGTACTTGCACCGCCTGTTAAAATGCACTTGCAAGTAGGAGAAAAACTTACTTTGGAACAGCTGTTATATGCCTTGCTTATGCAAAGCTCTAATGATGCCGCTGTTGCAATTGCTGAAAAGGTTGGAGGCAATGTTGAAAATTTTTGCAGTATGATGAATAAAAAGGCAAAAGAACTTGGGTGCTTGGATACGGAATTTGTAACGCCTAACGGACTTGATAAAGGAAATCATCACTCAACAGCCTATGATATGGCTCTTATAGGTGCATACGCAATAAAAAATGAAGAGTTTATAAGAATAAGCAATACTAAAAATATATCTTTTGCATCAAATAAAAAAAGCTATTCAATTGTAAATAAAAACCAGCTTTTAAATTCCTATGAAGGAGCAATAGGAATAAAAACAGGTTTTACGGGAAAAGCAGGACACTGTTTTGTTGGTGCTGCAAAAAGAAATGGTATTACTCTTATTTCTGTTGTGCTTGCAAGTGGATGGGGAAGTGCCGGTAAGGCAAGAAAATGGAGCGATACAAGAGAAATATTAAATTATGGCTTTGATAATTACAAGAAATATAGTATAATAGGAGATAATGTGGAAGTATGTGTAGATAAAGCTAAAGTCAATAAGACTATATTAGAGTATGACAAGTGTATTGAGCTTATTATGAAAGACAGTGAAGCAGAAAGTATCAAATTTAAAAATAATGTGCCTGAAATAATAGAGGCACCTATAAAAGCAGGTCAGAAGATAGGCAGCGGTGAGATTTATATTGGTGATAAAAAAATTAGTGAAGTTGACATTGTAGCTTCTGAGGACATTGAAAAGCACAGCTTAGGCAACAGCTTTAACAAAATTATAAAGGACTGGATTGAGTTAGTATGTTAATGAGATTACAAAAGTATCTGGCTGAGGCTCAGGTTGCCTCAAGAAGAAAAGCAGAAGAAATAATACTTGAGGGAAGAGTAAATGTAAACGGTAAAAAAGTAACAGAGCTGGGTACAAAGGTTGAGAGTGAAATTGATGAAATAACTGTTGACGGAAAAAAAGTGGAAATATGTGAAAAAATGGTTTATATAATGCTTAATAAGCCTGAGGGCTGTGTCACAACAGTTAAGGATCAGTTTGGGAGAAAGAGTGTTATTGACTATGTAAAAGATGTAGGAGAAAGGGTTTATCCCGTGGGCAGACTTGATTATGACACATCAGGTCTGCTTATCATTACTAATGACGGTGAGCTTACATATAGGCTGACACATCCTAAGCATAATATTGAAAAAACATATATAGCTGAGGTTGATAAAGTACCTGATGAAGAAGCAATGGAAAAGTTCAGAAACGGTATTATAATTGATGGAAGAAAAACAGCACTTGCAAAAATAAAAATAATAAAAAAAGGTAAACTAACAACACTGAATATAAAAATAAAAGAGGGAAGAAACAGACAGGTAAGAAAAATGTGTGCTGCCATAGGCTGTAATGTAATTACGCTGAAAAGAATAGCAACAGGAAAACTTGAGCTTGGTAATCTGGAAAAAGGTAAGTACAGGTATTTGACTGATGAGGAAATTAAATACATTAAAAACTTGTAATAAAATAAAAAGCTGATTTTAAAGGCTGTTAATAAAAATATTTTGTATTAAAGTGGAGCAGATGTTAATCTGCTCCATTTTTTGTCCAAATAGGACAGTATAATTGCATTTAACTAAGGAGATTTTAATATTGTGAGGTGAGTTAAATGCAAAAAAGAAAAATATTTTTTTTAGCGGGAATAATTTTGCTTTTTACTTTATTATATTTTGTAATTGAATACATTTTTATACCTAAAAATATTTATATGACAACAGGAGAAAGCTATGTTGTAAATATGTCAGCTCCATTTAACGGTGAAGTTGGGAGCAATGAAGTAATAAGCATTAATAATGAAAAAGTTAAAGATAATATTGAATTAGATTTAAAAGATGATAATGTTATCAGCAGTGAAGAAGCAACTACTGCTGATATGAGAGTAAAGCTGCTAGGACTACCTATAAAGAAAGTGCAGCTTTGCTTTATGCCGGAAAAAAGAGTTGAGGTAATAGGAAAAACAGTTGGGATATGTGTAGATACAAAGGGTGTTCTTGTACTTGGTGTTGGACAAGTAAAAAGTACAGATAATAAAGTTTATACTCCGTGCAAGAATATATTAAAATCAGGCGATATTATATTATCGGTAAACGGTGAAAAGGTTGATAACAAAGAAGAGTTAATAAAGGCTGTAAACAGTGAAAAAGCTGTTAATATGAAAATACTGAGAAAAAATAATGAGTTGTCATTGCAAATTCAGCCAATTATGTCTGTTGATGATAATAGCTATAAATTGGGTCTATGGGTCAGAGACAGCACACAGGGAATTGGTACAATAACCTATTATGATAAAAAAAGCAATACATTTGGTGCTCTAGGTCATCCGATAAATGATGTTGATACAGGTGAACTTATGGAAATAGAAGGCGGAGAAATACTTGAGGCAAAAATAGAAAAAGCAGAAAAAGGAAGAGCAGGGATGCCGGGTGCACTGATAGGAAATATTTACTTTGATGAAACAATTGGCTACGTTGAGAGCAACAAGTGCAACGGTGTTTTCGGACATATGTGCAGTGATATTAAAGGTACAGAAATGCCAATAGGCTACAAAAATGACGTAAAAATTGGAAATGCGTCAATATTTGTCAATATAGGTGGTAAATTTGTCGGAAAATACGGTATTCATATTGATAGCATAAACAAGTATAATACAAGTGACACCAAAAACTTTGTTTTGACAATAACTGACAAGAAGCTGCTGGATATGACAGGGGGAATTGTTCAAGGTATGAGCGGCTGTCCTGTGGTGCAGGATGGAAAACTAATAGGTGCAGTTACTCATGTTTTTGTAAATGATCCGACTAAGGGATATGGAATATTTATAGAAAATATGATGGATTTTTAGAAAAGTTATTGACTAATTCTAAAAGTATGTTAAAATATGTATATAGACAAAAAGTGTTAATAAAATGTTTAAAATGTGAAGTGGAGGGCCTTGTATGAATATAATATTATCAGTAAATGATGAAATTGAAAGAATGAGCCTTAAAGCGGTATTAAAAAGAGTAGATATTATATCTGACATCACTGTTATGGATGATGTAAATACAATAATAAGCTTTATGGAGAACAGTACTAAAACTATAGCTATTATCGGTCTTGAAAAATTTATAGACAGTGTAATGGAGACGTTTTCTAATATAAGAGATTTGAAATTAAAAAATTCAGAAGCTAAATTTATCCTTATAGCTGACAGGGATGAGGATGTGATAACTTCTGCTGCTTTCAGGTTTGGTATTAATTATGTAATTGTAAGACCGTATGAACTTGAAACAATAGTTGAAAGAATTCAGGATTTAACGGTTTCCGGTGTTATTATAAACGAAAACCTTGAAAATAAAAACAAGCAAGTATATATTGAGAGAATGACCTCGTCCATATTAAATGGGACGGGCATTCTTCCTAATCTGAAAGGATATAAATATCTTAAAGAAGCAATTGTCAGCGGTTATTCTAACAGAGAAATGCTTGATGCAGTTACTAAGTTCCTTTATCCTGAGATTGCAAAAAACAACAATACAACTGCGGACAGAGTTGAAAGAGCGATAAGACACGCAATAGAGTCTGCATGGAATAAATGCGGAGGAAATGGATTTTATGAAAAGATGGGCTTTGGAAGTGCCTATGATAATAAAAGACCAACAAACAGTGAGTACATATTTGCAGTTGTTGAATATTTAAATAACCATGCTTTATAATAAAAATCCGGTGTCAATGTATAAGAGATGCCGGTTTTTTTCATTAAAATAAACTTAGTGTAATTATGACAAAAATATTAAATTAAGGCTTATATTGTTTTATACAGGTATATATTAATAATAATTTGTTGCATTGTTTAACAAACTTATGTTATAATATATAAAGAGTTTAATTAAGGAGTATGCGTATATGAACAATAAGGCTCTCAGAGTGTTGGAATTTAATAAAATAATTGATATGCTGAGACAGTATGCCGCCTCTGAAATGGGAAAGGCAATTGTTGATAATTTAATGCCCAGTACAGACATTAATGAAATTACTTTAAATCAAAAAGAGACTTCAGAGGCTGTATCAATGATACTGAAAAAGGGCTCTTTGGGTTTAGGAGGACTGCGTCCTGTTGAAGAATATATAAAAAGAGTAAATGTCAGCGGGGTATTGAATATTGATGAACTTATTCATATAGGTGATTTTCTGAGAGTATCAAGACGTGCTAAAGATTATGCAAAAAGTGAAAGTAAAAATGACAGCTTTCCTTTGCTTGAACCTCAGTTTAACTCAATAGAAACAGTGAACGATCTTGAAAGGGAAATTGAAAGATGTATTCCGTCACCAAGTGAAATTGTTGATGACGCTTCAAGAACGTTAAGAGAAATAAGAAGAAATATAAGAATTGCAAATGACAGAATAAAGGAACAGCTTAATTCCATTATTCATTCAAATACCTATAAAAATATGCTCCAGGAGGCTGTAATTACAATAAGAAATGAAAGATACTGCGTACCTATAAAGCAGGAATATAAAAATGCTTTTTCAGGTCTTATACATGACCAGTCTGCGACAGGAGCTACTGTATTTATTGAACCTATAAGTGTTGTGCAGCTCAATAACAAAATAAAAGAACTCCATAATAATGAAAAGACAGAAATTGAAAGAATACTTGCACTTTTATCTGCAAAAGTAGCTGATAATTCAGAAGTAATATTATCAAATGCAGATATTCTGGCACATATAGATTTTGTATTTGCAAAAGCTGAGCTTTCTATAAAAATGAAAGGCATTGAGCCTAAGTTTAATAACAGCGGATATGTAAATATTAAAAAGGCAAGACATCCTTTGCTTGACAGTAAAACTGTTGTACCTACTGATATTTATATAGGCAAGAAGTTTAATACACTGCTTATAACAGGACCTAATACAGGGGGTAAGACCGTAAGCCTTAAAACACTTGGTCTTTTTACGCTTATGGGTCAGGCCGGACTGCATATTTCAGCCTTTGATAATTCTGAACTTGCAGTGTTTGACAATGTATTTGCTGATATTGGTGATGAACAGAGCATTGAACAGAGCTTAAGTACATTTTCATCTCATATGACAAATATTGTTAAGATACTTGACAGTGTTACACCGGATTCACTTGTGCTTCTTGATGAACTTGGTGCAGGTACTGATCCTACTGAAGGTGCAGCTCTTGCTATTTCTATAATAAAATATCTTCATGCTTTAGGCGTGCGTACTGCTGTTACTACTCATTACAGTGAATTAAAGGTGTTTGCACTGACTACAGAAGGAATTGAAAATGCTTCCTGTGAATTTGATGTGGAAACATTAAGACCGACATATAGACTTCTTATAGGAGTACCGGGAAAAAGTAATGCTTTTGCTATTTCTCAAAGACTTGGACTGCCTGAATATATTATAAATGAAGCTAAAGAGGTGTTGAGCCACGAAGATCTTAGGTTTGAGGATGTAATAACAGACCTTGAAATAAGCCGTAAAGCTCTTGTAATTGAACAGGAGAAAGCAGAGGAGTACAGAAAAGAGGCTCAAAGGCTTAAAAGCGAGACAGAAAAACAGAGAAACAAGCTTGAAGAACAGAGAGAAAAAATAATAAGACAGGCAAATGAAAAGGCAAGATCCCTTATAAGTGATGCTAAAGATGAGGCTGACGCAATAATAAAAGAAATGCGTAAAATGCAGAGGGATGGTTTAAATACTCAGGCACTTGAGGAGCAGAGAGCAAAACTTAAAGATAAAATGAGTAAGGTTGAAAGTAAACTGTCTGCAAAGGGTGAACATAAAGTACCAAAGACTTTAGTCAAAGGTGACAGAGTTAAAATACACTCATTAAATCAGACAGGTATTGTGTCTGTGCCGCCTAATAAAAACGGCGATGTTAAAGTAAAGGCCGGTATTATGACGATAACTGTAAATATTAAGGATTTGTCTCTTGATACCAGTGAAGAACAGCTTACTTATGAGCCTAAGAAATTTGCTACGAATATTTCAAGAAAGAAAAGAAGCAATGTTTCAGCGGAAGTTGATTTAAGAGGTATGCTTGCTCTTGAGGCAATTGATAAGTTGGACAAGTACCTTGACGATGTTTATTTGGCGGGGGTATCACCTGTAACCATTATACATGGCAAGGGCACCGGTGCGTTAAGAAAGGCTGTACATGAATACCTGAGGGGAAATCCCAGGGTTAAAGGCTACAGGCTCGGTCAGTACGGAGAGGGAGAAGCCGGTGTAACTATTGTTGAAATGAAATAATAATATCATCATTGTGCTCAAGCACGAAAAGGAAACCGGTGTAATTATTATTGAAATAAAATAAAAAGGATAATAAGAGGATGCAAAAGGAGAAAGAATTTATGGATAATAACAACACAAAATTGAGGGTCTTAATTATTGATGATGATGTGCATATAGCTGAACTTATTTCTCTTTACATGGAAAAAGAAGGATATGAAACTTTTGAAGTACACAGTGGTGATGAAGCAATTGAGGCTTTTAAGAAATTTGACCCGCATATGGTGCTGCTGGATATAATGCTGCCTGGTATTGATGGATACCAGGTATGCAGAAAGATACGCCAGATAAGTAATACACCTATCATAATGCTTACAGCAAAAGGTGATACCTTTGACAAGGTTTTAGGACTTGAAATGGGTGCCGATGATTATATGGTAAAACCATTTGATTCTAAAGAATTGGTTGCAAGGGTTAAAGCTGTTTTAAGAAGATATGATACTAAAAAGGAAAATGAGATAAAAAAGATTGTGTATCCTAATCTTGTAATTAATCAAGGAACTTATCTTGTTACATACCATGGCAGGGATATATCGCTGCCTCCTAAGGAATTTGAACTTTTAAGTTTTCTTGCACAGCATCCTAATCAGGTGTTTACAAGAGAAAAACTCCTTGACAAAATATGGGGGTATGAGTTTGTAGGGGATACAAGGACTGTTGATGTACATATAAAAAGAATAAGAGAAAAGCTAAACCAAGACGATCCGTGGAGTATAATGACTATATGGAGTGTAGGATATAAATTTAGTGTTAAAAGTTAAAAAAATACTTGAAAAATACGGTATTGTGTGATATAGTTAAAAAGATAGATTGCAGAGGACTAAATTGTCTTATGTTATAAAAGCGACCCAACAGTGTAAATACAGGGTAAAGTGCTTAATAAAGTAAGTATATTATCAGGAGGTGTCATAATGAGTACAGCATTTATTATTATTTGTGTTTTAATTGCTATTGCAAGTTTTGCATTAGTTGCTTTAATTCTTATGCAGAAGAAACAGGCGGCAGGCTTTACAAGTGCTATGGGCGGCGGTATGAGTTCAGGTCAGTCTACTTACTGGGATAAGAACAAGAAAAACTCTATGGAGGGTAAGCTTGAATTTTATACTAAGGTTGTAGCTGTTGTATATGTTCTTCTTATTCTTGCAAGTAATTTTGTAAAATAATAAAGTAATGTAAAAAACTGCTGTGCTTAAAAGTGCAGCAGTTTTTTGTTTATAAAACAATTTTGTTTTACAAAATAGTTTGTAGTATAAGGAAAAAGGTTGTATAATATAAATAAGAATATTGCCATAAAATAAAGTTATATGATATAT
>ULQT01035380.1_pt1 | contig 12534 bp, 9 predicted proteins | sample 1954791 | NCBI WGS metagenome assembly ULQT01 (sample SAMEA4835663, study PRJEB28245) | human gut metagenome | biome: gut microbiome; material: fecal sample | place: Denmark | collected 2008 | reverse complement strand
CGAATGGCAAAACAAGGCGTTGTGATATAGTGAGTTACTAACAACTCACGCGACAAATCCGGTTACGGAAAAAGATTGCGCCGTTCCTCCGTGTTTTGCGTACCGACGAAGGATTCTTCACCGACTAATTTTGAACCTAAAAAAATTAAGGACGATGAAGAGTACATTTTCAGTTATCTACTACCTCAAACGTCAGGTAGTGAAAAAGGACGGGACAGTACCCGTCATGGGACGTATCACGGTGGACGGAAGCCAGACACAGTTCAGCTGCAAACTGACCGTCGATCCCAAGCTGTGGGATACCAAAGGAGGACGTGTCACGGGCAGAAGCACGGCTGCACTCGAAACGAACCGTATGCTCGACAAGATGCGCGTACGCATCAACAAGCACTATCAGGAAATCATGGAGCGTGACAACTTCGTCACTGCGGAAAAGGTGAAAAACGCCTTTCTCGGACTGGAACACCGCTACCACACGCTGTTGCAGGTGTTCAGGCAACACAACGAGGACTATGCCAAGCAGGTGGAGGCAGGCATGAAAGCCAAAGGCACGTTTGACAAGTACAAGATCGTTTACAAGCACCTGCAAGAGTTTCTCACCATCCGCTACCATGTGAAGGACATTGCCCTGAAAGAGCTTACACCCGCTTTCATTTCCGATTTTGAAATGTTCCTGCGCACGGACAAACACTGCTGCACCAATACCGTGTGGCTGTATGTCTGCCCGCTTCGGACGATGGTGTTCATCGCCATCAACAATGAGTGGCTCACGCGCGACCCGTTCCGTGAGTATGAAATCAAGAAGGAGGAAACGACCCGCAGCTTTCTGACGAAAGATGAAATCCGCCTGCTGATGGAAGGTAAACTGAAGAATGCGAAGCAAGAACTGTATCGTGATTTATACCTGTTCTGCGCCTTCACGGGCTTGTCGTTCGCCGATATGCGCAACCTGACGGAAGAGAATATCCGCACCTACTTTGATGAACACGAGTGGATAAACATCAACCGCCAGAAGACGGGGGTGGTGTCCAACATCCGTATGCTCGACATAGCGAAGCGCATCATCGACAAATACCGTGGGCTGTGCGGGGACGGCAGGATATTCCCCGTACCCCACTATAACACGTGCCTTGCCGGAATCCGTGCCGTCGCCAAGCGTTGCGGTATCACCAAGCATATTACATGGCATCAAAGCCGCCACACGGCAGCCACGACGGTGTTCCTCTCCAACGGCGTACCCATCGAAACGGTCAGTTCCATGCTGGGACACAAGAGCATAAAGACAACGCAGATATACGCGAAAATAACCAAAGAGAAGCTCAATCAAGACATGGAGAACCTTGCCGCGAGATTGAACCAAATCGAAGAATTTGCAGGTTGCACCATCTAAAACAGAGAAGCCATGAAACGTGACATAATCATCATTGAGGACAAGGCGGTCAGCGTAACCGGTAACGATGTATGGATGACCGCCGGAGAAATCGCCGGACTGTTCCACACGGGTGTCCCGGCAGTGAACGCCGCCATTAAAGCCATTCTCAAAGCGGACGTATTGAGCGACTACGAGGTATGCCGCTACATTCAACTTGAAAACGGTCTGTATGCGGATGTTTACTCGCTTGAGATCATCATACCCATTGCTTTCCGGCTGAATACTTATTGCACGCACGTGTTCCGCACGTGGCTGGTGGGTAAAGCTCTCTCGAAAGAAAAGCGACAGGCATACGTGATGTTCATACAGAACGGGAAAGCCGGGTATTGCTGAACATACATATAGACGAAACAAAAGGAAACGGACAGCCTAATTTGAGTTGTCCGTTTCCTTTTTGTTCGTTTTCATGTTTCCTTTATTCTATTGGCTTGCGGTAATTCGCCTCCAGCAGTTCACGCAATCCCGATTCGGGGTAAAGTACTTTTCCTCCTAAAAGGATGAAGGGCAACACCCTGTTGTTGCGGTATTCCTGCAAGGTACGGCGGCTCACACGGAGCAACTCCGCCACCTCCCTGTCCGTCAGGTAACGTTCCCCGTCCAGCGGCGGGCGGTAACTTTCCAAAAATGCGGAGAGCCATTTAGAGCCTTTGCGCATATTCTGTACCACGGTGGCAAGCGGCTCGTCCTCCAGTGTAAAAACATTGTTGTTCTCGTTCATCATGACTTTGGATTCAGTGGGTGAATAACAAGATTATCTGCCGCCGGGATAGAGCGTGCCAATAAGCGGAATCAGCCTTCTGACTTCTTCCAGCTTGTAATAGAACCTGCGGTTTATCTGCGAGTAGCCGATAAGCCGCTTGTCACGCAGCGTCTGCAACGTGCGCGGGCTGATTCTCAACTGCCCGCAGACTTCCTCGCCCGTGAGCCACCTTTCCAGCCGCCCTCCGTCGCTCTTACGCCTCAGGGCGGCAACCTTCTCCGAGAGGGCGTTGAAGGATGCCACCATCATCTCGAAGGTCTTTTTCTCGATAGATACAATTTCCATATTCAAAACATTTCAGGTTTGCCGCAAAGGTAACGCTGTCCCCGTGAACACATATCGTTTCCCGCTGAAAGGCTGTATGTTGCGCCGCCTGTCCGGGTTACGGAGCCATTTCCGATAAAAATCTTACGTGAGACACGTAGTGAGCTGTTAAAGCCCCTTTTGTTTATTGCCGAATTTTGCCGCAGGAACCAAAAGAAAGGACTGAATATGAAAGTAATAACGATGGAAAGTTCCGCCTTCACCGCATTGACGGAACAGATAGCCGAGATAGCGGCACACGTGCGTGCCGTTTCCGGCGAAAGAAAGGAAAAATCCGCAGACAGGTTGCTCACCACCCGTGAGGCGGCGCACCTGCTGAATGTGAGTACCCGCACCCTCCAGCGTATGCGCAGCGAGCATCGCATCGGCTATGTGGTGCTGCGCGGCAAGTGCCGTTACCGCCAGTCAGAAATCGACCGCCTGCTTGCGGACTGCACCATAGTTGAGGATGCGGCAACACCTACGGAACTGAAACGCAACCATACGCTGCGCACGGGCGGCAGCAAACCCAAAGGAAGGAGGACGTGACGTATGGAACTGCTTACCCGAAACAATTTCGAGAGCTGGATGCAGAAACTGATGGAACGGATCGACCGTCAGGACGAACTACTGCTCTCTTTGCAGCCGTCCGGCAAAGCTCCGAATCCGATAGAACGTATCAGGATGTTCGACAACCAAGACCTCTGTATGCTGCTCCAGATCAGCAAGCGTACCTTGCAACGCTACCGCAGTATTGGCGCGTTGCCGTATAAGACGCTCGGTAAAAAGACCTATTACAGCGAGGAGGACGTGCTGACGTTCCTTTCCGGACACGTAAAGGACTTCAAAAAAGAAGATATAGCCTTCTACAAGGCTCGTATCCATAATTTCTTTCATAAATAACCCATTAAAACATTTTTCAGATGGCAAAGAAAAAAGACGAAAAGGACGTGCTGGTAGTCCGTGACGAGAAGACGGGCGAGATCAGCGTGGTAGCCGGGCTGGATGCAGACGGCTCTCCCAAGCGTACCCCCGCGAAAGCGGAGAATGCGCAGAGTTTCCTGCAATTCGACCGCCACGGCGATGTGCTGGACAACTTCTTCAAAAACTTCTTCCGGCAGTGCAAGGAACCCAGCCGCTTCGGTTTCTACCGTGTCGCGGCAGACCAAGCCGACAAACTGATGGAGGTGATGAAAGACCTGCTGAAAGACCCCGAAGCCAACAAAGAACTGCTTGCGCCCCACAAGGTGGACACTTCCGGCTACGAAAAGCAGGTGAAGGAAGAACAGACCGCCGGAAAGACGGAGCAGACGGAACAAAAGCAGGAAGAGCAGCCCAAAGAAAACCAAAAACAGGAAGAAATGGAAAAGAAGCAGGAAAGCCCGCAACAACAGACGCAAGGCAGACGGGGCTACCAGCCCATTGACGAGAGCAAAATCAACTGGCAGGAGCTGGAAGAGAAATGGGGCGTGAAACGTGCCGACCTTGAAAAGTCCGGCGACCTTACCAAGATGCTCAACTACGGCAAGTCCGACTTGGTGAAGGTGTCACCCAAGTTCGGCGGCGAGGCTTTCGAGCTGGATGCCCGCCTCTCCTTCAAGAAGGACAGCGAGGGCAATGTCAGCCTCGTGCCGCACTTCATCCGCAAGGAACAGAAACTCGACGAGTACAAGGAACACAAGTTCTCCGACGAAGACCGTAAGAACCTGCGCGAAACGGGCAACCTCGGCAGGGTTGTGGACATCGTGGACAAAGAAACGGGTGAAATCATCCCCTCGTTCATCAGCATAGACCGCAAGACGAATGAAATCACGGACATTCCTGCAAACAAGGTGCGCATACCGGAGCGCATCGGAAAGACGGAAATCACCAAGCAGGAGCAGGATATGCTGCGTGCCGGACTGCCCGTGCGCGACAAACTCATCGAACGCAACGACGGCAGGAAGTTCGTCACCACTCTTCAAGTGAACGTCGAGCAGCGAGGCGTGGAGTTCGTACCGGGAACCGGCAGGTCACCCCGTACCGCCCAGACGCAGGAAGCCAAGAACAATCAAACACAGGGACAAGCGCAAGGCATGGAAAACTCCGCAGCCCCACAGAAAGAGCAACGCCACAACACGTGGACGAACGCCGACGGCAGCATCCGTCCCATCAGCAAATGGAGCGGTGTGAATTTCACGGAGCAGCAGAAAGCCGACTATGTGGCAGGCAAAACCATCAAATTGGAGAACGTGACCGACAAGCAAGGCTTCCACGCCACGATGTACATCAAGTTCAACCCGGAGAAGGGACGCCCATACCGCTATGACACCAACCCCGACAATGCGCAGAAGGTAGCCCCGTCCAACGAGAGCCGTACACAGGTGGCTGTGAACAGCGAAGGCAAGACCAACGAGGCGACCAAGAACCTGAAAGAGCCGTTGCAGAAAGGACAGACCGCCCCGAAAGACGACAAACAGCAAAAGCAGCAAGAGAAGCCTCAGAAGAGAAACAATAAGGGCATGAAGATGTAACATCCCGTGTCCGCCACTAAATCCAAAGTAATAATTCATAAAAAGTAATCAGCATGAAGACAATCATTGCAGAAAAGCCATCCGTGGCACGTGAAATCGCCCGCATCGTGGGTGCGACAAAAAGAGAGGAAGGATATTTCGAGGGAGGCGGCTATGCCGTGACATGGGCGTTCGGGCACCTCGTCCAGCTTGCCATGCCCGACGGCTACGGCATACGCGGCTTCGTCCGTGACAACCTGCCCATCATTCCCGAAACCTTCACGCTCATTCCCCGTCAGGAAAAGACAGAGAAAGGCTACAAGCCCGACAGCGGTGTGGTGTCGCAAATAAAAATCATCGCCCGTCTTTTCAAGGAAAGCGAGCAGATCATCGTGGCGACCGATGCAGGACGCGAAGGTGAGCTTATTTTCAGATACCTCTACCATTATATCGGATGTACTACGCCTTTCGTGCGCCTGTGGATAAGCTCGCTCACCGACAAGGCTATCCGTGAGGGATTACGCCATCTCGAAGCGGGCGACAAATACGACAACCTCTACCTTGCCGCCAAAGCGCGGAGCGAATCCGACTGGCTTGTGGGCATCAACGGCACGCAGGCACTCTCCATCGCCGCCGGACACGGCACGTACTCCGTCGGACGGGTACAGACGCCCACGCTGGCGATGGTGTGCGCACGCTATTGGGAAAACCGCCGTTTCACGATGGAACCGTTCTGGCAGCTCCATATTGCCGCTGACGATGGCAACGGCGAAGTGGTGAAATTCTCTTCTTCCGAAAAATGGAAAGAGAAAGAGCCGGCGACGGAACTATATAATAAGGTGAAGGAAGCAGGCACAGCTACTGTCACGAAAGCAGAACGTAAGGAGAAGACGGAGGACACTCCGCTTCTGTACGACCTGACCACGCTCCAGAAGGAAGCTAATGCCAAGCACGGCTTCACGGCGGAACAGACGCTTGAAATCGCACAGAAGCTCTACGAGAAGAAACTTATCACCTATCCGAGAACCGGGAGCCGCTACATTCCCGAAGACGTGTTCGTGGAAATCCCCAAGCTACTAGCCTTCATCGGCAATCTGCCCGAATGGAAAGAAAAAGTCAATCAGAAGGCAGTGCCGACACGCCGCAGCGTGGACGGCGGCAAGGTGACAGACCACCATGCCTTGCTCGTCACGGGCGAGAAACCGCTGTTCCTCTCCAAAGAAGATAGTATCGTCTATCAGATGATTGCCGGACGCATGATTGAGGCTTTCTCTGAAAAATGCGTCAAAGACACAGCCTCTGTTACGGCGGAGTGTGCCGGAGTGGAGTTCGTGGCAAAAGGCAGCATCATCAAACAAGCCGGGTGGCGTGCCGTCTATGGCGAGGAAGAGAAAGAGGAAACCATCATCCCCGGCTGGCAGGAAGGCGATACGCTGGCACTGAAAGCCGCCTCCATCACGGAGGGAAAGACCAAACCCAAGCCGCTGCATACCGAAGCCACCCTGCTGTCCGCAATGGAAACGGCTGGCAAGGAGATAGAGGACGATGCGCTGCGTCAGGCTTTGAAGGACTGCGGCATCGGCACGCCTGCCACTCGTGCAGCCATCATCGAAACGCTCTTCAAACGCGGTTACATGGAACGCTGCAAGAAGTCGCTTGTACCCACCGAAAAGGGGCTTGCCCTCTACTCGGTCGTGAAGACGATGCGCATCGCCGACGTTGCCATGACGGGCGAATGGGAAAAGGAGCTGGCACGCATTGAGCGCGGGGAACTGTCCGCCGATACCTTCCGCAAGGAGATAGAGGCGTACACGCGGGAAATTACCTCCGAACTGCTCTCGTGCGACAAACTGTTCGCCCGCAGGGATTCCGGCTGCAAGTGTCCCAAGTGCGGAACGGGCAGTATGCAGTTCTACGGCAAGGTCGTCCGCTGCGACAACGCGGAGTGCGGGCTGCCCGTGTTCCGCCTGAAGGCAAACCGTACCCTCACCGATGACGAGATCAAAGACCTGCTCACCGACGGACACACGAAACTGCTCAAAGGTTTCAAGAGCAAGCAGGGCAAGAGCTTCGACGCCGTGGTTGCCTTTGACGGGGACTACAACACGACTTTCGTGTTCCCCGAAAGGAAAACGACCAAGAAATTTTCAGGACGGAAGAAATAATATTAACTTTGCCACTGATTCAGAGTAATGAACTGTTCTTCGATACCGGATTACACTCATACTTTGGACTTAGTGGTGGCACTCGGAGGGATACCGAGTGCCTTTTCTTTCTCCTTTCAGACAATTATCCCGGTCATGATTTACCAATCCACTAAACTCCAAAGTAATGAACAACAAGAAGAAAAACGAAGGACAGACCGACTTTTCCTATTACGGTCTGTACCTGCTGGAATATCTCCGGACAAACAGGTTTGAACAGGCAACCGACGAAACCGCTTTCATCCGTGAACGCGCCGACCGTGCCGCCGGAACGTATGAGCGGGCGCGGCTTGAAGGCTATCCCGCCGATGGTGCACAAGAACTGGCGATGAATATATTGCTGGAGGGGCTTCGCTACTCCAAGTACGCCATCTTGCGCGAAGTCGTGGAGAACGAGTTTTCCGACGACGTGCCGGAAGCGAAGCGTGAATCCTTTACCCGAAAACTGCTGCCGCTTGTCGGAAACGTATTCTCTATTTATGACCTCTCGGACGACAATTTCGCCCTGTCGCCCGATTATGACCTGCTCTACACGGAGCTGACGGGGGCTGTTGTCCTTTATATAGAGGAATATGGCGTTTAACCGCAAACAAAGGTTGCGGGACAACATCGAGGCGATACGGACGGCATTCACCCTTGAAAGGGAACAGAGAGCGGCGACAGCCGAAGAACGGGCAATATTACGGAAGTATTGCGGTTTCGGCGGCTTGAAATGTATTCTGAATCCTGCAAGGGAACTGACGGATGCCGTCCATTGGGCGAAATCCGACCTCGAACTGTTTGCCCCTACCGTGGAGCTGCACAGGCTGATACGGGAAAACAGCCGGGACGACATGGAGTACAAACGGTTTGTGGATTCGCTGAAAGCGTCCGTGCTGACAGCTTTCTACACACCGAAAGAGATAACAGACACCATAGCCGATGTGCTGGCGGATTACAGTGTCCGCCCGTCGCGTGTGCTGGAGCCGTCGGCCGGTGTCGGCGTGTTCGTGGACGCCGTGCTGCGGCACAATCCCGACGCGGATGTGATGGCATTTGAAAAAGACCTCCTCACGGGCACGATCCTACGACAGCTTCACCCGGACAAAAAGATGCGTATAGACGGTTTTGAGAAAATCGAAAAACCGTTCAACGACTATTTCGATTTGGCGGTGTCCAACATCCCGTTTGGTGACATAGCCGTGTTTGACGCTGAATTTCAAAAGAGTGAATCTTTCGGCAGACGCTCATCACAGAAAGCCATCCACAACTATTTTTTCCTAAAAGGACTGGACACGGTGCGCGACGGCGGCATCGTGGCTTTCATCACGTCGCAGGGAGTGCTGAACAGTGCCAAGACCTCCGTGCGCAACGAACTTTTCAGTCAGGCGAATCTGGTATCGGCAATCCGACTGCCCAACAACCTGTTTTCGGATAACGCGGGGACAGAGGTGGGCAGCGACCTGATAATTCTGCAAAAGAACCTGCACAAGATGGAACTGTCGCAGGATGAACGGCTGCTGACCGTAATACAGACGGATACGAAGACAAACCTGACGGACAACGCCTATTTCATCCATCATCCCGAACGTATCGTGCATACGACCGCGAAACTCGATACCGACCCTTACGGCAAGCCCGCAATGGTCTATCTGCACGAGGGCAAAACCGCAGGCATCGCCGGGGATTTGCGCCGTATGCTTGACGAGGACTGTCATTTCAGGCTTGCCATGCGCCTGTATTCAGGCGCAATCGGGCAGGCACGGGAACGGCTTGCCGTTGAAGCAAAGGTGGAACCCCAAACTGCAAAGCTGGAAACGGTATCTTCGGCACGGGCAGAAGAAATCCACGTGGATAAACCGCAGACACAACCGATAAAGGAAAAACCGGAAATAGAGCCACGCCAACAAAATCACTCGGTAGCCGTGCAGCTCACCCTGCTTGACCTTTGGGGAATGCCCATAGAAGAACCTGTCAAAAAGAAAAAGACAGCGAAGAAAGGAAACACGACAAAACGAACTGTACCTAATCCCAAGCCGCAGGTTACGGCTGTACCTCCTGTTGAAACCGCCAAAGCTGTAAACGGGAACAAGGAAACAAAGCCGGAGAATACCGTTAAACAAAGCGACCCTGACGATATTTATGCCACACTGGACTGGGAAACCAATCCTCCCATCAACGGTTTTTACGAGATGATGATGGGTTTGACACCGGAACGGCGAAAGGAGCTTCGAAGGCTGGCTGCGGAACATCAGGAGAAACAACGGGTGGGCGGCACGGATGTAAAAGCCGCTCCTGCCATACCGGAAAAAGAAGCGAGGAAACAGCCCGAAGCACAGCAGGAAGTCACCCCCGATCACGTTACGGACAATAATGCAAGTGTGAAACCGGCGACTTCCCTTTTCCCGGAATTTGAAACGGAAAAGCCGAAGGAGGAACCTCTCGACCTTTCTCCCCGTCCGTTTAATGGTATGCTGGAGCCGCACCATCGTGACGGCTCGATGGTGTTGGACGCTTCACGCAATCTCGGCTACCTGAAAGACATCACGCCTTACGGCGCGACATTCCAGCCGCTTGACCTGACCGGCTATCAGAAGGAGAAAGCGATGTTGTATGTGTCACTCCGTGATTCATACGAACGACTTTACCGCTATGAGGCTGAGTATCACGATGAAGGGTCTGCGCAACGCGAGGCGTTGAACACCTGTTACGACGAGTTTGTCATGCGCTACGGCAACCTCAACGCCAAACAAAACGTGAAGTTAGTGATGATGGATGCCGGCGGGCGCGACATCCTTTCGCTGGAACGTGCAGAGGACGGCAAGTTTGTCAAGGCGGACATCTTCGAGCGTCCCGTTTCCTTCTCGGTGGAGAACCACGCCAATGTCGGTTCTCCCGAAGAAGCCTTGTCCGCTTCGCTCAACAAGTTCGGTACGGTCAATCTCGACTATATGCGGGAGATCACCGATAGTACGGAAGAGGAGCTGCTCAATGCCCTCAAAGGACGTGTCTTCTACAATCCGCTCGTAACCGGTTACGAGATTAAAGACCGCTTCATTGCGGGGAACGTGATAGAGAAAGCGGAACGCATAGAGGCATGGATGGGCGACAACCCCGAAAACGGGCGTATGCCGGAAGTGAAGCAGGCGTTGGAGGCTCTGAAAGAAGCCGAGCCGCAGCGTATCGCCTTTGAGGACCTCGACTTCAACTTCGGGGAACGCTGGATTCCGACGGGCGTGTATGCCGCCTACATGAGCCATCTTTTCGACACGGACGTGAAAATCGCCTACTCCGCAAGCATGGACGAGTTTTCGGTGGCGTGCGGCTACCGCACCATGAAAATCACGGACGAGTTTTTAGTGAAGGGCTATTACCGGAACTATGACGGTATGCACCTGTTGAAACACGCCTTGCACAACACCTGTCCGGACATGATGAAGTCCATAGGCAAGGACGAACATGGCAACGATATCAAGGTGCGTGACAGCGAAGGTATCCAGCTTGCCAACGCCAAGATTGACGAGATTCGCAACGGGTTCTCCGAATGGCTCGAAGAGCAGTCGCCGCAATTCAAGGAACGGCTTACGACGATGTACAATCGTAAGTTCAATTGTTTCGTGCGCCCCAAGTATGACGGCTCGCACCAGACCTTCCCCGACCTCAACCTGAAGGGGCTGGCAAGCCGTGGTATTCAAAGCGTTTATCCATCGCAAAAGGATTGCGTCTGGATGATAAAACAGAACGGCGGCGGGATCTGCGACCACGAGGTTGGAACCGGTAAAACGCTGATAATGTGCATTGCAGCGCATGAAATGAAACGTCTGAATCTGGCGCACAAGCCGATGATTATCGGGCTGAAAGCCAATGTCGCGGAGATTGCCGCCACCTATCAGACGGCATATCCGAACGCGCGGATTCTCTACGCTTCGGAAAAGGACTTCTCGACCGCCAACCGTGTGCGTTTCTTCAACAACATCAAGAACAATGACTATGATTGCGTCATTATGTCGCACGACCAGTTCGGGAAAATACCTCAGTCGCCGGAGTTGCAACAGCGCATCCTGCAAGCGGAGCTTGACACGGTGGAGGAAAATCTCGAAGTCTTGCGGCAGCAGGGCAAGAACGTATCGAGGGCGATGCTGAAAGGTCTGGAAAAGCGCAAGCACAACCTTGAAGCGAAGCTGGAGAAGGTGGAACACGCCATAAAGTCACGCACGGACGACGTGGTGGACTTCAAGCAGATGGGCATCGACCATATTTTTATTGACGAATCGCATCAATTTAAGAACTTGACTTTCAACACGCGGCATGACCGTGTGGCTGGTTTGGGCAACTCGGAAGGAAGCCAGAAAGCCCTGAATATGCTTTTTGCCATCCGCACCATACAAGAGCGCACGGGTAAGGACTTGGGGGCGACGTTCCTATCCGGCACGACCATCAGCAACTCGCTGACGGAACTGTACCTGCTCTTCAAGTACCTGCGCCCGAAGGAACTGGAACGGCAGGATATCCGGTGCTTTGACGCATGGGCGGCTATCTTCGCCAAGAAGACGACCGATTTCGAGTTCAACGTGACGAACAACGTGGTGCAGAAGGAGCGTTTCCGCTACTTCATCAAAGTGCCGGAGCTTGCCGCCTTCTACAACGAGATAACCGACTACCGCACGGCAGAGGATGTGGGTGTGGATCGTCCGCACAAGAACGAGATACTGCACCATATACCGCCCACGCCGGAGCAGGAGGACTTCATTCAAAAACTGATGCAGTTCGCCAAGACGGGCGACGCCACGCTGCTCGGTAGACCGCCCCTGTCGGAAACGGAAGAGAAGGCAAAGATGCTGATCGCCACCGATTACGCACGGAAGATGGCTCTCGATATGCGCATGATAGACCCGAACTACGAAGACCACCCCGACAACAAGGCTTCCCACTGTGCCAAGACGATTGCGGAGTATTACCATAAATACGACGCGCAGAAAGGCACGCAGTTCGTGTTCTCGGATCTGGGGACGTACCAGCCGGGCGACGGGTGGAACGTGTACAGTGAGATAAAGCGGAAGCTGACGGAGGACTACGGCATACCGGCAAGCGAGGTGCGCTTCATTCAGGAGTGCAAGACCGACAAGGCACGCAAGGGGGTGATAGACGCCATGAACGCCGGAACGGTGCGCGTGCTGTTCGGTTCCACCTCCATGCTCGGAACGGGCGTGAATGCGCAAAAAAGGTGTGTCGCCATCCATCATTTGGATACGCCTTGGCGACCGTCCGACCTGCAACAGCGTGACGGACGGGGAGTCAGGGCAGGCAACGAGATTGCCAAGCATTTTGCCGGGAACAATGTGGATGTCATCATCTACGCGGTGG
>ULQT01022158.1_pt1 | contig 12535 bp, 14 predicted proteins | sample 1954791 | NCBI WGS metagenome assembly ULQT01 (sample SAMEA4835663, study PRJEB28245) | human gut metagenome | biome: gut microbiome; material: fecal sample | place: Denmark | collected 2008 | reverse complement strand
ATATTAATATATATTAGTTTGTATATATGGAGGTAATTAAATGAAAGTTTTATTATTTAACGGAAGTCCTAAAGCTAAAGGCTGTACATATACAGTACTGTGTGAGATTGCAAAGACCCTTGAAGAAAACGGAGTTGAAGCAGAAATTATTCACATTGGCAGCAATGTAAGCTCAGGATGTATGGGATGCGGATACTGCGGAAAAAATGGAAAGTGTGTAAATGACAACGATATTTTAAATTCTCTGATTGATAAGGTTAAAGAAGCCGATGGATATGTATTTGGTTCGCCTGTGCACTATGCTGCTGCAAGCGGTGCAATAACTTCTTTCCTTGACAGACTTTTCTATTCCTGCAGTTCATATATGGCATTCAAGCCAGGTGCTGCTGTCTGTACATGCAGAAGAGGCGGTGCAACTGCTGCTCTTGAGCAGTTAAACAAATATCTTACATTTAACAATATGCCTGTAGTATCATCTAACTACTGGAATATGGCTCATGGCAGCAACCCTGAACAAGTTAAACAAGATGAAGAAGGTATGCAGATTATGAGAGGTGTCGGAAGAAATATGGCATGGCTTATTAAATGTATTGAATGCGGCAAAACTAACGGAATAAATTTACCTGAAAGAGAAACTAAAATTAAAACAGATTTTATTAGATAAAGAGTAACATATACTTGCGTTATTTTATATTATACATTATAAAATTGCGTGAGGTGTAATATTTGATGAATGAAACAATGCTTCTGTCTGATTTGCCTGTTGGCAGCTCAGGCAGAATTTTTAGAATAGAGCCTTGTCCGTGCAGGGAACGTTTAATAGAACTTGGCTTTACTCCTCAGTCAAAGGTTGCTGTACTGCATGAGAACATTGGCAGAAGTGCCTATGCTTATTATATCAAAGGTGCAGTTATAGCTTTGCGTAAAGAAGAAAGCAAAAATATACTTGTCAAGGAGGACCGCTATGTATGACAAAACAGTTGTACTTGTAGGAAATCCCAACACAGGTAAAAGCACAATATACAATGCTTTAACAGGAAGTCATCAGCATACTGGCAACTGGTCAGGAAAGACAGTCGGAAATGCAGCAGGTGTTATGGAATATAAAGGCACTAAGTATGAAATCATAGACCTGCCCGGAATTTACTCAACAAATCCTGTCTCTGCCGATGAAAAATGTGCTATGGACTGCATTAAGTCAGGACTTGCAGATATTGTTGTAATTGTACTTGATGCAACCTGTCTTGAAAGAAACCTTATACTTGCACTTGAACTGTCACCTCTGTGCTGCAATGTTATAGTTTGTGTCAATCTTATGGATGAGGCGAAAAAAAAGGGAATTACAGTAGATACAGAAAAGCTCAGCGAACTTTTAAATTTACCGGTCGTAGCTGCTGCTGCCAGGAGAGGAATCGGACTTGACAAGCTAAAGGAGGAAATACATTCACATGATACTACTTGTCAGAAATGCGAATGTAGTGTAGAATATATATATGAAAGCTGTGTTGAAAACAGCTGTAATATTTTCAACAACAAGGACAGAAAAATTGACAGAATAGTCACAAGCAGAGTATGGGGTGTACCTATTATGCTTTTTCTGCTTTGTTTTATACTGTGGCTTACTATAGTTGGCACAAATTACCCATCTTCTTATTTAAGTTCCGTTTTTACAAACATTGAAGGGTATCTTCTTGATACCTTTGCAGACAGCGGTTGGCTGATTAAGGGCGTTCTTATCGAAGGCGTGTTCAGAACACTGAGCTGGGTTGTTGCAGTTATGCTTCCGCCTATGGCTATATTCTTTCCCCTTTTTACTATTCTTGAGGACTTGGGATATTTGCCCAGAATAGCCTTTAATGCTGATAAACTCTTTAAAAGAGCAAATGCCCACAGCAAAATGGTACTTACAATGTGTATGGGCTTTGGCTGCAATGCTGTAGGCGTTGTATCAACCAGAATAATTGAATCAAAAAAGGAAAGACTTATTGCCATACTGACAAATAATTTTGTACCATGTAACGGCCGTTTTGCAGGACTTATAATGCTTGCCTCCGTTTTTATTGCAAGCGGTGTCTTCAGCAGTTTTAAGATAACACTGACCGTTGTTGCTGCTATATTAAGCGGTGTGGTAATTACTCTTATAGTATCATTTATATTAAGTAAAACACTGCTAAAGGGAGAACAGTCCTCTTTTATACTGGAGATGCCTCCATACAGACAACCACAGATAAAAAGTATTGTTGAGAGATCCATAAGAGAAAGAATACTTTATGTTCTTGGCAGAGCTGTTGTTGTTGCTGCCCCGGCAGGTGCTATAATATGGCTTATGCAGAACATTACAGTCGGAGATATAACTTTAATAACTTATGTTGCTGACTTTTTAGAACCATTTGCAAGGTTAATGGGACTTGATGGATATATACTGACCGCTTTTATATTGGGTATGCCTGCCAACGAAATTGTGCTTCCCATTGTAATAATGTGCTATACAGGCAACAGCGGTCTTATTGAATTTGAAAACTTATCAGAGCTTGGTATGCTTTTAAGGGATAATGGCTGGACATATATAACAGCTTTGTGTACTATGATTTTCTCAATGAATCATTTCCCCTGCACCACAACTCTGCTTACTATAAAGAAAGAAACCAAAAGCCTGAAATGGACATTTGCGTCCTTTATTATACCAACTATAACAGGTATACTGCTTTGTATGGCAGTTAATTTTACACTAAGGCTGTTTTAAAAAGGAGAAAATATGAGTAAAAAATATTTAGACAGTGAATTTACTATTACGGATATTGAATTTCCAAACAAGGGAATCGGTGTATGGGAAGATAAAAAAGTTTCTGTAAAAAATACTATTCCAGGTCAGACAATTGTTGCAGATATTAAGAAAAAAAGAAAGCAATATGAAGGAAGACTTAGAAGAATAACAGAGAAAGCACCCTATGAAATTGAACCTGAATGTACAGCCTTCGGTAAATGCGGAGGCTGTACTTACCAAAATATAAGCTATGAAAAAGAGCTTGAAATCAAAAAGAAAATGGTACTTGATCTTCTTAATAAAGCAGGTATCAAAGACTATAATTTTATTGGAATAAAAGCCAGCCCTGATACTCATTGCTACAGAAACAAAATGGAGTTCAGCTTTGGAGATAACGGTGCTGAGGGTGAACTTTGCCTTGGTATGAGGAAAAGAGAAAGCAACTATGAAGTAGTAAATGCTGATGTCTGTCAGTTAGTAAATCATGATGTAAGAAAAGTTTTAAAATGTGTGCTGGATTTTTTCAGGGAAAGCGAAGAAAAATTTTATCATAGATTAAGGCATACAGGAGCACTCAGACATTTGCTTGTAAGAAGAGGACACTTTTCAAAGGAAATGCTTGTAAATCTTGTAACTACATCAGAACTTAAGACAAATGTTGAACCATTAAAGGACAAGCTTTTATCCCTTGAATTGGAAGGTGAAATAAAAGGAATAAGCCATATTATAAATGACGGTGTTGCTGATGTTGTAAAGGCAGATGAAATAAGACTTCTTTACGGTCAGGACTATTTTAATGAAAGTCTTTTGGGTCTGAATTTTAAAATCTCCACTTTTTCTTTTTTCCAAACCAATTCGGCAGGTGCTGAGGTTCTCTATCAAACTGTCAGAGATTTTGCAGGGTATGAAAAAAACAGCGTTATTTTTGACCTCTACTGCGGTACAGGCACTATTACCCAGCTTATGAGCCCTGTGGCTGAAAAAGTAATCGGAATTGAAATAGTTGAAGAAGCTGTTGAGGCAGCAAAAATAAACGCTGAACTTAATGGCATTAAAAACTGTGAGTTTATAGCAGGCGATGTGCTTAATATGGTAGATAATCTTGATTATAAACCTGACCTTATTATACTTGACCCTCCTAGAGAAGGTATAAACCCTAAAGCTATAATGAAAATTATTAATTTTAATGCAGACAGACTTGTGTATGTAAGCTGTAAAGCAAGCTCTTTGGCTAAGGATTTACTTGTGTTTGAAGAAAACGGATATAAGGTTGAAAAAGTGTGCTGCGTGGATATGTTTCCAAGAACATATCATGTGGAGAGCGTTGTGTTGTTGTCACGTTTGAAACCTTGATTTTACAGGTTTTATGCGTGATAATAAAACGAACAACCTAACTACGACGAGGTTATAAGATAAAGGATATCATCATTGTGGAGGATAAAAGATATGATCAATAAGAAAAAAGAACAATCTATAGAACCAAATATTGCTGATTTAGCGAACGGATGGCTTAAATCATATGGATTGAACTATAAATTAGAGCAGGAATCATTAAACAACGCCATTGATACTGCACTGAATAATTATTATTCAAAAAATGGCGGCACAGGTGGAAACAGACCAGATGCTAAACTTTTGTTGCGTGATAAAAATTTGAGTGATTATCCCATTCTTATTGAATACAAGGGTTACAAAGACAAGTTGATTAAAATTAACAGCAATGGTCAAGTCGATAATAAAACCGCAAAGAATGAACCCAATTTCAAACATATAAATTCGTATGCCGTAAATGGTGCTGTGCATTATGCCAATGCCTTGCTTCACTATACGAGCTATACAGACATTATTGCAATCGGTATGACAGGCTATAAAAATGATGAAGGAAAAATCAAGTACTCAATCGGTGTTTATTATGTTTCAAAAACCAATTTTGGTGTTGGACAAAAGGTTGATGACTATACTGATCTTTCTTTTTTGAAAGCGGAAAATTTTGATGAGTTCATCGAAAAAGTAAAAAGGCTTCAGCTTCCGCAAGAGGAGATAGACAGATTAAAGGAGCAGCGGGAAAGAGAAATTGACGCAAGCCTTGTGAGGCTGAACAATGATATATATCAGAATGAAAAAGGCTTGGGTGAAAATGATCGTGTATATCTTGTCGCTGCTTCCATTATTGCAACTCTCGGTATACCGGGTAAGGTTGCCCCACTTGAAAAATCCGAATTAAAATCCTCTACTGAGGAGGGCAATACCGATGGCGACATTATTGTTCGAAAAATCAAAGCGTTTCTGAATGAAAAGAATCTGCCTAAAGAGAAAAAAGAATTAATTATCAGGACGCTTCAGAATACCTTGACAACTGATAATATTAACAAGGTAGATAACGGTGAAAGCCAGTTGAAACGGGTTTTTACAAAAATTGTTGATGATTTAGGTATTTATTACAAAATAGGCTTAACGACTGACTTTACAGGGAAGTTGTTTAATGAAATGTATAGTTGGCTCGGCTTTACTCAGGACAAACTTAATGATGTTGTTTTAACACCGTCATATGTAGCATCCCTTTTAGTAAAATTGACAAGGGTAAATAAAGATTCTTATGTGTGGGATTTTGCAACAGGTTCTGCGGGACTTCTTGTTGCTGCAATGAACGAAATGCTTGTAGATGCAAAGAAAACGATAAAATCTCCGGAGAAATTTGCTGAAAAGTCAGCAGAAATCAAGGCAACACAGCTTCTCGGTTTGGAAATACTTTCAAGTGTATATATGCTTGCTATCCTCAATATGATTCTTATGGGGGACGGTAGTTCAAATATTTTGAATAAAGATTCGTTGAAAGATTTTAATGGGTATTACGGATTTGGAGAAACAAAGAAAAAATTCCCTGCAAATGCATTCGTTCTGAATCCTCCATATTCTGCACCCGGCAATGGTATGGTATTTGTTGAAAAAGCACTTTCGATGATGAACAGCGGTTATGGTGCTGTTATTATTCAAAATTCAGCCGGTTCAGGTAAGGCGTCGGAATATAATAAGAATATATTAAAACACAGCACGTTGATTGCAAGCATCAAAATGCCAATTGATTTGTTTGTCGGAAAGTCAAGCGTACAAACAAATATTTATGTTTTCCGTGTGGGAGAAACTCATCAAAAGGATGATATTGTAAAGTTTATTGACTTTTCAAATGATGGTTATACTCGTACGAACCGTAAAAAAGCAAGCTGTAACCTACGAGATACGGACCATGCTAAAGAAAGATATGCAGAACTTGTGGATTTGGTGCGCTTTGGCAAAGACAAGCTTCATATCTTTACCGAAAAGGAATACTACGAGGGACACATTGACCCGGAAAACGGCGCTGACTGGAATCAGACCGCACCGATTGATACAAAGCCGACTCTTGATGATTTCAAAAAAACCGTCAGCGATTTCTTGGCTTGGGAAGTCTCAACACTGCTGAAACAGCAGAATGCGGAGGACGACCGCCTGGGAAAATAGATACCTCACTCAATGAAGAATTGAATAATGTTGAGTGGGGCGAATATAAACTGGAGGATTTATTTACTAGTTCAAATGGGGATTTTGATATACAGAAAGAACATATCAATAATTGCGGTGAATATGTTATAACATCAGGGATCACCAATAATGGTGTTTTGGGAAAATCTGATGTAAAAGCAAAGATATTTGATATGGGTACTATCACTTTGGATATGTTTGGAAATGCTTTTTATCGTCAATTTAAATATAAAATGGTAACTCACGCAAGAGTATTTTCGCTAAAGCCCAAATTTAAGATAACGGATAGCCAAGGTTTGTTTATTTCAAATGCATTGTTTTACTTAAAATTTAATTTTGGATATGAAAACATGTGCTCTTGGGAAAAAATTAAATCGAAAAAAATCAAGCTTCCTTCCTTGGACGGTAAAATAAATTTTTCCTTTATGGAAAAATTTATTGCTGAGCTGGAGGCCCAGCGTGTCGCTGAACTGGAGGCATTTATCTGTAACAGGGCTGAAAAATTACACTTTGACTGCAGAAGAAAACGAAGCGTTAGAAGAATTTGATCAATTAACTTTTGACGAATATACTTATAAAAGCATATTTAATCGGATCGAACAAGGAAGAAGATTAAAAAAAGAAGATCCGCTTCCGGGCAATATTCCCTTTGTGATGGTGGGAACAACAAATACAGGCGTTGTGGGTTGCATATCGAATCCAGTTGCTTCTTTTCCCGAGAATTCTATTACAATTGACATTTTCGGAAATACCTTTTACAGAAATTATTTCTTTGGTGCAGGGGATGATACTGGGGTATATTGGAATGATACAAAATATTATTCGAAAAAAGTAATGTTGTTTTTGTCTGCGGCAATGGAAAAATCAATACCTGGAAAATACTCTTATGGCAAAAAGCTAAGAAGTTCACAAAGTTTTGATTTCAAAATGAAACTTCCTGTTGCAAAAGGACAAATTGATTATTCTACAATGGAGATAATTATCTCTGGTATTCAAAAAATCGTAATTAAAGAAGTTGTTTTATATGCTGATAGGAAAATCACTGTAACAAAAGAAGTACTAAAATAAATTTAGAGGGGCGTTTTATCGGTAGAAAATTGTAGATATGTTCCACTAACGTGCAAAACGAGAAAATAGCCATAGATATATTCCCACATACGACCGAAGGAAAAAGACATACTTCCTGTCCTCTCGTTCCACGTTGAAACGGTAGTTCTAATGTCAAGGGTTGATTAAAAAAGCTCTAAAACGCCTTAATTTAAAATGTTTTCAGAATATAGCTTAATCATAAAATACTTGTTTTCTTTTATAGTAACATATCAATTCCAATTTTTTGCTTATGGTTTAGTCTGTGGATTAGATGTCATAGGTTTTGGCACTAGGAAGATTTTAATAGTTAGTGATTTAGATGTCAAAACATAACAGCATTTTGGCACACTCGACAGTTTAAGGTTTGTTAAGCTGTAGTTTAGATGTAAACAAGAAACAAATTGCTAAATTGTAAGTTTTTGAAATGCTGGTATTAGTTTATATCGACGAAATTATCATTTAACTTAAACTATGTTGTTAAAACTGTATTGTTACCGATATTACAAATGGAGAACAAGAATAATTTATAGTAGAGGATACCGACCATGAATAAAATTGAGCGTGATAAGTTAAAACAAGTTGTTCAATGCAATCAAAAGCAATATTTAAATACCTTATGTGATATTTCACATAAATTAGTAATCGAAAAAAAAATAAAAAATTTTAACAATAAATTTTTAAAATTTTTACGATGTGAATACACATCAAATAATTCCTTAAAGCAAATTCCTCATCTTTCAGCTTTAATTTGGGGTATACAAGATTTTCAGAGGCAAATAAATGTTGATACATATAACTTTTGCAAAGAATTATCTACAATAAATCAATACATCATATTTGCTTTAGACAGTTTATTGACCTCCAAATATAATTCCCAATGTGCATCCTACGGTGAAGCATTGCTTAATTGCTATTTGGACTTATATATTACTTTTACTATTAGAGCAACAAAAAAGGAAATTGATACTCATCCCAATTTTCTAGTAAGCCCTTTAACTGGTACGTTTCTTGAAATAGATGTTCTTTTCGAAAATTTCAGACTAGCCTTTGAATTTCAAGGAGAACATCATTATACAGATACTTCAACACAGATAAAAGATACAATTAAGTGTAATTTGTACATTTCAAATAACCATGTACTCATACCTGTTAATATATCGCAATTATCACACACATGTTTATCAACCTTGATTTGTAATTCTATAAAAGAGCAAAAAGACTTAACGGGTTATATCAATGATTTTGATAAAACAAATATAAACAAAAAAACTGTACATCAACTATACAAAGTCATCCAGCGTATGTATTTAACACATACGCTCTTTAAAGAAACTTTGGACTGGTTAGATGATAAAGCAATAGTTTACATTAATGGCAGGATTCCATCTTCTCCAATCTCTGCCCAATCAAACGCTCCTCGCATCAAGCATATATCAAATTCAACGGATTTAGACATAGAAACTCTATATTCAAGAATTCCTCGGCTAAGAAAAATGGAATCTAAATAATCTTCTATCTTTAACAATATCTTTGGTATTAAGATTCTTATGTAATACACTTGTAAATTATGAATTTTCAACAAATTCCTGTTTTCTATAATCAAACAAAGCACCTAATCACTAGATGCATTTCAGTAATGAGGTGCTTTTGTACATATATATGAATTAACCCACAATATCAATACTCAATCCAGATTTGAGTTCAACTGTGAAGTGGTCTTCCCAGACGGTGATTTGCTTGAGCCAGCGTTTTACCAAGGCTTCATCGAATTCAACAAGGTCGACACGCTGCTTTTTAATGTAATCTTGCAGGTCGTTAATTCTTGCAATCTGAGCGTCTCTGGCAGCAGTGTCAACAGTGCATTTTTCGCGCTTTTCGCGGAGCTTGAAAATCTGGTCGGCAATCTCATCGTAGGCTTCCTTGTTATTTATCTTTTTGAGAAGCTCTTTTTGAAGTACCATCAGCTGTTCATCAATGCCATCTGCTGTGGTCTTCTGAGCTTCTCTGATGACCTTAGCAATATTCTGCTGGAGCTGTGCCTGATAGGTTGACTTATCGCCAAGGAGCGTGTTAATGGCCTGAACTACCACATTCTCTAATACCGTTTCATTGACGGTTCTGGCGTGGCATTCCTATCCGGTGGGTTCCAGCCTGCTGAGGCAGCGCCAGACGATAGATTTACAACCGCGATTGTTCCAATGGATTCTGCGGAACATTTCACCGCAGTCGCCACAGACAATAATCTGTGCGAAACAGTGGTAGCAGCAGTAATACGCAATAGTGAAAAGGTGTTTGCTACATCCAGAGGCTATGGTGAATTTAAGGGTAAATGGGAATTCCCTGGAGGAAAAATTGAAAAAGATGAAACCCCACAGCAGGCATTAATTAGAGAAATAAAAGAGGAACTCAATATTACTATTAAGGTAAAGAAGTTTATAACAACATTAGAATATGATTACCCATCATTTCATTTATCTATGGACTGCTTTTGGGCAGAAATTATATCAGGAGAATTAATTCTTAAAGAGGCTGAAGCTTCTAAATGGTTAGTCGTAAATGAACTTGATAGTGTTCAATGGCTCCCGGCTGATATAAAGATTCTTCCGATAATAAAGAAAGTATTAACTAGTAGGTAAAACAGACGTTCAATTTAACTGTTTTACTAAATCAGGCTTCTAATTAAATATTATGGGGAAGCTAGAAATAAATAAACCTCCTGGCTATTGCGAGCAGTCGGGTTTTATACTTTTACCCGTCAACATCAATCTAAATACAAATTAAGCTCAATAGTACAATAAGAAGAATTACTGACAAGATTATGCCTATTGTAAAAAAATTGCAGAAAAGACCCATTGAAGAAATATTTGCTGTAGTTTATCTTGACGCAATACATTTTCATGTAAGGTGTGATGGAAAAAATCATCAAATAAGAAATACAATCAGATTTTTTTCTTATAAAAATAATAAAGCTTTAATAGCTAATTTAAAGCGTGTTTATATAGCTGCATCAGAAGATATTGCTCTTATAGAATTAGATACCTTTGCTGAAAATTGTGACGGCAAGTATCCAACTATTTCAAAGTCATGGAGATAAAATTGGTTATATTTAAATATCCACTTTCCTTCTCAAGCATTTGACAAACTAACTTATAATAATATTATAACACTTACAAACATTCTAATAATTTCACAATGTTTAAATATTTATTCACATATTCATAATATCTATAAACAAAAAAGGATAAGGGCATATAGTTCCTTATCCTTAAAATAAACCTATTTTTTAATATTTAAAAACTTAAAACAGCATCTGATTTTACCATTACACAAAATATCATTGAAATTTACGGTTTTATCAATGTCCATTGATTTACCTTTTCTATATCATTTTTATCAATATATGCAGACTTTATTCCATTACTATCAGCAATTTCACCGAATATATAATTTTCATCACCAAAATATACTCCAAATGATTCAATTTTATTTTTTATTTCCCCATCAGGTGATATTGCCCACATATAGCTTTTTATACTATTATTTTCATTCCTGTTATTAAATCTATACCAGCGTTCATTACTCATATATATATTTTTGCTATCGCAAGAAATATTACATAAAACGCTGTCATTGTCAGATTCATATATTTTAGTCTCCTCTTTGGTTTCCCAATTCATTTTATATAAACCTTCATTTATTACATAATAGTACAAAATTTTATTATTAACATCAATCGTATAATCATAAACTTTTTTATCTAGTACCGTCTCAATTTTTCCTGTGTTATAATCATATGAAAACAACCCAAGGCTATCAAATCTGATACTCAAATTATTTTTATTTCCTGAATCAATTTCAATGTTTTCAACTGTAAAAAACAAATTACTTCCATAACTTTTTGCAGTATTTATCATTATATTATCATTTTTATTTTCATAAATTATTTCATTGATTTCTCCGTTTAACGATATTTTCTTTATATAATTTGTGCTCTTTTTGTCCATCATATCATTAATAGATGTATTATAAATATATATGCAATCATCATGAAATACAATATTATATTTGTTTGAAATTACATCGGCACTTCCAATGATACAAAGGTCTTTTTTCTCATCTCCATTTTTATTTACCTGTACTAAAACAACATTGCCGTCGTCATATTTTAGAAGGTATATATATCCCTTATAATACCAAACAGATACAGGAATATATACCATAGGGTCAAGATAGGCATAACAATTTTCATCATTATGGCTGCAATTTTCCTTATTACATACCGGTGTCAGTTCTTTGTCAGCAGGATTAAAATGCATTAAGCATTTGTTCTCAGTATCCATAAAATAATACCCACTCTCACCTTTTGCAAAATTATGTGTCAAAATATTCCAATATGGCTGAGAATTATCTGCAGTTATATTTAAAAAAACATTATTGCCCGTACAACCTGTTAGTATCATTATAAGCAATAAAAATATAATTATTTTTTGCACTTTTTTCATTATATTTCTCCTTAGACAACCTATTTTAAAAGAAGGCGTCTTACGACGCCCTCTCAATATATTTATAACATTAATAATTTGGATGTCCTATACTTAAAACTTTTGAAACTCCATTTGCTGTAAAAGTTGCGATAGCATATGATACATAACCCTCTGTCTCTACAGTTGAAGATATATAAGTATCGCTTCCATCATAAGCACTCAAAGAATATGTTTCAGAATTAATATCTATTACTGTTCCTTCAATACTCATTTCACAGTTAGAACTTGAACTTAATGAAGAAAATACTCTCCAGTCACCATCAGTCATAATGCTGGCACGAACAGTAGGACCATCAGCATTATAAGTAATAGAATCTTGTGCTGCAAAACTAACAACAGATGTAGATAATGCTACTGCCAATGCAGTTGCTGCAAATAAAACCTTCTTAATTTTCATAAAAATCACCTACTGATATATTATATATATCAGATTGTCCTTTCTTATATCATTTTAGTTATAGTTATATATTTATACTTACAAATCACGCGCGTTTTTCAATAAGTAAAAATCAATATTATGTATTTATATTGTTATATTGTCAAGATGTAACAACACTCACAAATTCCGCTTCATCAACCTTGTTCTTGTCACAGCAACAAAAAACTTAAACACTTTTTA
>ULQT01005023.1_pt1 | contig 12568 bp, 9 predicted proteins | sample 1954791 | NCBI WGS metagenome assembly ULQT01 (sample SAMEA4835663, study PRJEB28245) | human gut metagenome | biome: gut microbiome; material: fecal sample | place: Denmark | collected 2008 | reverse complement strand
ACAAGGGAGGCAAGTGTGATAGTGTTTTTCGAGGGATAGTGTGGAAAGGCGGTTGCGGTGGGGTGACGTGGGCGCTGTTAAAGCATTATTGCTTTACTGCCGGACACCATTTTAACAAGCGCTGAGAATTGAATATAAAGAATCCGCGTTTATTACAAATGGCGGATTTTGTGTTGGAAAATTTTGTAGGGGAGGGGCTTGCCCCTCCCGAAACATCATTGCAATTATCAAAAACAAGTTAATAGAGTTATAATGTAAAAAGGAATTGCGTTTTACCCTTGATACTTAACAGATTAAAAACGCCGAGAAAATCAATAACTTTGATTCAACGGGAGGGGCAAGCCCGCTCCCCTACGAAAAGCGAGGGTGATAGTGCGGAAAATCTAATTGATGGTGCGGATGGAGTACAATCCCTCCGTCTTGACAGCAGAAAAGTTTGCAATATAAAAAGGGTGGGCATATCGCAAGCAGAAAGCAACAAAGCAACAGTTTGTGCATTGCCGTCAATCCACCTCCCTTTGACAAGGGACGGGCATGGATGCCCGAAGTTGAACGCCCAGAGGCTTTGCACGGACGCAAAGCCAACAGAGCGTTCATATGGCAAGAATATAGTGCATGGCAAGGGATAGTGCGGAGTTGGTAGGGTTGGTGTGGGGCGAGGGGCAGTTAGCGATAATAATACAAAAGCGGTCACAGTGTAGCACTGTAACCGCTTTATTCATTAATTATTGCTTTGTGTAAACCCGCCGTTTTGCTATCCTGCGGATAGCTCGGACAATTCCAAAGGCGGAACTTGGTGCGGCACATTGCCGCAGGCGGAACTTGAAGCGGCTCACAGCCGCACCGCTATTCGCTGAAATCCGTAACTATGTACTTCGGCGCATCGGGAGTGGAATACACCCACCTGTCAATATGCCCCTTAGTAATGAAATACGGCGCTTCAAGCGGGACACAGCCGTCATCACAGCAGTTTACAATTATCAGTTTGATTTTCATCTTTTCGGGTATAATCGCCTTGATATACACGCAGGCGCAATCTCCTACCTTTATTCCGCTTTTAAGCTCCGCCAGCCCTGCGAGATTCGGTGCAAGCTCTATAAAAATCCCGTAGTCCTCTATCGACCTTACAATGCCGGGAACGGTTTCGCCTACCGCAAAACGTTCTGCGTTCTGTTGCCACGTTCCGAGCAGTTCCTTGTGCGTAAGACAGATATGTCCCTGATCCCGACCTTTCACCACCGCAAAAATATCATCGCCTACCGAAAATCTGTTTGCAGGATGAACTATTCTTGATACCGAGATAGCGTCAATCGGTATCATTGACGCAATGCCGCAGCCTATGTCCACAAAACAGCCGAACTGTTCAAGATGCGTTACCCTCGCCCCTATAATATCACCGGGAGTCAGCTTTGATACATATTCCCTGTCCGCCTCCTCCTGCGCCGCCTTCCTTGACAGGATCGCCAACGGCTCGCTTCCGGTTTCGTCTATCTTCGTTATCCTGAAGCAGACAGGCTTTCCCACCCTTGATATAAGCGCTATATCCCGTGTCGCACCGCTTTCTATGCCTATTGCGCCCTCACTGCGAGGTATTATCCCCTTCATACAGCCAAGATCGACGTGCATATTATGCTCCGCATCGCACACCGTACACGAAGCCTCAAGTATTGCCCCCGACACCGCCGCCTGCATAAGCGTTCTGGCTGATTGCAATGCCGCCGTGTTCTCTTTGTATGCAAGTCTTCTTCCCTCCGGTAAAAATTCCGTCATTTGAAATACCGTTCCTTCCTCGTTGTGTTTTCTTTTTTACAAGTGTATGTCAGATTTTCCTTAAATATGTTACCGTATCTTTACATTTGATTTTTCACGGAATATTTGGCGGAATTCTTGTAATTATCGTTGATTTTGACAACGTTTTCTGTTACAATAGAATCTATACAGGCTTAGTGCCATTAACCCTTGGATTTTAAACGGAGGAATCATGTTTATTCACAGCAGAACATTAAAACGTGCAGGCATTCTTGCCGCAGTGGTTGCTGTAGGTACAGCCGCCGCAATAACCTATAACGCTTTTTTATCGTCGGAGGGCGGACTTCCCGAAGTGTTAAGCCCGCTTCAGCCGATAATAAAGGACGAGGACGGCGGGGTGAAGCAGAAAACAGATATTGCCTTCTCCCCCGACGGCAGCTTTTTCGATGAAGATATATCGGTTGAGCTTAAAGCAAAGGATAAAACGGCAACAATCTACTATACCACAAACGGCGAGACCCCCACGGAAAAATCAAACAGGTATACAAATCCCATAACGGTACACAGCTCGGGAGAGGTCGCCGCAAAGACGATAAAAGCCATTGCAGTAAGCGAGAACGGCACTTCCGAAGTATTCACAAAAAGCTATGTCACAGGCAAGGGTGTGTCGGATCGTTTTGAAAAAGGCACTTATGTATTCGTGCTTTCGACCGACAGTGAAAACCTTTACGATTATGAAAAAGGCATCGCCGTAGCAGGAAAAATCCGTGACGAGTGGATAGCAAACGAGTATGACGGAAAAAGCGAAATCACGCCCAACGACCCTGCAAACTGGAATCAGGAAGGTATGGCAGGCGAAAGGCCCATGTATGTCGAGGCTTTTTCAAGCAGCGGAGAGCTTCTTGTTTCACAGCAGGCAGGCGCAAGAGTTGCAGGCGCATATTCTGCCGCAGTTGACCAGAAATCGTGGAAGCTGATTGCGAGAACTATGTATACCCCGGACAAGGGTAAATTCAGCTACCCGTTCTTCAGCGATGCTACAGATGAAAGCGGTGCGATTCTCACAAAGATAGACCGCATAGTTTTGCGTAACGGTGCAAACGACCGAGAATTCGCAGGTGTGCGTGACGAGCTTTCAATGTCGCTTGCGAAGCAGTCGGGCTACCTTGATGCGCAGTCGACCGCCCCTGCGGCAGTATTCCTTAACGGAAAGTATTACGGCTTTGCGTGGCTCCATCAGAATTTCAGCCGTGCATATCTCGAAGAACGCTACGGCGGTACGAAGGACAACTATCAGGTGGTCGGAAAAGCCGAGGGCGAGATAGTCGATGAAAACGCAGAAGGTGCTGCAGACGATTATAACAAAGTCCTTGAGCTTGCAAAGAGCGGACTTACCGACGACAAGAAATTCGAGCAGTTCTGCTCTATGGTGGACATAGACAACTATATGCACTACCTCGCAATGCAGTTATTCATCGACAACCGTGACTGGCCCGGAAACAACTATAAAGTGTGGCGGTATGTTGCGTCAGACGGCGAAGAGATCACAAGCAAGTATCAGGACGGCAAGTGGAGATATTTCTTCTACGACGCAGAATTTGCCTGGGGACTTTATTCGGACGGATACGCAAACAAGACGTTGACCAAGATTTTAAACGGCACTCACCCCGCAGGCGGCTCAGTGCTTATATCGGCACTTATGGAACGTGCGGATATGCGTGAAAAGCTGGCAAACAACCTCTGCGACCTTATAGGCGGTGCGTTCAGCTCTGAAAATATTCTGGCGACGCTTGAGCAGAAGCTCGCAGACAGCGATAAGGAACAGCTTTATGCTCTGAACAAGGGCATCACGTCAACGTGGGCAAACGAGGGTACGTTTGAAAACAGCAGAAACGAAATAAGAGAATTCGCCGACAAGCGTGCAAATATCATTCTCGGCGATATATGCCGTAATTTCGAAATAGACAAAGACGATACATACAAGGTAAAGCTGAACGGTGCAAAGGGTCTTAAGCTCACTATGAACATTCAGACCGTCAAGGACTCAAATACGGTAACAGCCGAATATTTCACACCCTACAAGGTAAAGCTGACAGCCGAGGATATGTCGGGCTACACCTTCACAAGCTGGGAGATAAACGGCAAGACCTATACCGACCGTGAGATAACGATAGACAGCTCAATGGCTAAAAAGGGCAAGATTACTATAAACGCACGCAGTGAAAAAACATCGTCCACAGGCGAACTGCTGTATATAAGCGAAGTGTACACTGGCGGCGATGAAGACTGGATAGAGCTTTACAACCCCAATGACAACGACGTATCAACAAAAGGTCTTTATCTTACAGATAAGGATGATATGCTTAACCGCTACAAGATACCCACTGTCAACGTAAAGCCTCATTCAACACTTACGATAGTTTGCAAGAACAACAAGTCTGAAAATACGCTGATGAAAATGCAGACGAATTTCAGCCTTAAAACAGGCGAAACGCTGATACTCAGCAACGAAAGCGGAGAAATTCTCGGCAAGGTCGCAATAATCGACTGCAGTAAGAATGAATCGCTTGTAAGACAGCGTGACGGAAGCTACGCAAAGGGTACGCCGACCTTTGAAAAGAACAGCCAATAACATAAAAGCCGTGCATCAAGGCGATGCACGGCTGATTTTTTACTTTTTTGCAACAGCCTTGCTAAATACTCCCTTCGCCTTTGAAAAAATCAAATGCAGGCATAGCAAAAAACAAGCACGGCAGTACACCGTGCTTAAAACAAAAAGGACCGTGAAAACCACGATCCTCTTTTTTCATTACTTGTCAAGATTGTACTTCTTCTTGAACTTGTCAACACGTCCGCCTGTGTCAACCAACTTCTGCTTTCCTGTAAAGAAAGGGTGGCACTTCGAGCAGATTTCAACCTTTATATCCTGCTTGGTTGATCTTGTTTCGATAACCTCGCCGCAAGCACACTTGATAGTGGTGGGCTGGTAGTTAGGGTGGATACCTTCTTTCATGCTGTCACCTCCTGACCTTTAGAATTAATCTAAATTACAGCTTTCGCTATGATTTCAGAATACTGCGCTTTCACGCTTAGGTTACTATTATAGCATATACAAAACTGTTTTGCAATAGTTTTTTCAAAATTTTCTGAAACTTGTGTATTAACAGCTTGTTCAGCCTACTATCTTTGTGAAATCTGCCGAGAGCTTAACCTGCTTTTCAGCCGCATCTTCAACGCTTGTGCCTACTGTTGTGTAGTAGAGCTTGATTTTAGGCTCAGTACCGGAGGGTCTTATTACTACGCTTGCGTTATCCTCAAGGTAGAATGTGATAACGTTTGACTTGGGGAGCGTCAGCTCTTCTGTCTTGCCGCTTTCGTAATCTGTCTTTACGCTGAGCTTGTAGTCAGCCTTGCCGATAACCTTAAGACCTGCAACAGAGTCAAGCTTTTCGTTTCTGAGAGTATCCATGATAGCGTTCATCTTCTTCATACCTGTTTCGCCCTCGAAAGTGAACGTATCAAGCTTGTTGCAGTAGAAGCCGTAGTCGCTGTACATCTTTGCTCTTGCCTGTACAAGAGAAATACCCTGTGAACGATAGAATGCCGCCATCTCGCAGATAAGCATAGATGCCACAACAGCGTCCTTATCTCTTACATAAGAGCCTGCAAGGTAGCCGTAGCTCTCTTCGAAGCCGAAGATATATCTGTTTTCCTCGCCCTTTGCCTCTAAGAAGCCTATCTGCTCACCGATGAACTTGAAGCCTGTGAGAACTTCTCTCAGCTCTACACCGTACTTAGCGGCGATAGCCTTTACAAGATCGGTCGTAACTATTGTCTTTACTGCAACGGGGTTTGCAGGCATTGTGCCTGCGGCTGTACGTTCCTTGCAGATATATTCGAGCAGCATTGCGCCTACCTCGTTACCTGTGAACAGAACATACTTGTCACCGTCGGGAACTGCGATACCTACACGGTCGCTGTCAGGGTCGGTAGCAAGCAGTAAGTCGGGCTTTTCTGTCTTGCAAAGCTCAAGGCCTAAGTGCAGAGCTTCCTTTATCTCGGGGTTGGGATAGGGGCAGGTAGTGAAGTTGCCGTCGGGCATTTCCTGTTCCTTTACAACTACAACGTTGTTTATACCGATTTCCTTTAAGATACGGCGGACGGGCTTGTTGCCTGCACCGTTAAGAGGAGTATAAACGACCTTAAGTCCGCTCTTTGCGCAAAGCTCGGGGTGGATGGACTGCTTTTTAACGTTTGCGATATATTCGTCAATAACATCCTGACCGATGTACTTGATTTTTCCTTCGTTTACGAACTGCTCAAAGTCGCCGCTCTTTACGTCTGCGAAGATATTGAGCTTCTCAATCTCGCCGAGAATCTTTTCAGCGGCTTCAAGAGTAACCTGACAGCCGTCGCTTCCGTAAACCTTATAGCCGTTGTACTTTGCAGGGTTGTGGCTTGCGGTAACAATGATACCTGCGTCACAGCCGAGCGCTCTTACAGCCCAAGAAAGCATAGGTGTGGGCATAAGCTCTGTGTAGATGTTTGCTGTAATGCCGTTTGCGGCAAAGATAGAAGCGGCGTGCTTTGCGAATACATCAGACTTTATTCTGCTGTCGTATGCAACAGCAACCTTAAGATCGCTCTTGCCTGTGTTCTTGAGGTAGTTTGCAAGACCCTGAGTAGCCTTACCTACGGTATAAACGTTCATTCTGTTTGTACCTGCGCCGATAACGCCTCTCAGACCGCCCGTGCCGAATTCAAGATCACGGTAGAAACGGTCGTTTATTTCTTCGTCCTTGCCCTTTACGCTCTCAAGCTCTGTCTTTAAATCGGGATCCTTGACCGCTTTTTCAATCCATTCGTTATAAAGCTCTGTAGTGTTTGCCATAATAATCTGTCCTTTCTGTATAAAACGGTAGCACAGTTTGCTGTATTTAAAAATTAGGTAAATATAGCTGTGGCTAACCTAAAATTCCATTCACCAAACAGTATAACATTTTTCCGCCGTAAATGCAAATAAAATCGTAAAAATATTATTAAATTTTTTGAAATCAAAAATTCCCGTTTTTGTTGAAAATATACCTAAAACGTTGTATAATCATTACATAGCAATCACTTAAAATGATATGAAACGGGTGTAAATATGTATTCTCAGGTAAACGGTATGGGGCTTTTCGGTATGAACGCCTTTAAAGTCACCGCAGAAATAATATCCTCAAGAGGTCAGCCGTCCTTCGATATAGTAGGTCTGGGCGACCTTGCGGTGCAGGAAAGCAAAATGCGTATAAAGGGTGCGTTATCGGGTATCGGAATCTCCGTCAGCGGTCAGCGCCTCACGGTAAATCTTGCTCCGGCGGATGTACGAAAATGCGGCTCACTGTATGACTTCACGATAATCGCCGCCATTCTTGCGGTAAACAATATAATAACCGACGATTTATCGGACTGCGCCTTTATCGGAGAGGTTTCGCTCGGAGGCTCGCTTGTTTTCACGGGCGGAATTATCAGCATGGCAATAGAAGCCAAGAAATGCGGTATAAAACGGCTGTTTCTCCCTGCCGAAAACGCTAAGGAAGCGTCCGTTGTCGAGGGTCTGTCCGTATACGGCATAAGCCACATTTCCGACCTAATAAACCATTTCACAGGAAAGAAGCGTATATCGCCCGAACCTCCCTACGTTCCGTCCGCAGAGATGTTTGAAACGGAGGACTTATCCGATGTAAAGGGTCAGGCACTCGCCCGTCACGCTCTGGAGGTAGCCGCCGCAGGCTTCCATAATGTATTGCTTATCGGTCCTCCCGGTACGGGAAAAAGCATGATAGCAAAGCGTATACCGTCTATTCTTCCTCCGATGACCTTTGACGAAAGCATTGAAACAACAGGAATACATTCAATAGCAGGTATGCTTGACCGTGAAAAGCCGATAGTCACGGTACGTCCGTTCAGAAGCGTATCACATACAGCCTCGGCAGTAGGTCTTATCGGCGGCGGAAGTATCCCACGTCCGGGTGAAATATCACTCGCACATAACGGAGTGTTATTTCTTGACGAACTGCCGGAGTTTGACCGCAGGACGCTTGAAACGCTCAGGCAACCGCTTGAGGACGGAATTATAACCATATCAAGAGCGCAAGGGTCGGTGTCATATCCGTGCGATATTATGCTTGTTGCCGCAATGAACCCCTGCCCTTGCGGAAACTTCGGCAACCCGAAGGGAAAATGCACCTGCTCTCAGAATATGATACAGAACTATCTCGGCAAGATAAGCCGTCCTGTTCTTGACAGAATAGATATACAGGTGGAAATGCCGCAGTTATCTTACGAGGAAATAAGCAGTGCGAAAAAGGGCGAACCGAGCAGTGCCGTGCTTGAACGTATAATGAAAGCAAGAGAAATACAGCAAAAGCGTTTTGCAGGTACGGAAATACGTTCGAACTCCAAGATACCTCCTGCATATCTTCACGAAATGTGTCCTATGGACGAAAACGCAAAGAAGATGCTCTCCGACTGCTTTGATAAAATGGGGCTGTCGGCAAGGGCATACGACAGGATACTTAAAGTCGCACGCACCTGTGCCGACCTTGCAGGAAGCGAGATAATAAGGCGACAGGATATATCCTCGGCGGTAAATTTCAGAAGCCTTGACAGGAAATACTGGGGCGCTGGGAAATAACCGTCATTTTGCCGCTTATCATATTTATTATTTATAGTGCGGTAAAATATCTGACAAATCGACCTTGCTTTTACCGCCGCAGAGTTATAAAAACGCCGAAATTTATCTGTCGGCTTGACAAAAACGAAATCAAAATGCTAAAATAAATACAGTCGAGTAGCGAAAGCGTAAATCCGGACACGGATTTACGCTCAGACTGTAGAAAAACCCCGATTCGCAAACGAATCGGGGCTTTTCTACAAGCTGCAGCCTCCGCAAAAAGCGAAGGCTGTTTAAGCATATGCTTACTTTTCAAATATCATCTTGAATCTGCCGATAAGCGGGAGCTCCTTAGCTTTACCGTTGGCAGAGTTTATAAGTCCTGCGACAAGTACAAGAACCGGTATTGCCATGAATATAATATGTATTACCCACGCAACGATCGTGCCGATTACCGTTTCTGTTCTCACCATACCGACATAGTTGCTTATATAATCATATACGGGATTGGATATAAGATTATAGAAGAAAGCGGCAATCGAGCCTTCTACAGCACGGACTGCCATTACGGCAAGTATTGCCGGGAATATCATCGAAAGGTGATACTTTACAAAGCCCGACTTCTTTGCGGCGATACAGGGAGCTACGAGCAAGCCTGCGAGTACAATCACAGCAAAAAAATCGCCTAACAGCCACGTTACAAGTATGTAAGCCAGTACCGCACAGTATGCGAGTATCGACATTGCTTTACCTGCATTTATATCGTTGGCGTCCATTGTTGATGTTACGTCCCTGGTATCAAGTATTTCCTGAAAAAAGCCCGGTTTTTGATTTATCGGAACAGGTGCAACTGAACCGTCAAGGTTTGCACCGCATTTTGCACAGAACTTTGAGCCGTCCTGATACTCTGTTCCGCATTTAGGACAAAATGGCATAATTATTTCCTCCTGTTATGTCTATACCTCTGTATTATATCCGCCGTATGCAGATACTTATTTATTATACACCCCTAAGGCATCAAAGTCAAGACTGCAAGTGTAAAGTCCGATTAAGAAATATGAAAGCATTGATTAATTTTGCTATTATATTTACACGGGTATATTTGTTTTAGTGTGTATCATTAATTTTTTAACAGCTTAAGGAGAACTATGAACAGTACAAACCCTTTTATATATTCCGATGACAACAAGCGTTATCACACGTTGAATTACTATAATAAATCATCGTTCAACAGCAAGGTATTCAAGGCGGTCATTGACGCTGGCTTTACCTGTCCGAATAAAGACGGCACAAAAGGCACGGGCGGATGCATCTACTGTATGGGCGGAAGCGGCTACTTCACCGAAAAATCGGACGGTGAAATCTACGACAGCGTAAAGCGTCAGCTTGCCGCAGAAAAGGAACGTATATACAAGAAACACCCGAACAGCCTCATTACAGCCTACTTTCAGGCAAACACCAACACATACGCACCTGTCGCAACGCTTAAAGAGGCATACACGGCGGCGCTTGATTCCGAAGTACACGGAATTTCAATCGGCACAAGGGCCGACTGCCTTCCCGATGATGTTATTGCCCTGCTCTGCGACATAAACAGCAAGACCCATCTCACTGTGGAGCTTGGCTTGCAGACCGTCCACGATAAAACGGCACAAATCATCAACAGATGCTACAGCTATGACGAGTTTCCGGAGGGCTACCGTAAACTGCAAGAATCCGGCATACGCACCTGCCTGCACCTGATTGACGGATTACCGGACGAAACAAAAGCCGATATGCTCGAAACCGCAAAGGAGGTCGCCCGTCTGCACCCTGCCGCCGTGAAGATACACCTTCTTCATATAAATCACGGCACTGCTCTTGAACGGCTCTTCCTGTCGGGCGGTTACGTTCCGCTCACCCGTGACGAGTACATAGATACAGTAATCTCACAGCTTGAATATCTCCCCGCAGATATAGTAATAGAGCGTATCACAGGCGATGCGGATAAAAAATATCTTGTTGCGCCGATGTGGAGTGCAGATAAGATAGCGGTACTGGGCGGCATAGACCGTCAGATGAAGCTGAGGGATACTTATCAGGGGATAAAAGCTGATGTTATGTGATTTCATATCTGAATGTAAGTGAAACCGCAGTATCGGGTCAGTTTCGATACTGCGGTTTGCTGTTGCCTATCCTTAAGCTATATGCTGAAACATTTGCTGAGGAAAACCCTGCTTGTTCGGATCTGTAATCTTGATTTTTCTGCACTTATATATTAGATTTAGTAGCAAAATGGACGGATATTAACGCTCGTGCGCATATTGTCTTAATTCTTCTGCGATTTTTTTAAATTCAACATCATCTCTGATAAAGTCATATATTTTATCGTCCATTTCGTTTATCTGGTGCATTGAATCATTCGCATTAATATTATGCCAAACTTCGCCGTACTCTTTTCCGCGCGCAATCAGGCAGGTATATGTTTCTGTCGGCTTGTATACTGCTTTATCATTATCGATAGATTGATTTTTGGCAAGGGTCAGATATTTTATGGTTTCATTGCGATTGTTGATTTTGGCATAGAACCAAGCAATATCGAGATATGTCCATGCGATTTTTTGCTTAAAAAAGCCATAATTCTTATCTTCAAAGATTATGTTCAATATGTCGATGACTTTTTTATTCAATAAAATAAGTTCCTCGGGTGTATAAGGCTTTGTGTTATCATCCAAAGGAGCACAGTTGAAGGTTATACCGGAAAGCATTAATTGCAAGTGGGTTAAAATTGCCTCCTGCCGGTATCTGTATCGTTTGGTTTTGTCGGATACAGATACCAGCAGATCTTCTCTGCACTGATGAGCATAAGGCATTGTATTTGCAAGACTTTCCGCTTTTTCGGGCATATTTAATTTGGGATAAGCATAACAAAGCAACTGAATCGCACTGTGTCTTAATTCTGTGTCCTTAGAGTTTTCAAGCACATTTTCTTCGAGTGAAACAACTTCCTGTAACAATTTTTCGTAATGCTCATCAGATATTGTATCTGTTTCTTGCGGTGAACAATACAAAGCACTTGCGAGCTCGTGCGACAACTTATATGCTGACGGATATTTTCTGATAGCTTTTCGCAAAATTTCAACGCCTTTTGACCACTGACCATTGGTCGTATATTCTCTTGCGGCTTCTGACAGCGACTCAATTTCTTTTTCTCTTGACGAAGCATCGACTTCCAGCAAGAAGTCGGTCGTTACATCGAAAAAGTTTGCCAGTATGGGCAGCAGTGAAATATCAGGTAAAGCAATATTTGTTTCCCAACGACTTACCGCCTGCGCAGAAATCGAAAGCACTTCGGCAAGTTGTTCTTGCGTCATATTCCTATCTGAGCGCAGTTTTTTAATAATATTTCCGAAACTCATATTTACAACTCCAATTCAAATATTCAGTCGATCGAACTGTAATTATATTATAATCTATAGATGGTCAACAGTCCACCGCTTAATAATTGAGAAAAAATCAATTTCAAATTGGATTATCGATAAAGACTTTAGCGCATTGTCAAGTTCAGACAAGTTGCATTTTCCACTATGATATGCTAAAATATTCACGAGGGAAACCTTGGACGTCAGGCGGTCAAATTCATCTCCCGAAAGTGCGAAAGCACTTTGAAAGGAGGTGAAGCTGTGTACATAACGCTAAGCGATTTAACACAGATAGGAATATTTCTTACTGCTTTCACAGTTATGATATTCACAATCATTTCTTTTTATAAAAAGAAATAACCGCCCCAGCCGCTAAACTCGAGGCGATTATTCTTAATCAAACCTTAGGGAGCGACCGTCTGTCGTTTCCCTCTTTATTTGTATTTTAACATAAAATCAAGTCGATGTCAACAGCTTCACAGTATCAGGTTGATACAGTTGCATTACCGCCGCTTTTGTGCTAAAATACGCTTGTAGAATTTAAATCCGGCTTATCATAAAGGAGAAACAATATGGATATGAAACAGCGTATGCACGCAAATCTTCCCTATAAGGCCTGGCTTGACGGGCTGAGCGAAGAGCGTGCGGAATGCAAGCGTAAGATATACGAATTCAACAACTGCCACCCCGATGACCGAGGAAAAATGGACAAAATCCTCCGCTCGCTTCTCGGTAAGACGGGTGACACTATTCATATAGAACA
>ULQT01015292.1_pt1 | contig 12605 bp, 14 predicted proteins | sample 1954791 | NCBI WGS metagenome assembly ULQT01 (sample SAMEA4835663, study PRJEB28245) | human gut metagenome | biome: gut microbiome; material: fecal sample | place: Denmark | collected 2008 | reverse complement strand
TTTTCCCCTCTGAAATATAATATTAATATTATTTATTTCCCCATTATATTGAATGCCTCTTTCTTTTATGCTAATATGTAATTAAACTATTATATTTTCATAAGAAAGACAGGTGCACCTATTGGATAAAAAAAAATTACCTCTAATAAAAGTAAAAAATTTAATAAAAGAATATTCTGCAGGTGATGATACAGTAAAAGCACTTAACAATGTCAGCTTTGAAATAATGCCGGGAGAAATCTGCTGTATATTTGGCACATCAGGTTCAGGCAAAAGTACTTTACTTAATCAGCTTGCAGGTCTTGAAGCACCTACATCAGGGGAAATACTTATAGGCAACATACCAATATCCCGATTATCTGAAAATGATTTGGCAATATTCAGACAAAGATATTTAGGATTTATATTTCAGTCCTATAATCTCCTTGAAACAATGACTGCACTTGAAAATACGGCTCTTCCTCTTATATTTAAAGGAATAGACAAAAAAACACGTGAACAGCAGGCAAAGGCAATACTTGACATTGTAGGCTTAAGCCATAGACTTAATCATTACCCAAGCCAAATGTCAGGCGGCCAGCAACAGAGAGTAGGTATAGCAAGGGCCTTTATTACAAAACCTAAAATTATTTTTGCCGATGAACCTACGGGCAATTTGGATACTAAGACAACAATTGAAGTTATGGAAATGATTAAAAACTTTGCTCAAAAATATAACCAAACAATTATCCTTGTAACCCACGAACCTGAACTCGCAAATTATGCTACTCGGGTAATTACTCTTGCAGATGGAAAAATTATAAATGACATAAGAAAGGAAATATAAAATACTATGATTAATAAATTTATAAGCCTTATTATAGGTATAATCCTTGTTTTAAACAACACAGCTGCACTTTTTGCTGCTCAAAGCTGTAAGCCTGAAGTTGACAGCTATACTATAAAAAACAGTGTTAATATGGACATTAGCCGCATTGAAATGAATGAAGTCGCAAACCTTTCAATAGATATTATTGACAAATCTTTAAAAACTAGCGATATATCAACTGCTGAAAATATCTCAGTCACAGCAGTTGACGGCAGTTTTGGTTCTCCGGAAGCTGATTCTATTGTCATAACATCAGTAAATAATGATACTTTAAAATACACCATTAATTTTAAAAATATTACATATTCAGGTTCAGGCAGCAATATAACTTTTAAAATTAAGTATAAAAACTTAAATTTAACATCTGACAAGATTTCTTTGCAAATAATAGAGTGCAGTGAAAAAGAGATTTCAACCGATGATACCAATAATGCTCAATCAAACAAACAACCATATGTTGAAATATCAAGGAGCAGTATACCTCAGCCAATAAAAGCAAATGAAGAATTTACCCTTCAGCTTATTATTAAAAACAGAGGAGGCGTAAAAATGAAAAGACCTGTTCTTACCATTTCCCTCCCTGACTCAATAAAATCAATGGACAGTATGGGCAATCTTCAAATTCCTGATATAGAAGCTGGTACAAGCAGAGCAGTTACATTAAGACTTTCAGGAAATGATTATATTGAATCAAATTCTGAACAAATAGATATTATATTAAATTATAATTATGACTCCAATGAAAGTGGGCTTACTTCTTCTACTTACAGTGACAGGATTTTTATACCTATGGTATCAACAGCTAAAACCTCTGCACCTATTATACAGATAACAAGAGGAAAACTTAAAGCTCCTGTTAAAGGAGGAGAAGAGTTTACATTGCCTGTAATTATTAAAAATATAGGCACAACAGCAATATCTTCACCGCTGCTTTCATTTACAATTCCTGAGGAACTTATGCTTTTAGACGACAATTCTTCAGCTGAGCTTAATGGAATAAAGCCGGGAGAATTTGTCACATATAATCTAAATTTAAAAGCAAAAAAATACATTACATCATCTACACAGGAAATCAATACAGAACTTAAATACAATTATGTGTCCGAAAATAGTGAAGTTCAGTCTGATACAAGCACAAAACTTGTTGTCCCTTCACAGCCAAATGACAGTGAAGGTTCTGAACCACTGCTGCAAATAGTACCTGACACAATTGAAAACCCTTTAAAAGGCAATTCCAAATTTTCTGTTAAAGTCGCTATAACAAATGCAGGCACAGCAGCAATTTCAAATGGTATTTTAAACTGGGAACCCGGTGATGGTATTATACTTACAGGTAAATCCTCGTCTTTTAATATCGGCACACTTAAAGCAGGAGAAACTAAAGAAATAAAAGTACAAGGAAAAATAACAGCAAATCCTGCTTCATCATCACAGATAATTAACGGAGAACTTAAGTATAAATATGAAAGCAGTAAAAGTATAGAACAAGGTCAGGAAACTGTAAAAATTGTTATTCCTACTGAACCAGATGATGATACTAAAACAACAGCAAATGCCACACCTAATATAATTGTTAAACACTACAACTATGGAGGTGTACCAATTGCAAACGGCAGCAAATTTAACTTTGATGTATCATTTAAAAACACAAGTAAAGTAACGCCTATAGAAAATATCGTTATGAGCCTTGAAACAGAAACAGGACTGTCAATTACATCAGCGTCAAATACATATTATTATGAAAAGCTTTCCGCTTTGGGAACAGCAAGTCAGGCTGTAGAAATGCAGGTACTTCCCTCTGCTGAAACAGGTTCGGTAAAACTTACAATTAATTTTAGCTATGAATACGTTGAAAATAAAGAAAGAAAGCAGGTAACATCCTCTCAAAATGTATCAATACCTGTTTATAAGCCTGATAAACTTGAGATTACTCTTGAGCCGCTTCCTACAGCTACAGTAGGCAATGAACAGACCATTACTCTAAATTATGTAAATAAGGGAAAAGGCGAACTTTCAAACGTAAGAGCAGAAATAACAGGCGATATAACAGCACTTACATCTGTCCAGAATTTAGGAAATTTTGAATCAGGTAAAAGCGGTACAATTACATTTGTTGTCATTCCTGAAACTGCAGGAGATGTACACTTCAATGTAAATATATCCTATGAAGACGCAAATTTAGATCAAAAGACACTTGAATTCCCCTGCGTAATGACAGTTGAAGAATTCAATGATGATGAATTTGCTATGGATGATACCCCCGTTGAAGATGAAAATTCCTCATCTCATAAAGGAATAATAATAGGTTCAATTATAGGTATACTTGTTTTAACAATAATTATTATTGTTATTATTAAAAAAAGAAAAAAGAAAAAATTGGCACAAACTGTAAGCGTAAATTGGGAGGCTGAGGATGAAAACCAAGGATTTAATTAATATCTGCATACACAATTTATTCCGCCACAAATCAAGGACAATATTGACTGTTCTCGGAGTAATAATAGGCTGCTGTGCCGTTGTTATAATGATTTCATTTGGCATAGGTATGAAAATATCACAGGAGAATATGCTTTCTGAAATGGGAGACTTGCAGATAATTACTGTCTACAATTCACGTGATGATATAAAAATTACAGATAAAACTATAGATAAAATAGAACATATACCAAATGTCATAGGCGTCAATCCTAAATTAAGCACAGAAAACATTATGACAACAGTAACGGCAGGTGATAACAACCGTTATAAAGCTAACTATACGAATATAAGCGGTATTCGTGCAAAAGTTGTTGAAACCTTTGATTATGAAATAACCAAAGGCAGAAATATAAAAGACTTCTATGACCCTAATAACATTGAAGTCCTTGCAGGACAATATTTTGCTTACAATCTATGTGACACTCAGCGTCCAAACGGCAGCAATCAAATTGATTATTGGTCCTATCTCTACGGCAGCAATTCAAATGATACAAAAACTGAAATGCCTGACCCGTATGTAGATGTTCTTAACACAACTTTTCAGTTGACATTAGGAGACAATGACCCTAATTCAAGCGATAAAACATTAACCTATAAATTCAAAATTGTAGGTATACTTAAAGAAGATTATAGTAAAGGCAGCGAAACTTCAGACGGATTATTATTTAATGCCGAAGACATTAAAAGAATGGTTAAAGAATACAACAGACTAAATAATATTGTGTCTGATACACAGCAAAGCTATAATTCAGCTTATGTTAAAGCAGATGATATTAAAAATGTAGCAGAAATAGAAAATAAAATTAAAGATATAGGGTTTAATACAAACTCCCTTGAAAGTATACGTAAACCGATGGAAAAAGAAGTACGTCAAAAACAGCTTATGTTTGCAGGCTTAGGCATAGTATCCCTGTTTGTAGCCGCTCTTGGTATAATGAATACAATGATTATGGCAATTTCTGAGCGTAAGCGTGAAATAGGCGTTATGAAAGCACTGGGTTGTTTTATAAAGGACATTAAAACAATGTTTTTAATGGAAGCTGGCTTTATAGGATTTACAGGAGGCATTATAGGAGTTATTGTAAGCTTTATTATATCAGCTATTATTAATGTAGTATCAACGGAAACAGAAATAACAGATGTATCAGTTTTATATCAAGTTCTCTTTACAAATGCAGACAGAGTAAGTGTTATTCCTATATGGCTTGCTTTAAGTGCAATAGTTTTTTCAGTTTTTGTTGGTATAGCCTCAGGCTATTACCCTGCTGCCAAAGCAGTAAAAATATCTGCTCTAGATGCAATTCGTTCAGAATAAAAATATTTACCGCAAAAAAATAAAAAGCAGTTATAGTACTTTTGATATAATCCCTTCAGGGCAATGCACAAAAATCAAAATTGTGTGCCCTAAACATTGGAACTATATCATTTATACTATATTAACTGCTTTTTTATTTTATTTGTTATTACCTAAATCAAGTCTTACCAAAGCTCTCTTTAATGCAAGTTCAGCTCTTTGTATGTCAATATTGGCCTGGGTATTTTTAAGCCTAGCCTCAGCCCTTTCCTTTGCTTGCTGTGCTCTTACAACGTCTATTTCGTTTGACCATTCAGCAGCATCAGTAAGTATAGACATACCTTCAGAATTGATTTCAGCAAAGCCGCCTAATATTGCAGCCAGCTTATCTTCACCATCGTTTTTGATATTAAGCACACCGTAGTCAAGAATAGTAACCATAGGCTGATGACCATGGAGAATACCCACATCACCGCTCTTTGTTCTCATAACTACCATATCAACTTCACCCTCAAACATATTTCTTGAAGGCGTAATTATTTTAAGGGATAACTTATTTGCCATATTATCACCCCTTATTATTTATTGGCATTGCGATACTTTTCAACAACATCCTCTATCTTACCACAGTTAAGGAAGTAGCCTTCAGGAATATCATCATGCTTTCCATCAAGAATTTCCTTAAATCCCCTTATAGTATCCTCAACAGGAACATACTGTCCCGGGAATCCTGTAAAGTTTTCAGCAACGTGGAATGGCTGAGATAAGAATCTCTGTACCTTTCTTGCTCTGTTTACAACAATCTTGTCATCTTCAGAGAGTTCATCCATACCAAGAATAGCAATAATATCCTGCAGTTCCTTATACTTCTGCAAAGTAGCCTGAACACGTCTTGCAACACTGTAATGCTCCTCGCCTACAACCTGCGGATCAAGAATTCTTGATGTTGACTCAAGAGGGTCAATAGCAGGGTAAATACCAAGCTCAACAATGCTTCTTGAAAGAACAGTAGTTGCATCAAGATGAGCAAATGTAGTTGCCGGTGCAGGGTCAGTAAGGTCATCAGCAGGAACATATACAGCCTGAACAGATGTAATAGAACCATTCTTAGTTGACGTAATTCTCTCCTGCAAAGCACCAAGCTCTGTAGCAAGTGTTGGCTGATAACCAACGGCTGAAGGCATACGTCCAAGAAGAGCTGAAACCTCAGAACCAGCCTGTACAAATCTGAATATGTTATCAATAAATAAAAGCACGTCCTGCTTTTCCTTATCTCTGAAATATTCAGCCATAGTAAGACCTGTAAGAGCAATTCTCATTCTTGCTCCCGGCGGCTCATTCATCTGACCGAAAACCAATGCAGTCTGCTTTAAAACACCTGATTCCTGCATCTCATAGTAAAGGTCATTACCTTCTCTTGTTCTCTCACCAACACCACTGAATACAGAATAACCCTGATGCTCAGTAGCAATGTTTGTAATAAGCTCCATAATAAGAACTGTTTTACCAACACCGGCACCTCCGAAAAGACCAATCTTACCACCCTTAGAATAAGGGCAAAGAAGGTCAATAGCCTTAATACCTGTTTCAAGTATTTCAGCAGAGTTGTTCTGCTCAGCAAAGCTAGGTGCCTCTCTGTGTATAGACCACTTTTCATCAGTAACAGGTGCCTCTTTACCATCAATTGGATCACCTGTTACATTAAACATTCTGCCAAGTGTTTCTTTACCAACAGGAACGCTTATAGGTGCACCTGTATCAATAGCTTCCATACCTCTTTTTAACCCGTCAGTAGAGCTCATTGCAATACACTTAACAACATCATCGCCAAGGTGCTGTGCAACCTCTGCAACAATTTTTTTACCATTATTATAAATCTCAATGGCATTATTAAGTGCCGGTAAATTATCACTGGAGAATTTAATATCCAAAACGGCACCGATAATCTGAATTATCTTGCCGACATTATTTTGTGCCATTATTTCACTCCTCCTATTCCAAAGCATTGCTGCCGCTTACAATTTCGGTAATTTCCTGAGTAATTGCACCCTGTCTTACTCTGTTGTACACAAGGTTAAGGTGATCAATCATTTCACTTGCATTCTCAGTTGCAGAGTCCATAGCAGTCATTCTTGAGCTAAGCTCGCATACAGCCGACTCAACCATACCTCCATATATTACAGTATTAACATACTTTGGAATAACATAATTTAATACAGCCTCCTCATCAGGCTCATAAATAGTCAATGTAGCACTGTGAGATTCTTCATTGTTTTCAAAATCCTTAGAATCAAGAGGAAGAAGCTTTACAGCCTTTGGTTCATTTGTAAGCGTAGTAATAAACTCTGTATATACAAAGTAAACTTCATCCACTTCACCCTTTTCATACATATCAATCGCTTTTCTTCCAAGTATATAAGCGTCCAGATATTCAGGCTTTTCAGACACATCTCTAAATGAATCAACAACTTCAATATGCTTGTGTCTGAAAAATTCTCTTGCCTTGTTGCCTACAGTCATTACAGCAGCATTATCTTTCTTAGAAATTATTTCCATAGCCGCCTTACATACATTGGAATTGTAGCCGCCGCAAAGACCTCTGTCGCCTGCCACAACAATAACTAAAGCCTTGTTTGATTCATTGCGTTCCTGCATAAATATGCTTGAAACACCCTTGCTTCCTTTAACTACATTGGTAATTACCCTTTGTGTAGCTTCAAAAAATGGCTTTGTATCGTTAAATCTGGCTTTAGCTCTGTTGAGCTTTGAACTTGCAACAAGATTCATAGCCTTTGTAATCTGCTGGGTGCTATTGACACTTTTAATTCTGCGCTTTATATCACGCATTGATGCCATAATATCACCTCTCTATTACTTAAATTCCTTCTTGAAATTTTCAATAGCAGTAACAAGTTCTTTTTCAGCTGCAGGAGTAAGTTCCTTAGTTTCAGCAATTGTTGTAAGCACATTATTATGATACTTCTCAATATATTCAAAGAACTTTGTCTCAAAATCAAGAATTCTTTCAACAGGAATATCATCAAGATACTTCTTTGTTACAGCGTAAAGTATAATTACTTCCTTCTCAACAGACAGTGTCTTGTACTGAGGCTGTTTAAGAATTTCAACAATTACCTTACCATGATTAAGTCTTTCAAGAGTATCTTTATCAAGGTCAGAACCAAACTGAGAAAAACTCTCAAGTTCTCTGTACTGTGCAAGCTCAGTTCTTATAGGACCTGCAATTTTCTTCATAGCCTTAATCTGAGCAGAACCTCCAACTCTTGATACAGAAAGACCTGCATTAATCGCTGGTCTTACACCTGAGTTAAAAAGCTCACTTTCAAGGAAAATCTGACCGTCTGTAATTGAAATAACATTTGTAGGAATATATGCTGAAACGTCACCCGCCTGAGTTTCAATAATAGGCAAAGCAGTTATTGAACCACCGCCAAACTTTTCATCAACTCTTGCAGAACGCTCAAGCAGTCTTGAATGAAGATAGAATACATCTCCTGGATAAGCCTCACGTCCTGGTGGTCTCTTAAGAAGCAGTGACATTGCTCTGTAAGCTACCGCATGCTTAGATAAATCATCATAAACAATAAGAACATCCCTGCCGTTTTCCATCCATTCCTCACCAATTGCAACACCTGCATAAGGTGCAATATACTGCAATGTAGAAGATTCAGAAGCAGTTGCAGATACAATAGTTGTGTAATCCATAGCTCCTGCATCTTCTAAACTCTTAACAATTCTTGCAACAGTAGAAGCTTTCTGACCAATTGCAACATAAATACATAAACAATTCTTGCCCTTCTGATTAATAATAGTATCAATACAGATAGCAGTTTTACCTGTCTGACGGTCACCGATAACAAGTTCTCTCTGTCCTCGTCCAATAGGTACCATTGCGTCAATAGCCTTAATACCTGTCTGCAAAGGCACATTTACAGCCTTTCTTGTGATTACACCCGGAGCAACTCTTTCAATAGGTCTTGACTTGTCAGTTACAATAGGTCCTTTTTCATCAATAGGATTACCTAAGGCATCAACAACTCTTCCTATCATCGCATCACCAACGGGAACAGAGGCAACCTTACCTGTAAGCTTAACAGAAGAGCCCTCCTTAATTCCCATATCTGAACCAAGAATAACAACACCAACATTGTCCTCTTCAAGGTTCTGAGCCATACCCATTACACCGTTTTCAAATTCCAAAAGCTCGCCGCTCATGGCATTATCAAGACCGTAAACTCTGGCAATACCGTCACCTACCTGTATAACCGTACCAACCTCAGACACATCAAGCTTGGTTTGATAGCCCTTTATTTGTTCTTTAATAACAGAACTAATTTCTTCAGGTCTGATATTCATTATTAGGTTACACTCCTTTACTACGCAAGTTTAGCAGCGAGCAGTGACTTTTTCAAGGCTTCAAGCTGACTTTTAACCGTATTGTCAATTACGTGACCCATTACAGCTATTTTAACGCCGCCTATAAGCTCAGGCACTACTTTTGCTTCAATTCTAACCTGCTTATTCAATTTATTAGACAATTTTTCTTTAATCTCATCAAGTTTTTCTGATTTAAGTTCAGCTGCACTTTCCACAACGGCAGTAACAATACCCTTGTAGTCAAGCACCTTGCTGAGAAATGTATCTAAAATATCAATTAGCTCTTTTTCCCTGTTTTTTCTAAAAATAACAGTCAAAAGCCCCATAATTTCCTGACTCACATTACCTTTAAAGGCATTAGTCAGTATGTCAAGCTTTTTCTCAGAGCTGATTTGTGGGTGATTAAGCACCCTTAAAACCTCGTCATTACCGACAAGAGCATCATATACTAATTTAATTTCTTCACTGTATTTATCAACACAGTTATTTTCCAAAGCTAACTGAAAAAGAGCTTCTGCATATCTTCCGGAGATTAATCCTGCCATTCAACACCCTCCAAATCAGATATAGTATCATCAACAAGCTTATTTTGTTCCTCCTCTGTCATTTTAGTGGCAATAAACTTGCCGGAAACTATAGAAGAAACCTCAATAATCTGCTTTTTGATTTCGTCTTTTGCTTTCTCTTCTTCTCTCTTTATATCAGTCATAGCTCTGTTGTGAATATTTTCAGCCTCTTTTCTTGCCTCGGCAATAATCTGCTGGCTGTTTTTGCCTGCCTGGGTTCTTGCCTTTTCAAGTATAGAATTTTTTTCAGCCTCAATATTCTTTAATTTATTCTCATATTCAGCCTTTAATGCCTCAGCTTCTGTAAGCTTAGCCTCAGCGGAATCAATCTGCTCGGCAATCTTTTCCTTTCTTGCATTGAGGAATTTAGTTACAGGCTTATATAAAAGCTTTGATAAAGCAAAGCATAAAATACAAGTATTAATTATCTGGATAGCAACCTGTATAAGAGTTTGCTGGTCCAGCATTATAACATAGCCTTCCACTTTTTGACCTCCTTTCAGGTAAAATTAATTTTATAAAATTAGCCCTGAATTTTGTCAACTAATGGATTAGCGAATAATAAAATCATAGCAACAACAAGACCATAGATACCTGTTGACTCAGCAACAGCACAACCTAAAAGCATTGTAGAAGTTACAGTACCTCTTGCCTCAGGCTGACGTCCAACTGCCTCAGCACCTTTACCTGCAGCGAAACCCTGTCCAATACCAGGTCCAATACCTGCAATCATCGCTAAACCTGCACCTATAGCAGAACAACCTAATACAAAAGCTCTTGGATCCAATCCTTCCATTTTTAAATCCTCCTTAAAAATATAAAATTTGTTTTTTTGTTAAAAAATTAATCTGGAATTTTATCCTTAATAAATGTCATAGAAAGCATAACAAATATTACTGTCTGGATACAGCCTGCAAATACATCAAAGTAAATGTGAAGTACAGACGGCACACCTAAATTAAAGATTTTTAAAACTCCCGGCAAAGCACCAAGGGCCATATAAACCATAGCCATAATTATCATACCACCAAGAATATTACCGAAAAGACGGAAGCTTAATGAAATTGGTGTTGAAATTTCACTGATAATATTTATTGGCAATAAGAATGGCAAAGGTTCAAGATATGACTTGAAGTATCCTCCTTTACCGGTTTTAATACCCATAAAGTGAATTAAAAAGAACGTAGTCAAAGTAATTGCAATAGTGGTACATAAATCTGCTGTTGGTGGTCTGAATCCCAACAAACCACTTAAATTACTGACTAATATAAGTACAAATACACCGAAAAACCAGTTACCAAAATAAGCATATTTATCTGTCATAGATCCTCTTACAAATGAATCCATATATTCAATTGCCATTTCTATGACATTTTGTACGCCGTTTGGTTTATACTTATAATTCTTCATTTTAGCCCTGAGTACAGCGGCTATGAGTATAAGCACAGCCATAAATATCCAGGTATTTACAACAGTTTCTGTTATCCATACCTCTGTTCCGCCTATATTAAGCTTTTCGATAATTCTGGCATTGGCATCTAATCCTGTACCGGGATTGGTTTCCCAACCAATTAAATGCCCCACTAAACTCTTAACCTCTAATAAATAAAGTCCCAAAGCAGCATTTCCTCCTTTCTTAGTTGTTCATAGGCAGTCCTCAGCTTTTCTTACTGATTTTCCTGTCTATAAAATTATAAATATATACTGCAGGCTGCAATAATACAAGCCCTACAATCACACCAACAGGGTTTGCTAACCCCTTATAGCATGCAATTACCGCAATTACAAAGGAAATTATATACCTGAGCATATAATGAGCTCTTGTATAATTTTTGGCATCCTCCGGAGTCATTTCCACAGCTTTTTCAAGACTTCTGGACATTGAAAAAACTCTGAATACACATATAATCACGCCAATTGCTATGCCAACAATCCAAGGAAATATACTATCCACAAAAAACATTCCTGCAACAAGGCATATAGCACCAAGTACAATAGTTATCATAATCAGGCTGTTTCTGGTTTTCAGCACATCATTTGTCATTTTTTATCACCTTTTCCTGTTCCTTAGCATCATCGTCTGTTTCATCTTTTCTCAACTCTTCTTTTATTTTGTTCATATCTACATAAGTATCTTTATCTTTATAAAAACCTTTTACAAGCACATATATGCTTCTGAAGCCTGCCATAATTCCCAATACTGTAAATATAATTAGAAATATACCATTTGTTCCTAAAAGCCTGTCTATTCCTTTTCCTATAAAAAAGCATATAAATATGGGCACAAGCATTGACACAGCTATCTGCGTAAATAAGGCAAGAGCCTTTGAAATATCCTTATTCATAATATCACCAATTCTTTTTATAACAACCCTATCTATTTAATAAGTCTGCACTTACTTGTCACTGTCTTTAATATACCAGACTTCAAGAATAAAAATTGTAGAATTTTAGAACTTTCATTTTTTATATTAAATCTTAGAATTCTAACTTTTTTAAGTTTACTCCTATTTATAAAAAGTGTCAACATATTTGCCGGCTCTTAATGTTTTTTTCATTGTTTTATGCACTAATCCTAAATAAATTATTAATATACTTTTTATAAATGAATCTCTGTATATGCACCTGTTTATTAAAACTGCTCATTACCATATTTAACACTTGCTTCGTCTTTCGCCTCTCTAACTCTTCTTCGGAAATCGTGAGCAAGCTCCCATTTCCTTTCATCTTGTTTTATTTACGGAACTTCGTTCCTTTTTTATGCTCCGCATAACTGCCTTGCTTTGCAAGGCATATAAAATATTTGCTTCGGCTTATGCCTCTCTAACTCTTCTTCGGAAATTGTGAGCAAGTTCCCATTTCCTTTTATCTTGTTTTATTGCCGGAACTTCGTTCCTTTTCCTATGCTCCGCATAACTCCCTTGCTTTGCAAGGCATATAAAACATTTGCTTCGGCTTATGCCTCTCTAACTCTTCTTCGGAAATCGTGAGCAAGCTCCCA
>ULQT01048495.1_pt1 | contig 12621 bp, 10 predicted proteins | sample 1954791 | NCBI WGS metagenome assembly ULQT01 (sample SAMEA4835663, study PRJEB28245) | human gut metagenome | biome: gut microbiome; material: fecal sample | place: Denmark | collected 2008 | reverse complement strand
TGTAAGGCAGATGCTCTCCCAGCTGAGCTAAGATCCCGTTCCACAGTTGCTGTATCGCTGACTGCTTTGCTATTATATACTGATTTGTCGTGAATTGTCAACACTTTTTTGAAAAAAATTTTATTTTTTTTCTAACAACGAAATCAGCCGGCTGGTTCCCAGGCGATCTGCGCCCAATGCAATAAACTTTTCTGCATCTTCTACAGAGGCAATTCCCCCTGCTGCTTTTACTTTTATGTCTTTTCCCACATGATTTCTCATAAGTTCCACATCTGCAAAGGTAGCCCCTCCTGTGGAAAAGCCTGTAGAAGTTTTAATATAGTCTGCCCCTGCTCTGGTTACCACCTGACAGAGCTTAATTTTCTCCTCTTCTGTCAGAAGGCAGGTTTCAATAATGACCTTCAAAAGTTTTCCATGGCAGGCCTTCTTAATCTCCTGAATTTCGGCCAGAACCCCTTCATAATTTTGCTCTTTTACCATTCCCAGATTAATCACCATGTCAATTTCATCGGCTCCGTTCTTCACTGCATCCTCTGTCTCAAAAACCTTTGCCGCAGTGGTCATATTTCCATTTGGAAATCCGATGACCGTACAGATTTTCAAACGTTCCTGTACATAATCTCTGGCTTTTTTCACATAACAGGGTGGAATACATACAGAAGCAGCCTTATACTCCATGCCTTCTTCACACAGCGTCCGTATTTGCTCCCAGGTGGCTGTCTGCTTTAATAAGGTGTGATCTAATCTCTTTAAAATTTCTCTTTTTTCCATTTCCCGAATCCTTTCTCTTCACAGTTTTTCCAAAACGGAAGTTCCAATGGTTCCCTCTGGCATAGGCACCTGAAAATTCTCTGCAATGGTTGCGCCAATCACTGCAAAGGTATCACTGACTCCCAGGTCTTTCCCTTCCTTCATGGACGGTGAATAAGCCAGAAATGGCACCTGTTCCCTGGTATGGTCTGTTCCTGTATAGGTTGGATCATTTCCATGGTCTGCTGTAAGAATCAACAAATCATCCTCTCTTAATACTTCCAAAAGTTTCCCTAACATCACATCAAATTTTTCCAGTTCTTCTGCATATCCCTGAACATTTCGCCTGTGTCCCCACAGAGCGTCAAAGTCCACCAGGTTGGTAAAACAAAGGCCCTTAAATTCTCCTTTTGCGATTTCTATGGTCTGTTCCATTCCATGAACAGAACTTTTTGATTTATTGGATGCAGTTAATCCCTGTCCGTCAAAAATGTCATAAATTTTACCAACAGAAATCACGTCCAGGCCATGCTCTTTTAAGCTGTAAAGAACCGTTTTCCCGTAAGGTTTTAAGGCATAATCATGACGGTTTGCTGTGCGCCTGAACTCTCCTTTTTTTCTTCCTGTATAAGGTCTGGCAATGACTCTTCCCACTTTCCATTCATCCTTCATGGTAAGCTCTCTGGCAATTTCACAGTAGCGATACAGATTTTCCAGTCCCATGGTTTCCTCATTGCCGCAAATCTGAAGCACCGAATCCGCAGAGGTATAGACAATAAGTTTTCCATCCCTGATTTCTTCTTCCCCCAGTTCCTCCAGAATTTCTGTTCCACTGGCGCTTTTGTTTCCGATAATGGTTCTGCCTGTACGCTTCTCCAGTTCTTCTATGAGCTCTTTTGGAAATCCCGTCTCTGTAAAGGTCTGAAAAGGTTTCGTCACATAAAGTCCCATCATCTCCCAATGACCGGTCATAGTATCTTTTCCACAGCTTTTTTCCCGCAGCCGCATATAAGCTGCCAGGGGACTTTCCACAGGCTCCACTCCATGAAGGGCTTTTAAATTGGCAATTCCAAGACGCTTAAGATTTGGAATCTGCAGATGCCCTCTGCATGCCGCAATATGTCCCAGAGTATCTACGCCTACATCTCCGTATTCGGGTGAATCCTCCATAGCCCCAATCCCAAGAGAATCAAGTACAATGGTAAAAATCCTCTGATATCTCATATTCTCACTCCTGTTCTGTTTTTGTCAGAGAAAACCCAAGGGGAAGCAGTTCCTCCAGGGTATATTCCTGCCAGGTTCCATCCCCTTTTCCAAGAAGTACCTGAAATTCCTTTGCATCGCAAAACTCCATAAGCACCTGTCTGCACACTCCACAGGGCGCCGCTGTTTCTTTTGGCAGTTCTTCTCCCGGACCTCCCACAATGGCAATGGCTTCAAACTCCCGGATGCCCTCGGAAACCGCCTTAAACACCGCTGTGCGCTCTGCACAGTTTGTAGGAGAATAGGCTGCGTTTTCAATATTGCAGCCTGTAATAATCTGTCCGCCTTTTGAAAGCAAAGCTGCACCCACCCGAAAATCGGAATAGGGGGCATAAGAAAACTGCCTGGCTTCCAGGGCTTTTTTTACTAATTCTTCTTTCTGTTCTTCTGTCATAAATTTTCCCTGTCCTTTCTGATTAACAGGCGCAGAGCCTCCACAGCCACCTTAATAGCTGCTTCTGTATCATGCACAATGGGATTTTCCAATCCTGCTTTTTCCCGTTCCTGATTTCCCATTACCAGAAAATCTGAACCAACCCGTACTCTTAAATATGCTCCCACAATAAACAGAGCTGCAGATTCCATCTCTGAAGCTTTACATCCCATGCGCAGCCATGCTTCCCATTTATTTAAAAGCTCATAACCTGCCGGTTTTGTCTCTGGCTCATGCTGTCCATAGAACGCATCCTTGCACTGTACCACACCGGTATGATAAGAATATCCCAGCTTTTTTGCCGCCTGAACAAGTGCATTGGTCACATCCAGGTCTGCCACTGCCGGATATTCCACAGGCGCATACTCCTTGCTGGTACCCTCCATGCGGATGGCACCTGTTGCAACCACCAGATCCCCGCCTTTTACTTCTATATCCATGCCTCCACAGGTGCCTACCCGGATAAAGGTATCTGCTCCGCATCTTACCAGTTCTTCCATTGCAATAGACGCCGAAGGCCCGCCGATTCCGGTTGAGGTCACGCTTACTTTTTCCCCTTCCAGATATCCCGTATAGGTCACATATTCCCTGCTGTCTGCCACCAGTTTCGCATTTTCAAAATGACTGGCAATCTTCTCACACCGTTTTGGATCTCCCGGCAAAATCACGTATTTGCCCACATCTCCTTTGCGAATCTGTAAATGATATTGTAGTCCGATTTCTCCTGAATAATTCTGCATAAGCACACCCCTTTCTTCTATCTGTATCATAGCATCTGCCCTCTTTTATTTCAATCCGGAACACGAAATCTCTTTCCTCTTTTTTCGTTGTCAAGGTCTAAAACTTTATTAAATTTCCCCCATTCTGGTATATTGTCCCTTTTTGCTGAGAATCATTCTTAATAGAAAATGATTGGAGGATTCTTGCTATGGCACTCAATAAAGTTGAAATTTGCGGCGTGAACACCTCGCGTCTCCCTGTTCTTACTAATGAAGAAAAAGAGGCTTTATTTGAACGTATAAAAAAAGGAGATACCGAAGCCCGGGAACGATATATCAAAGGGAATCTGCGTCTGGTACTCAGTGTCATTAAACGATTTTCCAGCAGCAATGAAAATGCAGATGACTTGTTTCAGATTGGATGTGTAGGGCTTATGAAGGCCATTGATAATTTCGATACCACTCTGAATGTAAAATTTTCCACTTATGCGGTTCCCATGATTATCGGTGAAATCCGTCGTTATCTAAGAGACAATAATTCCATCCGGGTCAGCCGTTCCCTGCGGGATACTGCCTATAAAGCAATCTATGCAAAAGAAAATTATATGAAACAAAACCTAAAAGAACCTACTTTAAATGAAATTGCCGAAGAAATCGGCATTGAAAAAGAAGAAATCGTCTATGCCCTAGATGCCATCCAAAGCCCGGTAAGTCTCTATGAGCCTGTTTACACAGAAGGCGGAGATACCCTGTATGTTATGGATCAGATTAGCGATAAGAAGAATAAAGAAGAAAACTGGGTGGAAAATCTCTCCTTAAAAGAAGCCCTGAAGCGTCTGGATGAACGTGAACGGAACATTGTAGAAATGCGTTTTTATGAAGGCCGCACCCAGATGGAAGTTGCCCGGGAAATCGGTATTTCCCAGGCCCAGGTCAGCCGTCTGGAAAAACATGCCCTAAAAAGCATGCGCACCTATCTGCGTGCCTGAATTTCCTGATATTTTTTCTTTTCACTCTTGTTCCATGCCCTGAAAATCTCTATAATAAAAATATACTTGTTATACAGGAAGAAGGGAATATTGTGAAAACATCTATGACTCAGGAAGAAAAATTTCAAATGATGACTGCAGCCCCCATTCCGGGGCTCATTGGCCGCATGGCAGTACCCACGATTATCAGTATGCTGATTACTTCGTTTTATAATATGGCTGATACCTTTTTTGTAGCCAGAATCGGCACCAGCGCCACTGCTGCTGTAGGCGTCGTATTTCCCATTATGGCAGTGATTCAGGCCCTTGGCTTCTTTTTTGGCCATGGCTCCGGTAATTCTATTTCCAGACGTCTGGGAGCAAAAGATGCAGATACCGCCGGACAGCTGGCTTCTCTTGGCTTTTTTTCTGCTCTTTTATGCGGGCTTTGCGTCACCATTCTTGGCTGTTTATTTCTGGAGCCCCTGGCCCTGGCTCTTGGTTCAACCAAAACCATTTTGCCCTATACCAAAGAATATCTGGGAATTATTCTTCTGGGTGCGCCTTATATGACTGCCCAGTTGGTTTTGAATAATCAGCTTCGGTTTCAGGGCAATGCCTTTTATGCCATGATTGGTATTACTTCTGGTGGTATTCTGAATATTTTCCTGGACCCTTTGTTTATTTTTACTTTTAATATGGGTGTGTCAGGCGCTGCTCTCGCCACGATTGTAAGCCAGTTTGTCAGTTTCCTCCTGCTTCTTATGGGACACCGGATTTCCGGCTGTGTTCCACTGAAACTGAAATCCTTACAAAACCCTGGGAAAAATCTTCGGATTATCGCCAGCGGAGGGCTTCCCTCTCTGTTTCGACAGGGTCTTGGCAGTCTTGCTATTCTGGCGCTGAACTGGGCGGCAAATCCCTATGGAGATGCAGCCATTGCCGCCATGTCCATTGTCTCCAGAATCAGCCAGTTTGCTTCTTCTTCCCTGATTGGATTTGGACAGGGTTTTCAGCCTGTATGTGGCTTTAATTATGGTGCGAAACGTTATGACAGAGTTATGGAGGCATTCTGGTTTTGTGTTAAAGTCGCCACCTGTGTACTCTTTGTCATTGCAGTTCTGGGATTTTGCTTTGCCTCCCCTTTAATTTCCCTGTTCCGAAAAGATGATCTCCAGGTCATTTCTATTGGAGCCAAAGCCTTACGTCTGCAATGCATAGCCCTGCCCCTTACAGGCTGGGTGATTATGAACAATATGATGACCCAGACCATAGGAAAAACCTTCCGGGCCTCTCTTCTGGCTGCTGCCAGACAGGGAATTTTCTTCATCCCTGCCATTTTGGTTCTCCCAGGGCTGGCAGGTATCCTGGGCATTCAGCTGGCTCAGCCTATTGCCGACCTATGCGCCTTCCTTCTGGCAGTCATACTGAACCGCTCCGTCATAAAAGAAATGAAAATCCAGGAGAAGGAATTGTCACAATAAACAAACTATTCTTAACAAACATTATACAAAAAAGAGTTATCCTATGAACTGCAATACAGAATATTTATACACTTCTGGCTCAGCCTGGGTTCACTTTGAGCCTGTAGTCTCAAAGCGTACTCGGCAAATTCGCCAGAATTGTATAAATATTCTCGATATGCAGTCAATAGAATAACTCTTTATTTTTTCTGCATCTTCTTAATCACCATCAAGGTTCCAAGCATCAGCACAATTCCCACAGGTAGCGCAATCCAGGGTGTCTGCACAAAACCAGCCACAATATAGGTCACAAAGCTTACCCCTGCTACTGTTAAAGCATATGGTAATTGTGTCGCCACATGGTTTACATGGTTACACTGTGCTCCCGCAGACGCCATAATCGTGGTATCTGAAATGGGAGAACAATGGTCGCCGCATACAGCTCCTGCCATACATGCTGAAATAGAAATAATCATAAGCTCCGGATTCTGAGCTTCAAACACGCCTACTACAATGGGAATCAAAATTCCAAAGGTGCCCCAGGAAGTTCCTGTGGCAAATGCCAGAAAGCAGCCTACCAGGAAAATAATTGCCGGAAGCAGGTTCATCAGCCCATCCGAAGCAGATTTCATGGCAGTTGCCACAAAGACATCTGCTCCCAGACTATCTGTCATTGTCTTTAACGTCCATGCAAAGGTCAGGATTAAAATAGCCGGAACCATGGCCTTAAACCCTTCCGGAATACATTCCATGCATCCCCTGAAAGAAAGCACTCTTCTGCACACATAGAAAATCACAGTGAGCACCAATGCAAAAAAGCTTCCAATAGACAAAGCCAAAGAGGCCTCACTTTGGGAGAAAGCAGTAACAAAATCAGTGCCACTGAAAAATCCGCCTGTATAAATCATACCTGTAATACAGCAGATAATAAGAATTACGATTGGTACAACCAGGTCAATGACTTTTCCCTTTGGATTGAATTTCTTTTCCTGTTCTTCATCTACCCGTTTGCCGGTAGTATAAATATCACCTTTCATAGCATTTGCTTCATGCAGAGCCATGGGACCGTAGTCGATTCTCATAAGTACCAGACCAAACATCATAATAATGGTCAATAATGCGTAAAAGTTATATGGAATTGCATTAATAAAAATAGCCAGTCCATCTTCCCCTTCTACAAACCCGCTGACTGCGGCTGCCCAGGAAGAAATCGGCGCAATAATACAGATAGGCGCTGCAGTTGCATCAATTAAATAAGAAAACTTTGCTTTTGATACATTATGCTTGTCTGTAATGGGGCACATAACGCTTCCCACAGTAAGGCAGTTGAAATAATCATCTACAAAAATCAATATTCCTAAAATAATCGTTGCAATCTGGGCTCCGATTCTTGTTTTTATATGGGTACTTGCCCATCTTCCAAAAGCAGCAGAACCGCCGGCTGCATTCATCATACACACCATAGCTCCCAGAATAACCAGGAAAATCAGGATTCCCACATTGGAAGAATCAGAAAGCACTCCAATAAATCCATCGTCTAATACCTTCAATACAGTCCCTTCAAACCGGAAGTCAGCAGAAAACATGGCTCCCACTAAAATTCCGATAAACAAAGAACTGTATACCTCTTTCGTAATCAATGCCAGCCCAATGGCAATCACCGGAGGCACTAAAGACCAAAAAGTTGCATACATTTGTGGCTTGGGCGCATCTCCGTCCCCTGCAAAAACGGTCACAGCAAACATGGTCATAAGAACCAGCGCTGCCAGAACCCCGCCCAGAATTTTACGTTTTTTCTGTGTCATAATCATTTTCCTCTCTTTCTTCTTTGCCTTTTGCAAATAGAAAAACCATGAACGATACTCCCCTGTCCGGGAACGCGCTCATGGTTTTTGACAAATTTCTTATGACCAATGCTGATAGCGCTCCACGATTCCGTGACAGTACACTGCATATTCTACAGTGTCCCAGAAGCAAAACCCGGGCTGTTTTGGCTTCTTCGGCAGTTTCCCCTTTCATCTGCTGCGGCTGCCCAGCCTTTTGCAGCAAATTACTCTTGAAACCTGCGCCTCTATCATAATATCGTTCCTGGCAAATGCCAGAACTGCTTTTTCTATTTTGTTATCATATCATCTTGTGTCTCTTATGCCAAGAGAAAATTTCTTTTATTCCGGAAGTTTTTCTCCATTTTGTACTGTCTGCATCAGAGCCTTAATATTTTCTACACTTTCCATATTGGGCTGCATAACATACAGGGCTGTTCCAGGCATGGAATAACAATACTGGCTGTCTCCTGTACCTTCTGCTGCAACAGACTTAATCGTCCAGCTTCCTCCACTGCTTAACTGGCTCTGAATCAGTTTCTGAATCTGATCCATGGACATATTGGTTTCTACACTGTCACTGATTTCAGAAATCATGGTTGGCGCTTTCATCAGCATCTCCGGTGTAATCATTTTCTTGAACATAGCCTGAATAACTGCCATCTGGTTCTTACCTCTCTGGTTGTCTCCGCCTTCCAGGCTGTATCGCTCTCTCGCAAATGCCAGAGCCTGTTCACCATTAAAATGGTTCATACCCTTTTGCACACTAATAATAGCGCCACCAGCGCCATCTGTAGTAAACGCCACCTCTGAATCCACATCAATTCCTCCCATGAGGTCAACCATGGTAATCAGGGAAGTGAAGTTCACACGTGCATAAAACGGAATTTCAATGCCATATAATTGTCCCAAAGTAGCCATGGATTTTTCCACACCGTAAATTCCTGCATGGGTAAGCTTATCTTTTCCTTCTCCGCTGATTCCCGGAATCGGGACATAATAATCACGCGGCGTGTTGGTAAGCAGAATCTGCTTTGTATTCGGATTTACAGTTGCAATAATATTCACATCACTTCTGCTCTTAGAAGAGATTGGTCCATATACATCAATACCACTGATATAAATGCTAAAGGTTTCGTCCTTGACATTTACCTCCGCTGCTGCTCCTGCCAGCAGATTTTCTTCCTCAGACGGTTCGCTTTCAATGCTGTACTGACCAATGATTTTCGTCTGGCTGCCAAATCCCTCATATACCTCATCCAGAATTCCGCCATATCCTTCATCATATACAATAGCCTCAACGCTTCCATCTAAAAGGGCTGCCGCCTGGTCATTCAGCGTGTTATACTCTGCGGTCATCACCTCTGCCCCTGTTTCTTCATTGACTTTTTTCATAGCTTTATCAATTTCATTCTCTTCCGGGCTTTGCTGTACGCCATAAATATAATCTTTGGTATCCCGAACCTTCTCTGCCGGGTCATCCTTGCGTACCACTACCAGAATACTATGTACCTGCTTTCCAAGGGAAGTGTCCGTAAGGTCTGCCACTGCATCGTGGGTTCTGAAAAGGTATACGGAACCAAAAACCAGGACTACAGACATTAAAACACTCACTATTTTGCTGACGATTGCCTTCCCCCTGGTAATCACCTGCATTGTAAACAACAAAGCTGCAAATACTAACAAAATAGCTGCCAGCCCTGCCACCAGTTTGGTAGGAATCATTCCAAGTCTCCAGATACATCCTATAAATACAAGTGTCACAAGGATCTGGATCCCAACTAAAATCTCTCCGGCAATGCGAAACGCCTTCTGAATCCGTTTCCGTCTCCGTTTTGCCGGGCTCATCTTCTTTTTTTGACTTGTGTTCTCCATTTTTCATTCTCCTTATAATATGCCAACACAATCTACGGGTTGATGACATTACAACCTTTAATATAATATATCTCCCACGAAAATGCAACCTCAGAAAAATATTGTTACATTTTCTTCATATTTGTAGAATTTTCGGAATATTTATGTTATAATAAATTCAGTAAACGAAAGCAAGAATTCAGCATGTAAGGAGGTATTTTTATGGCTCATCGTGTAATTACTATTAACCGTATGTATGGAAGCGGCGGAAGGCTTCTGGGAAAAGCTCTCGCCGAAAAACTGGGAATCCATTTCTATGATCAGGAATTAATCCGTCTTGCCAGTGAAGAAAACGATATTCCTTATGAAGAACTGTTAAAAGTAGACGAAAAAAAGGCAAGCCAGTGGCGGCTTCCTATAAAAGAACAGATGCAAATGCAGCCTCAGTATCACTTTCATCCAATGAATGATGTCCTCTTTGAGACCGAATCAAAAATCATCCAGGATCTGGCTCAAAAAGAAGACTGTATCATTGTTGGAAGATGTGCAAATTACCTTCTCCGCGGCAAATGTCTCAGTCTTTTTGTCTATGCGCCTTATGAATACCGGGTACAAAAGGTAATGGAACGTCTTGGCAGAGAAGACCGCAGCGCCAGGGTAATGATACGAAAAACAGACAAATCCAGAAAAGCCTACTACGAATTCTTCACAGATGAGAAATGGAACGATCCTGAAAACTATAATTTCTGTGTGGATACCAGCCAGTTTTCCAAAGAATTCCTGGTAAAACTTCTGACACAGGTTTACCGCGAATGGACTCCAGGCGAATAACCATTAAGAACCCCGGTGCTGCTTTGACGCTGACTACGCCAAAACAACATCGGGGTTATGAAAATTCTCTCTTTTAAAAGGTTTTTCCAGTAAATACCGCCACACTTCTTGGACGCATTACAAAGTTTCCTTCTATGCGTATTTCCTCTCCTTCCGGATAGAAATATCTCCCTTCTCCATCTCCATAAGTATTTACACTTAAATACCAGTCTCCTCTTCTATGAAGATAGGGCAGGGTAATTGTCACATCTTCCCAGTAAGTGTTAATAGCTATATAAATGAGGTCATCCTTTCCTTTTTTCTTATCATAGCCGGCAAAGCTAATCCCAAAAGTCCTGGTTCCGTCTGGCAGATTGGTTCGTTCTGCCTGTACATCATGGGCATGGATGGGCTCCATACCGCACACTGCCTCTGGAAGCTTTTTGCGGATAACCGCATGCTTATGGCGGTAAGCAATCATAAATTTAAAAAACTCAAACAACTCTTTGTTTTTCTCAAGATAAGTCCAGTCCAGCCAGGAAATCTCATTGTCCTGACAATAAGAATTATTGTTTCCAAACTGGGTATTTCCAAACTCATCTCCCGCCAGAAACATGGGTGTTCCTCTGCTGCACATCAAAATAGCGCAGGCATTGCGAATCATCCGGTAACGAAGCTTTAGTACCTCCGGATCACTGGTTTCCCCCTCTGCCCCGCAGTTCCAGCTACGGTTATCATTGGCTCCGTCTGTATTATTCCAGCCATTATTTTCATTATGCTTATCATTATAGGAATATAAGTCATATAAGGTAAACCCGTCATGACAGGTAAAGAAATTAATAGAGGAATTATACCCTGCATATTCCTGGTTGTCATCATGAAAAAGACCGCCATACATATCTCCGGAACCGCAAATCCTCCAGGCCGCGTTCCATGCTTCCCAGTTTTCGCCTTTTAAATATCCCCGGAGGTTGTCACGATATCTTCCATTCCATTCTGCCCAGCGTCTTCCTGCTGGAAAGCTGCCAACCTGGTACAGCCCTCCCGCGTCCCAGGCCTCTGCAATTAATTTTACATTGCTAAGTATTGGGTCATTTGCCAGGCTTTCCAAAAGAGGGGGATTATTCATGGGAGAACCGTCTGCATTTCGTCCCAGAATACTTGCCAGATCAAAGCGGAAACCATCTACCCGGTAGCTGACCGTCCAATACCTGAGGCATTCCAGAATCATCTGACGCACAATAGGATGATTACAGTTTAAGGTATTTCCGCAGCCACTGAAGTTATAATAATTCCCATCCGGTGTCAGCATATAATACAGATTATTATCCAGCCCTTTAAAGCAAAAAGCAGGGCCTTTTTCGTTCCCTTCTGCTGTATGGTTAAATACCACATCCAAAATCACTTCTATATGATTTTCGTGAAGCTCTTTAATCAGCTCCTTCAGCTCCGTACCTTCCTGATTATACTCATCCTGTGCAATATAGCTGGTATTAGGGGCAAAAAAACTCACTGTATTATAGCCCCAGTATTCCATTAGCTTCTTCCCGTCTACTTCTCTGGCATTCATAGTTTCGTCAAATTCAAAAATCGGCATCAGCTCTACCGCATTAACTCCCAGCTCTTTCAGATAGGGAATCTTTTCTTTCAATCCTTCAAAGGTTCCCCTGTGCTTTACCCCGGAAGAAGGATGCTGGGTAAATCCCCTGACATGCAGCTCATAGATAATTAAATCACACAGTTCCTTGTGGGACTGTTTCTGGTCACCCCAGTCAAATACATCACGCAAAACTCTGGCATGATAAGCCTCCTGTCTGTGTTCTCCCCAAATCCTCTGACCTGCCACCACCCGGGCATACGGATCCAGCAGCACGTTTTTTTTATCAAAAAGCAGACCTTTTCCCGAATCATAGGGTCCGTCAATACGGTAAGCATATTCAAAGTCCTCCACCCTTAAATCAAAGACAATCATAGAATATACATCCCCTATTTTGTAGGCTTCCGGGAAAGGAATCACTGCATAAGGCTCTTCTTCCTCCCTGTGGAACAGCAGCAGTTCGCAGGATGTCCCATTATGGGTATGCACAGTAAAACACACACCATTTGCCAGGGCAGTTGCGCCATTAATATCAAACATGCCGGGCCGCACCTGAAATCCGGCAATCTCGCCCATGGGATTCACCGTAACCTCATTTTCTAAAATATATTTATGACTATAAAATTTCACAGGTATTCTCTCCATCTCTTTCGGTTTTGTGATTTTTCTTTTTTCATTATACTGATTTTTCTTTTTTCCGTCAAACTGCCCCTTCTTTCTTGCATTTTATATTTTGAGATGATACTATAATGTCGAAAAAATTCATATCATCACGGAGGTATACACTATGGACTCTGAACTGTTTAAGCTGGATGGGCGTCCGGCACTTGGAAAAGCCATTCCCCTGGCGCTGCAGCATGTAGTTGCTATGATTGTAGGCTGTGTAACCCCTGCAATTATTGTTTCAGGCTCTGCCGGACTTTCCGACGCAGATTCTGTTA
>ULQT01031878.1_pt1 | contig 12628 bp, 14 predicted proteins | sample 1954791 | NCBI WGS metagenome assembly ULQT01 (sample SAMEA4835663, study PRJEB28245) | human gut metagenome | biome: gut microbiome; material: fecal sample | place: Denmark | collected 2008 | reverse complement strand
TTTTGACAGTCTTATATAATAAATTTATTATAACCTTAAGCTTTAATCCGGATAAACCATATTTTCCTTTTTAATATTTTTTAAAACCTCATTATAAAACTTTTCGCATTCCCACTTTGCAAAAGCAAGATTATGGTCCAGATAATTTCCGCACTCTTTTGATGTTGTAGCAGGAATTTTACCTTCAAAGTTTATAACATACTTAACAGCATTTGCAATAGGCTCAAGTACGTTCTCAGGCTCCAAGTCCCCCTTGAAAATAATATACATACCTGTTCTACAGCCCATTGGTCCGACATAGATTATACTGTCTGCCCACTCCTTGTCCTCTCTCAGGCACACAGCCATAAGATGTTCAAGAGTGTGTATAGCAGCAATATCCATACAAGGCTCAATATTAGGTCTTTTAAACCTTACATCAAATGTAGTTACGGTTTCATTTCCTACCTTGTCCTTTCTGGATACATAAATACCTCTAAGCAATTTATCATGATCTATTGTAAAACTTGCAACTTTCATAAAATAACTCCTTTGTAACAATGTATTTTTAACACTTTATAACTATATCTATTTTATTATAAAACTGTTTAAATTACAATAGTCTGGTAAAAAATAAAATCCATTTACAATTTTTTAACACCTTTCGTCAATATTGTTAAAAAAATAACTTTTTGCAGGTTCCTTGTTATATATTTAACACAAAAAAAAATTGCAAACTCTTGTATTTCTGTGAAAAATATTGTATTATTATTGTATGGTAAAATCTAAATAAGGAGGAAATTAGATTATGAATCTTAAAACCTTTAAGATTGGTGGTATCCATCCACCTGAGGGCAAAGAGGCAACAGAGAAAAAGCCTATTGAAATAATTATGCCCAAAGTAGGTGCACTTATGGTATATCCCATGAGTCAGCACATAGGTGCTCCGGCTGTCCCTGTTGTTAAAAAGGGAGACAGAGTTTTACTCGGTCAGAAAATAGCTGAAGCAGAAGCCTTTATGTGTTCACCTATTCATTCATCAGTATCAGGTACTGTTAAGGATATTAAGCCTATGCTTACTCCGGGAGGCACTATGGTACAGTCTGTCATAGTTGAAAATGACGGATTATTTGAAGAAGACCCGGCTCTTGGTCAGGATAAAGACTGGAAAAAACTTTCAAGAGAAGAAATTCTTGACAAAATTAAAAACGCGGGTATAGTAGGTCTCGGCGGTGCAGGTTTCCCGACACATATCAAGCTTAATCCGCCTCCTGCAGACAAAATTGATTCAATCATTGTAAATGCGGCAGAGTGTGAACCATGTCTTACAACTGACCACAGGGTAATGCTTGAAAAGACAGACAGACTTGTACAGGGTCTTGCTATTATGCTTACTCTTCATCCCGGTGCAAAGGGATACATAGCTATTGAAAACAATAAACCCGACGCTATTGAAGCAGTTTCAAAAGCTTGTGAAAAGTATGATAATATTTCTGTTGTTGCACTTCTTACAAAATATCCTCAGGGTTCAGAAAAACAGCTTATTTATGCTGTAACAGGCAGAGAGGTAAAATCAGGCAGACTTCCTGCCTCAGAAGGCTGTATTGTAGATAATGTAGATACAGTGCTTGCTATTGAAAGAGCCTGCTGTCAGGACAGACCTCTTATGAGAAGAATTGTGACCTTTACAGGCGATGCTGTTAAAAACCCCGGCAACTATCAGGTCAGAATTGGTATGAATATGAATGACTTTATTGAACAGGTCGGCGGCTTTACAGAAGACCCTGCCAAAATTATTGCAGGCGGTCCTATGATGGGCAAAGCCATTTATTCAACAGATGTACCTTTTATAAAGACATCTTCAGCTTTACTTTGCCTGACAAAGAAATCTGCAGAGCTTCCGCCTGAGAGCAATTGTATCAGATGCGGAAAATGTGTAAGTGCCTGCCCTATGGGACTTATGCCTTTAACACTTAATCAGGACGCCCTTGCAGGGGATATGGCGGCATTTGAGGCACATGACGGACTTGATTGTATTATGTGCGGTTCATGTTCATTTGTCTGTCCGGCAAAGAGACATTTGGCACAGACAATTATTGCATTCAGAGGCGAAGTAATGGCTTCTAAGAGAAAGAAATAAGGAGGGATTTCAGTGAACGACAATTTAATGGTTTCATCATCACCTCATATTCGCTCAAAAGAAACCGTTTCAAGCGTTATGAGAGATGTTGTCATTGCTCTTGCTCCGGCAGCAGTAATGGGTATTATTTTCTTTGGTTTGTCTGCCGCAATTATGATAGCAGTTGCTGTTATTTCTGCTATGGTATGGGAAACCATATACAACAAAATTGCTAAAAAGCCTAACACAGTTAAGGATTTTTCAGCAGTTATTACAGGCTTGCTTCTTGCACTTAATATGCCTGCTTTATCAATAAGCGAGCACCCTATTGCAATGATTGTACTGCCTGTTATCGGCACAGGCTTTGCCATTATTATTGCAAAGCAGTTATTCGGTGGTCTCGGACAGAACTTTATTAACCCTGCATTAGCAGGAAGAGCATTTTTAGTAGCATCTTATCCTACTTTAATGACAGGCTCCATATTCCACCCAACAAATTATTTATCAGGTATTGATGCTGCAACGTATGCAACACCTCTTACTTCTATAAAGGCGGGTACAGGCTACGGTGCTGATTTAATTCAGGGTCTTATAGGCAACACAGGCGGTACAATAGGCGAAACCTGTGCAATTGCTCTTATTATAGGCGGTGTATACCTTATTGTTAAAAAGGTTATCTCATGGAGAATTCCCGTTATATATATTGCCACAGTTCTTGTATTTACATATATACTTAAATTCTGTGGTGTAGAGGGTGCAGTAAACAGAGATTTTACAGAACTCTTCTACGGTGGTCTTATGTTAGGTGCTTTCTTTATGGCAACTGACTATGCTTCATCACCGGTCACACCAACTGGTCAGCTTATTATGGGCTTTGGCTGCGGTTTTATTACAGTGCTTATCAGAGTATTCGGCGGCTATCCCGAAGGCGTTTCATACTCAATATTGCTTATGAACCTTTGTGTCCCTCTTATTGACAGATGGACTTCACCTAAGAAATTTGGTTATGTTAAGCCTGTTAAAGTTAAGGAGGTGAAGTAGTATGTCAAATATAATAAAACCGGCTTTTATACTTCTTATTATATGTATAATAGCTGCGGCTCTTTTAGGTTATGTTAATATGATTACTGCTGCACCTATTGCTGAACAGGAAGCAAAGGCAAAGCAGGAAAGTATGACAGCAGTTCTTCCCGACGCTTCAGATTTCGGCGAAGAAATAATTGTAAAAGAGGGCAATATTACATCAGTAACTCCTGCCCTTAATGAAGATGGTGAAGAAATCGGCTATGCCGTTGCTATCACTACAAAAGGCTTCTCTGCCGGTCTTAAATTAATGTATGGTATTGATACTGAAGGTACCGTTACAGGTCTTTCAGTTGTTGACTGCTCAAGTGAAACACCTGGTCTTGGTGCAAATGCCGCAAATGAAAGCTTTTACGGTCAGTTTACAGGCAAGAGCGGTAATGTAGCTGTCACTAAAGACGGCGGTGATATTGAGGCACTTACAGGTGCTACAATTACATCAAGAGCCGTTGCCAATGCCGCGTCAGAGGCAATTGAGTACATTACAGAAAATTATTTGAAAGGAGGGGCTAATTAATGAATCCTGTTAAAATTATTAAAAACGGTATTATTGATGAAAACCCTACTTTTGTTCAGGTTATAGGTATGTGTCCGACCCTTGCCGTTACATCATCTGCAACTAACGGTGTAGGTATGGGACTTTCAACAACAGCCGTACTTATATGCTCAAACTTTGTTATTTCTTTAATCAGAAAGATTATTCCTGATTCAGTCAGAATACCTTGCTATATAGTAGTAATTGCATCTTTTGTTACAATAGTACAGATGCTTTTAAAGGGCTTTGTTCCTGCACTTAACGACAGTCTTGGTGTGTATATACCCCTTATCGTTGTAAACTGTCTTATTCTTGCAAGAGCAGAAGCTTATGCAGGCAAGAACAATCCGATTGCCTCATTATTTGACGGTATCGGTATGGGTTTAGGTTTTACTTTAGGCTTGACTGTACTTGGTGCTGTAAGAGAAATCCTCGGCAACGGCAGTATATTCGGCATTGCAGTTTTACCTGAAACTTGCAAAACATTACTTATGATTTTACCGCCTGGAGCATTTATCACATTAGCGTTCCTTATGGTATTAGTTAATTTAATCAGAAACAGAAAGTAGGAGGTGGATAGATAATGGATTTATTTGTAACATTAATGGCGGCAATATTTGTCAATAACTTTATATTTGCAAAATTCTTAGGTATCTGTCCGTTCCTCGGTGTATCTAAGAAAGTTGAAACAGCGGCAGGTATGGGTGTAGCGGTTATATTCGTTATAGCTCTTGCATCAGCTGCAACATGGCTTGTATATAACTTTATTTTAGTTAAATTAGGTCTTGAATATTTATATAATATAGCCTTTATTTTGATTATTGCATCTCTTGTACAGTTTGTAGAAATGTTTATTAAGAAAAGTTCACCTTCCCTTTATCAGGCACTTGGTGTATATCTTCCTCTTATAACAACTAACTGTGCTGTACTCGGTGTAACTGTAACAAATATGGAAAGTAAATTTGGTTTTATCAAATCTTTGGTAAACGGTGTAGGTGCAGCAGTAGGTTTTGCTCTTGCTATTATCCTCTTTGCAGGTGTAAGAGAAAGACTTGAAAAATGTCCTATTCCAAAGCCTTTTTTCGGCTTTCCAATTGCACTTATAACTGCCGGTCTTATGTCAATAGCCTTTTTGGGCTTTTCCGGCATGCTTTAATAAGGAGGGATTAAAATGGATATAAATGCAGTTTTATTTCCCGTACTTGTTTTAGGCTGTATGGGTGTGATTTTTGGTGCAGTACTCGGTTTTGCATCAATTATTTTTAAGGTTGAGCAGGACCCTAAAGTACCCCTTGTAAGAGAGTGTCTTCCAGGTGCTAACTGCGGCGGCTGCGGTTTTGCAGGCTGTGATGCTTTGGCTGAAGCTATAGCAAAGGGCGAAGCCCCTGTTAATGCCTGTCCTGTAGGCGGTGCAGGAGTTGCCGATAAGGTAGCGGCTGTTATGGGAGTTGAAGCAGGTTCTTCTGAAAAGATGACAGCTTTTGTTAAATGCCAGGGTGACTGTGATAAAGCTAAATCAAAGTTTGAATATTACGGCTCTGATGACTGTAAGTTTGAGGCAAGTGTGGCAGGAGGTCATAAGGCTTGTTCCCATGGCTGTTTAGGTGACGGCAGCTGTGTTGCAGCCTGTGCATTTGATGCTATACACGTTGTAAACGGCGTAGCTGTTGTTGACAAAGAAAAGTGTGTAGCCTGCGGTGCTTGTATAAAGGCTTGTCCAAAGAACCTTATAGAACTTGTTCCTTACAGCAAAAAGATAAGAGTTACATGTAATTCTCTTGACCAGGCGGCAACAGCAATGAAAGCTTGTACCACAGCTTGTATAGGCTGCGGCAAGTGTGCCAAGGGCTGTCCTGCAGAGGCGATTGAAATGATTACTATAGGAAATTCTGTTCCCCCTGCTAAAATTGCCAGAATTGATTACAGCAAGTGTGTTGAATGCGGCAAGTGTGTAACAGAGTGTCCGCGAGGTGCTATTATTAAGTACGAAGCTTAAATATAACAGACAAAAAGGAGCGAATTTTCGCTCCTTTTAATTTATATCTGCCAGCACCTTATTTATATCCTCATTTATAAAAACGGATTTATCTCTAATATCAAACGGACAGTAGAATTCACTTATATTTATGCAAATATAATAAGCATTTTCATATTCAGCAGTCATTTTCCAAAAAGGATATTTTATAATACCCGGAGTATTGCCTCCTACCCCTATTTCCATAAACACGATATTGCTCATTTTATGTTTACATAAAAAACTTTCATATCTTTTTCCGGCATTATACCATCCATCATCCTGTACAAATCTGTCATCAATACGCAAATTTACAGTCATTGGTTCACCGCATTTAGGACAATACGGTATTAGTTCACCGGGAATTTTCATATCTAATTGTTCCCTAAACATTCTTTCAACAATCTTTTTGTTGTCATAGCAGACATTATGACAAGGCGTTGAGCACTGAAACAATCCGTAGTCTCCCTGAGTGTAAAAAAGCCTGTTTTTATCAAACCCTGCTTTTTGAAACTGATGGTCAACATTAGTAGTAATAACAAAGAAATCCTTATCCTTTATTATTTCAAGCAGTTTTTTATACGGTTCTCCAATTTCTTCATTGTATCTGTTAATATATATTTGTCTGCTCCACCATGCCCAGTATTCTTCTAATGTTTCAAAAGGATAAAAGCCTCCCGAATACATATCCGATATGCCATATTTTTTATTAAAATCACTAAAATATTTATTAAACCTTTCTCCCGAATAGCTAAAACCACTTGCAGCCGATAAGCCGGCACCGGCACCTATTACAACAGCATCTGCACTTATAATTTTATTTTTAACTTCCGTTATTTTATTTAAGTAATCTGTTGTAAATTTCATAGTCCCGATCCTTGAAAACATTAAATATCACCTTCACTCTGCTTTTGTTCTTATCCTTATATTTTTTTACAGTATTAACTGCAATTTCTCCGGCTCTTTCATTTGGAAAACAATACTCACCTGTTGAAATGCAGCAAAAAGCAATACTTTCAATCTTCCTTTCATCTGCCATTTTCAGGCAGCTTACATAACAGCTTTCAAGCATTTTTAAATCACTTTCACTCACTTCTCCCCTTACAATAGGACCCACTGTATGTATTACAAATTCACAAGGCAGATTATAGGCTGATGTTATTTTTGCACCGCCTGTTTTTTCCTTTGCTTTTTGCTTTTTCATTATTTCATTGCATTCCAGTCTCAATTGAATTCCGGCAAAGCTGTGAATTGCATTGTCAATACAGCTGTGGCAGGGATAAAAACATCCCAGCAATTCCGAATTGGCGGCATTAACAATTGCACCGCATTTAAGTCTTGTAATATCACCCTGATACAGATAAATATCCTTTTCTCTTTCTGTTAAATCATCTAAGCAAACAATTCCCTTTTCCTCAGCTCTTTTCATTAGATACTCATCTTGTATCCGCAAAAATTCATCACTTATTTTTTCAGGCATACGTACATTCATTAAAGATCTAAGAAGCCTTTTTTGCTCATTAATATTTGTCGGAATATCCGTATTTTCATTTCTCTCATTTAACAATGCCTTTATAAGATATATTCTTCTTTCATCCTGGTTCATATTACATTCTCCTCTCAACAGCGGATATAGGACAAATTCTCTCACAGTTACCGCAGTGCAAACAGTTCCTGTTATTTATGACATAAGGTATTTTGTCTTTTTTTACAGCACCCTGGGGACAAACTTCACTGCATTTTCCACAGCCTGTACACTTCTCATTTATATAATAATTATACCCTGTTTTTACATTCCCCCCAAATATAAATGTTTCTCTTTCTATAGGCTTTTTAGACAAGTCAAACCATTCTCCCACACCATCATACAGCTTAAAGACGGTTAATGCGGTTTTAGATTTTGAAGTGGGATATATCTCATTCATATAGGGATTTTTATTTATGAGTAAGTCCACCATTCCTTCCCCCACTTCCGCTGTTTTTCCTCTCACAGAAACAGCCTTTGAAGATAATGTATCCTTTCCTATACTTGCAGAAAAAGCGGCAAACTTTCTTTTTTTAAGTCTTTCATAAAATCCTTTTCCTTTGGCTGTCAGAAAGTACAAACCACCCTCATCCCAATCCATAATATCAATGACACATGTAACAGGCAAGTTTTCATCGTCAACCGTAGCCATAACCACAGTGTGTATTTCCTCTGTAATATACTTAAAATAATCTGTCTTGTTCATATTTTCCCCCTGTATTCTACCTATTTCAATTTTTACTCACCAAAGAAAAACCCTGCTGTCATATCCAGATAATTCTCACCGCTGTAACCGCTGTATAAAGCCTTAACCTTTGTTTTAAATTCCTCTTTGCTTCCGCACTCATCAGCTGTTTCTTTCAGCTTTAAAATATAGTCAATTTTAGTCTGAGCGTCCTTTAAATCCTCAGGAGTATAATGAGATGTAATTATCAAATCATATCCCCTTTTAATATAAGTTTTAAGCTGCTCAATTATTGCATCGGCATGACTGTAACCTGCAACAATAGAGTGACAGCTGTGACCAAGCATGTGAGTATACACAACATTAATTTCAGGTATTTCAATATCAAAAGCGTCCTGAGTTAAAGTAATAATAAACTTAATACCTCCTATAGTTATGCACCCCTCCTCTATGTAATCTGTCACTTTAAAAATACTGCTGTCAAATATTTCTCCAAAAGACTTTGCAAAGTTGTCTATTAAAGCCTTTCCCCCGCCTTTATGTCCGTATTCATCTGCATTTTTAGTGGCATATCTCTTGACATTCGGCAAAAATGTACCCCCTGCCATGTGATAAGCAAGCAGTATCCCCTTTACATCCATATTTCTTTCTGAAATATAGTTTTCAAGTTCCTTAATGTTGTCAGCAAAGCAAGGTGCCTCGATTATAACAGCCTTTCCATCTTTTTCAACAATAAAAACCTCATCATCAATATAGTCATTGGTTTTATAAGCGTGGAGCTTTATATTGCCAAAATCATATACATTCATTTCGCCTTTGTTAAGTTTTACAGTTTCAAATTTTTCTTTTATCATAATAATTACCTCCATCGTTGTAATAATTTTTGTTACAACAATATAATACCACTTTCTCGTTGTAATGTCAATAGTTACAACATTTTTTTAATATTTTTTTAAACAGGTGACTGAAATTAAATAATATGCTATAATATAAACAAGTTATTATAACTTAAATATTTATAAACCCTTGTAAACAACCCTTTGTTTACTTGCATTGGAGGAAATTAGAATGAAAGAAAATAAATATGACAACCAACAGTTTTTCCTGAAATACGGAGAAATGGAACGCTCTAAAAAAGGTCTTCAAGGAGCAGGCGAATGGTCTGAACTTCAAAAAATTTTACCAAACTTCCACGAAAAAAAGGTTTTAGACTTGGGATGCGGTTATGGCTGGCACTGTAAATATGCAGTTGACAACGGAGCACAATACGTACTTGGAACAGACATATCCCGCAAAATGCTTGAAACTGCAAAGGAAATAAATAACAGCCCAAAAATAGAATATCAATGTATTGCTATGGAAGATTTAGACTTTACCTCAGAAACATTTGACATAGTTCTCAGCTCATTGGCATTTCATTATGTAAAGGACTTTGAACCTTTGACAGCAAACATATATAAATGGCTGAAAAAAGGCGGAGAATTTGTTTTTTCCGTAGAGCATCCTGTTTTCACATCTTACGGCACACAGGACTGGTACTATGACACGGACGGAAATATACTTCATTTTCCTGTTGACAATTATTATTATGAGGGAAAACGTGAAGCAATATTTTTAGGCGAGAAAGTTACAAAGTATCATAGAACGCTTACAACTTATCTTAATACACTGCTTCAGAATAATTTTGAATTACAGCACATTATAGAGCCACAGCCCCCTGAAAATATGCTTAATATAGAGGGTATGAAAGATGAAATGCGACGTCCTATGATGCTGCTTGTTTCAGCTAAGAAAAAATAGAAAAAAGCAGTAAATCATTTTATATATTATGATTTACTGCTTTTTTATTTGAATTCACTTTTTTGCCATAAGCCCTTTGTTCTTAATTTTATAATCATTATTTACTTACTGTTTTATATAATTTTCAGTGTCATTTATAACATCAGCCATAGTCATTTTTTTCATTTCATCTTCCATTGACTTTTGTATCTTAACAAGCCTTTTATCCAGCACATTGTGTATATTTCTGCCCACAGGACACTCTTTGCTCGGATTTTCGTGAAAACTAAACAGCTCACCGTCAACACACTCCACAGCATAATATATATCAAGAAAACTTATTTCATTTAACGGCTTTGCAATTTTAGCCCCGCCGCTGCCCCTTATAACTGTTACAATTCCCTGAGCTTTCAGCTGCTGCAAAATTTTTCTGATTATAACAGGATTTACATTAATACTTGATGCCAGAAAGTCACTTGTAACCTTGTATTTATCCTGAAATATATCTATACAAGTCAGTATGTGTATCGCTATTGTAAATCTGCTTGAAATCTGCATAAAAACTTTCACCTGCCATAAATACAAAATTTTAGTCTTATTTACAAAAGGCTGCTTAAAAGCAGCCTTTTCAAATTGTCAAAAACCTTTTTTTAAGAAAAAAACTGCATTTCTTAAGCATCTATCTTCCATTTAGCGTCGCAGACTTTAATCCACAGGTCGAGCTTTGCCCGACCGAGGACAGGAACTTTTCTGTAAACAAGCTATCTATATAGCTTGTTTGCGGAAAACTTGGTAGTTCCTACCTTAGCTAATTGAAAGAATTGGAATCATTTCTTTCAAGGCTGTTGATAAAGTCAACAGCCTGAAAAGGCTGCTTAAAAGCAGCCTTTTGTAAATTAAAATGCAATTACTTAAATATATCCGCCCATATTGGCAGTCTTTTATTTTCTCTCAATATTAACTGTACCCTTATTGCTGTCAATAGTTACAAGAAGCTTATCAGGTATAGTTGAATCCACATCAATATCGCAAAGTATGCAAGGAACCTTGAGCACTCTTGCCAAGTCCACAGCGTGAGTAAAGTCGCACTTGCTGTCTTCTGAACCTACGATGATTGCACCTGCTTTCATCATATAAGGTATAAGACCCTTGTCAGGATTAGATGTAACAAAAATGTCACCGCTCTTGAAATGGAGCTTAGCTTCCTCACAACTGGTACAAATATTAGTATGTGCAGTAAACTTAGTACACTTAGTCATTGCTCTGCCCTTTAACAGCACGTCACCAACGATACCAACCTTAATAGTGTTTGTAGAACCTGTTGTTCCAAGAGGAGTACCTCCTGTAAATACCATAAGGTCGCCGTTATTAGCGTGACCAAGCTTGAGAGCCTCATCAGCCAAAGCGTCAAATAACGCTGACATACTCTTCTGCTCAAATTCAATCTGCATAGGAGTTGTACCCCATATAAGATTAAGCTGTCTGCAAGTTCTTTCAATTGGAGAACAACCTAAAATATCAGTAGCAGGTCTATACTTAGAAACCTCTCTTACAGCTCTTCCTGATAATGTAATTGTAGAAATAATAGCAGCATTAAGGTCATTAGCTGTAGTACAAGCAGAATGGCTCACAGCACTTGTAATATTTCTTACGCTTAAAGACTTTGAATATGCCTTATTAAATCTGTCAGCATAGTCAATTGAAGCCTCAACCTTTTTAGCAATTCTGTCCATAGCCTTAACAGCTTCCACAGGATAATCACCCTGTGCAGTTTCACCTGAAAGCATAATAGCATCAGTATAGTCAAATATTGCATTTGCAACGTCATTAACTTCGGCTCTTGTAGGTCTTGGATTGTCCATCATTGAGTTAAGCATCTGAGTTGCAGTTATAACAGGCTTGCCCTTTTGAATACACTTCTTAATGAGCATCTTCTGAACAAGAGGAACTTCCTCAAAAGGAATTTCAACACCAAGGTCACCTCTTGCAACCATTATACCGTCAGTTACTTCAAGTATTTCATCAATGTTGTCAACACCGTCTCTGTTTTCAATCTTAGATATAATCTGTACATCGCTTCCGCCGCACTCTTCAAGTACTCTCTTTATTTCAAGTACGTCCTTTGCAGAACGTATAAATGAAGCGGCAATATAGTCAACACCTACACTTACACCAAACTTAATATCGTCAATGTCCTTGTCTGTAAGAGCAGGCAGATTAATGTGTATATTAGGCAAATTAACGCCTTTCTTTGTACCAAGTACGCCTGAGTTCACAACTCGGCATATTACATCATTACCCTTTATATCTATTACAGTAAGCTCAATAAGACCGTCGTCTATAAGTACTGTTGAACCTACGCTTAAATCCTTTGTAATATCTTCATAAGTTACAGCAACCCTTGTATTGTCACCCACAATATCATCAGTTGTAAGAGTGAAAGTTTGACCTTCTTCAAGCTGTACCTTTTTGCCGTCAACTAAATCTCTGGTTCTGATTTCAGGACCCTTAGTATCAAGAATAATAGGAATAGGTGCACCAAGCTCTTCTCTTGCCTGCTTTAAATTGGCAATTCTCTGTCCGTGTTCTTCATGGTCACCATGAGAAAAGTTTAATCTTGCAGCACTAATACCTGCCTCAATAAGAGCCTTAATCTGCTCAACACTGTTCGATGCAGGACCTAAAGTCGAAACAATTTTAGTTTTACGCATAATATTCTCCTTTTTTCAATAAACATATTTATTCATACTACAATATATTTTAACACAACATATCAGAAATTTCTACACTTTTTTCATCTTTTTACAAAGTTTATACCAAATATAATTATTACCACTTTTAATTATAAATATTGCATAAAATTCATAATATATATATTAAATTTTGCATAAAAAAGCTGTAAAGATAAT
>ULQT01025695.1_pt1 | contig 12642 bp, 7 predicted proteins | sample 1954791 | NCBI WGS metagenome assembly ULQT01 (sample SAMEA4835663, study PRJEB28245) | human gut metagenome | biome: gut microbiome; material: fecal sample | place: Denmark | collected 2008 | reverse complement strand
ATGGTCACATAGCTCCTTCCTTGCTGCGCCGGAGTCGAACATTTTGCAGAGTTCGGCCTCATCTTTTGCCGTCCACGGCTTTCCGGTGTTTTCCGGCAAGTTTTTGTCTTTCCTTTTGGGGAGACTCTCCAGCTCGTGCAGCACCGTGTGCAGCGCTCGCACGACCTCTACCTGATTGCAGCTGTCGCTATCGATCAGCACCTCGCCTGTAAGCGGATTTACCCCGTCAGCGAGGGTGGAGAGCAGCTCTTTCGCGCGTTCAATGTCCATAGTCTCGCTCCTTTAGCTTATTCAGAATTGCCTCGTCCGCCGGGCAGAAGTCGTAGCCGTCGATCTCTCCCGGCGTTATCCAGCGCAGGTCGTTGTGTTCGAGCAGCCGAGGCTCACCTTCGGCTATGCGGGCGTTAAAGAGCGTGAGGTGTACGGTGAGATCGGGGTAGACGTGCGTGACCTCGGTAAACAAATAGTATCGTTTTGAAAATTCACGAGCATCTAATCATACATAATAGACGTATTCTCAAAATGTAATGGGATTTCTGCACATTTCATGATAATAGGTATACCAGAATCAAACCTGGTTCTGGTACGCATTCTGGTACGCCCGGCCTTGCTTGCGGGCCGGGAGAAAGGAGGAACAGGTGAAAAAACTGATATCGTGCAGATTCGACATCGACACCGCCTGCGTCGAGCTGCGCTATGCCGACGGCGAGATCCTCAGCATATACACCCCCGGTAACGAGGACAGCTTCGACACCACTCTGTCCATGTGCGCCGAGCTCGACTGGCTCATCTATAACGTTCCGCTCGAGTACGCGCAAATGGTGCTGGATGGCTCTCTGGAAAGCTATTTGCGTAGAGTGTCCGGCAAGCATAGCTTGGAGCTGGACGACTGACCGAGCAAGGGATGACGCATAGGCTTCCATTGCTCCAAAATGATAACACTTTAAAACAGGCCCGGCAGATTAGAGCTGCCGGGCCTATTGAAGTCATTTAATGAACATACTTATCCCATTGCAGTTTCAATTTGTTGCAACGCGTATGGCTTCGCATGACTGAGCTCATTATCGCTAACAAAAACTGTGTCTGATTCATTTGGACGCTGCCACATAGCAGGATACACAGACAGTTTTTTGCGAACACCGCCTTTGTTCAGGAAAACCTCCTTGTCACCTTCAATGGTTAATCCGACGAGGCTTAGAATTCCCGTCAGTGGACGAATGAGTTTCAATTGATCTTTATTTGAAAGAGGAGGCGCAATTCTGCCGCATATTGCCCAATCCAGCAGCTGTATAGCTGCATATCTGTCAAGATATCCGTGGATATGCTGATTTCTATAATGTTTCAGGCATTTTTCGCAAGCATCGTCACAGTTACAACTTTCTAGGAGTTCCCGCGTTCTTTCAAATAACTTTTCAATGTTTTCTGCCACGCTGACAGCATATCCTGCGCCACTGGAGAGGCTGTCATAAAGATAAATATCAACGTAATTTCCCCTCGCATTCTGCCTGATACGATAGCCTGTTACCAACTCAGTAAATTCTATGTCTAGTTCTTGGCAAGCAGCCAAGCGCAAAGCTTCAGCGATAGATTGTCCTGCGCGACCCAACCATGAACTCTTGCGTTGGTCTATGTCCAATTTGTTCCCATCTAACTCGATTTGCAAAACAAGCATATCTGTAACAAAATCGTAGCCCAAATTGACATTTACAGCATCAGAGTGCCTGCACCCTTTGTCATATTTACCCCGATAAGGCCTTCCTATTTTGTTGGTTCTGTAGGCTTGACCATCGTCGCCTGGCACAGCAGCTCCGCATTCAGGGCAAACCATAAAACCCTTGTCTCCAGCTCCTTTGTTTAGCATAATGATTCGCTGATTCGCTCGAACTGCCATACTTATGTTTTTACAGCCAGCTATTATAGTCATGTCGTCTGCCTCTGGCAGAGTCGAATAAAGTGGCTGCTGTACAGGAGAATACTGTTCTTCCAGCTGCTGTGGCCGGGTCTTTTCCCCGTTAACCGGCGCAAAGCCCCAGGGCCGAAGCATCCGCCTCATGCTCACGAGCTGATCATTACCGCAAAATGGGCACGAGCTGTACCCATCTTCTAAAAGTCCAAACCAATTACATAGGGGACAAGTGAGAACTTGTTTATTATAGTTAGGGTCGTTCATAAAACGTTCTGCAGGCCTCCATCTATCCCGGCGAACGCTTGCAGGCAAAAGCAAACCGCCTATTTGGTAAGTATCTTTGTCGACAACAATAGCTCTGCCCGGCGCATATTCTCCTATTGCAACATCTAACCCTCGCTCAACCTGATACTTCATTTCTCCGTTGGGCTCAGCTATGTATGTACTGACAACATTTTTAGGGAAGGAATATGTAGGAATTATGCCTTCCTCATATAATGCATCTAAAAGCGACTTACTGCCGCTTTCTTGTTCAAACAGCTCCGGGTGTGCATCACGCTTGACTTTCAGAGCATACAACGAATTCAAAAGGCTTGTTTTGCTATTGTCTACTGTGTCAGCAGCCTTTGGAGGAATAAGCGGTGACCCAGCGCAAATACTGTATTGGGCATAAGTTTGGAATCTTTCAAGGTGCGTATCCACAAACTCAGCCGCACTCATTGTATCGACGCTGCTGCTGCACTCGTCAAGGTAAGACCTTATCATCACAAGGTTCAAGTGGCGCTGAATAATTTTCTCACTTTCTATATCTATCCATGGACTGCGAGGCTCCCCTCGAAACATTGGCACTGGATTTGCGAAATGATGTGAGTCGTGAGGGCCATCTTCACAGAAAGTGACAATAGTAGATAGGCTTGACCCGCGTCTGCCTGCACGTCCGGCGCGTTGCTGGTAGTTTTCACGCATCGGAGGAATGTTTCGCAGTCCCACTGCAACAAGCGAACCAATGTCAATGCCGACCTCCATAGTAGTAGTGCTGCTCAAAATATCCACAGGGGTCTCATCGTCACGCAGGAAGTCTTGGAATCGAAGCTCATATTCTTCTGTCTTAGACCACAAGTTATCGCGCTGGTCTTTGTGTGAAAGCTGCGCCGTATGTTCCTCTGTGTCAATATCCCTTATTGTACCGCCCTGCAGCGCGTCTAGGACCGGTTGTCTCCAAAAGCTAAGGGCATCGTAATCAACAGCAGTCATTTCGTGCACCGCAGCAGAACCACAGCTCGGGCATTTACAGCGTAAGGTATATGGTGTGATTTCAGAACATTTTTCGCATTTATACCAGGTGTGAGACAAATCAAAGCGCGGGCGTACAGTTGAAAGGTCAACAAAATACCTATTTATATTCTGCTCCTGGCTTTTGTCCAAAAACTCTTTTCTTAGCACTCTGGACCATGCCATACACTCCTTATTATCATCCTTCCAGCCCATAATGCCTTTGATGCTGGTACTGAATTTGAAGCTGTCATCTATACCGGGTTCCTCTCTTAACCTCCTGACATCCGCTCTGACAGAATTCAATATAGTGTGTCCAAGTGCCATGTTATCATCGCAAATCTGCAACATCCACGCATTGAAAATCTCAAGGAACTCTGCACTGGTTGCCTCGATTCCATATGTATCTTCCAGTTCATCCAATGCCTCACATAGCGCATCCTCCTCTGGTTCAATCCAGCTGAGTGCGGAATCAAATAGAGTGTTATAACCGCCGCAGTAGTATTTAAGCAAAGCTTTTTTTACTCCATCAGGCGCATTATCAATTGTTTTAACGATACGTCTCCTTCGCTTCCGTGATTGTGCAACGCTTTTGCCGTCTTCAAGAAGCTTAAGTTGATCTTCGCCGTGATATAAATGTACATTTTTTTCAAATGCCGTGCATGCAAAGTAACCGTAGATATAATTAAGTGTACATTTATCTTCTTCCATCATACTTAGTGCAATGCCAGCCAACTGCCGCTCAGCGCCTGTGTCAGATAAATCTGCCATATCCCGGGCAAGTTTCGCCGCTCGTTGCCTGCTGTCAGAAAACAGCAGCACCTTGCGCCCTTCGTTTGGCATTAAATCAGGATTCTCAGCCTTTTCTGGAACAGGAGGCTCGGCCATGAATTGCGCTTTTATGAGGTTGAAAAAAGGTTGATTTCCTCGTGTGCTAAATGATGTGAGCTGTGCCTTGGAAAGCTGTCTTTCACAATGTGGGCATCTATAAAATGTAAGTATATTCGGACGGCCTTTATCCTCGAAGTTGCTGTAGTACAGTTTTCGTATGCCAGGTTTGCCATCCAAAGAATCATCAGAAAAGTCAACGAATCCGCTTTTAATATCGAGATAACATGGCAAAACAGGATGAGAAGAATTTGGGCGAGGAGTTACTCCAGGTTCAGGAATAAACAAATGTATCTCCTTTGTAACAGCGCCAAACTCAGTTTCTCCTGGGTAATGCCAGAGGTAAGTCCTATTTCTATTATCAATGTCTCTTTCGTTAACATAGCCCTTAAAAAACAGGCTTCCGCACCGTCTGTCATTATATAGTTCATATACCACGCTTTGGCAATGAGGGCAAGTAAACCTGCCATCGTCTAAATAAATCTCTCCAAGGGTAATTTTCCCATCGGTATGAGACATGTGACAAGCCGGATTTGTGCATGCGTATACGCCACGAATTCCTTTGAACAGCATGTGCATTCGCGCAGGAAATAGAACACTTCCGTTACCGGATTCGCTCTTTTTTCGCGCAAGTGGCGCTATCGCAAGCAAGACGCTCACCGCATGAAGGGCTTCGGCTGCTGAAAGCTCAGGGAATATCATATCTGCGAGTTCCTGCAGCGAAACTGCGGTACCACGGCATGCTTGAAACAACTCAGCAAATTCCAAATATTCTGCAAGGTGCTCATACATCCAGGCGCAAGCATCAGCAATGTCTTTAAACGGAACGGGTGTGTTATCAACACAAGCCCAAAATTTGTTTAGTGCGGATAAACTTTGTTCGTTTCCGCTTTCAAACTCGTCTGGTGTTGAGTTCAAAAAACTCTCTGGCGGTATTCTCTTTGCGCCGGATATCTCCATTTTTTCTTTACAGCCTTTGAGATACACGAACTGTTTTCTTGAATCGCAAGCTGTAAGCTCATTCGCAAAACGCTGAATCTTCTCATCGTCTTCAGGCCCTCTGTCCGGCATACTCGCTGTAGTCAGGATAAACTGAACCCTGTCTCTGCCAATGCCCAACCGGTTAAATAGGCGGCGCAGCAGATATGATACCTCGCCTCCGGCTGAACCTCTGTACATATGAGCTTCATCAATTATAAACAGCAGCTTATTCTGAGGATTATTCTCAAGCCAGATTCGCGTTTCGTCCCATATATTGCGCTCTATAGGACGTAGCAGCATATATTCGAGCATTGAATAGTTGGTGATGAGAATGTCCGGGCAGACGTTCTGCATTTCAAAACGAGTAACAAGTTCAGCGTCTTCCGGATTAGGAGTGTGATCTCCCCGGCCGAGCTTATCTAAAAACTCTTCAAAATTCTCTTTTGCTGGAAGTCTGCCTTGTTCAATGAGCTTGCTAAGGTATTTTTTTGCTGCATCATCTTCAGCCTGCATATATTTCGCATAAGTCTTTTTTAGCTGGCGGTCTTTGGAGGTTGTGCTTTCAGGGCCAGGATACGGTGTCCTGCCAGTATACATTCCAAATTGGGGGCGGCGAGACTTTTCACCACAAGTTTTTCGAAATATTCTTACAAAGCTATGCTCATTGTCACCTATCAGTCTGCGCAAGCGGCTTAGCTGGTCAGAAACAAGCGCATTCATCGGGTACATTATCATTACCCTAACGCCCCTCAAAGACCAATCGTCCGGCCTGTTTCTGGCCGCTTCCGCTAATTTTGCCATGAGGGGCCACATAAAACATTCGGTTTTTCCTGAACCAGTACCGGTAGCTACAAAAACATCCCCGCCTTCAGATGCGGCTTCAAGGGCTTCGATCTGATGGCTATATGGAGATGTAAATACTCCAAGGTCGGCTGAAGAAAGCTCGTCAAAATACTCTTTCATCCAGCTGGGAAGAGAAGATTTTGCTATCCCATTTGGCGTTGTATTATAGGCAGGTGATGATTCAATAAACGGTTTTCGGTAAAGAATTCCCTCTTCGTCCAGCTTGTCATTGAGCGCGGAGAGCAGTAGCGGAGATTTCCCAAAATATTGTGACTTTATGTAGTCTTCCATAGCCGAGCGCAGTTGATAGTGAACCGCATTTGCCCCGTGACTCAATTTAATTCCTCCTTTACCACATAGCCAAGGCCCTCGAACACAGGTTTGAAAGCCTTGTAAACCGGCAGGGACATTCGCCTTCTAAAAGGAGACGACTGTTTATTTTCCCGTATGATGTAATCCATAGGCCAACTAAAGAGATTGAAAATATGTAATTCTAAAGCCGGAAGTAAGTACCCCAACCTTATTTCTGCCTGCTCGCCGCTTATTTGTACACTAATCTCTGGAAAAACATCCCTCAGTGAAAAAACTCCTAATGCGATGCGTCTCCATTCTCCCTGTGCGCCTGAACTCTGGTCTGTTCCTGGGGAAACATCTTGCAACATCCATTGCGGTATGTCTATGCTCATAAACCTTCCTGTATCAAATCTATAAATAGAGTATGTTTTTTGGCCACTATCGCGTTTTATAATGGATAATTCCCCGCTTTTATCTGGTTCTGTCTGCCAATATTTACTGTTGAACGGAGGCGTTGTCCTCAAGAACACTTCTTCACCTGTCCATTCAATGCTCTGCCATTCACTTTGTTTCACGAAATCCATAACAATTTCAGCCGGTGACAAGTTGGGTAAAGAAAACAACTGCTGTATTGAACCGTTTACACGGTCAATGCTGTCAGGTAAATAGAAGCCCAGTCCACTCATCAACCGCCTGTTTCCCGGTTCAAATCCCCGATAAAGAGTAACTCCGCCCAAAGTGCAACTCGACACCTGTACTGCACGCAATTCGTGTGGAGAACGTAAAATGCTGCCTGTTGACAAATATATGTTGTATATTTCATTGCAGATGGGAACCACATAGTCTTTCATTTGCGATGATATATCTATTGACAACGAACACAAAGCTGCTATTACATGCTTTGCACGTAACTTGAAGTGCTGAACAGAAATGTGATCCTCAGATTCGTCATGATCCCAAAGAGACGCCATGGCTGTCATCCCGGCCAAGCTATAGGCGGCGTCGCACATTGGAAGATATTTCAGCCCCCCATACTTCGGTATGCCTAGTTCACGTTCAACAAGAGAAATAAAATCACTAATTTTCATGCTGTATACCAGTAAGACGCGCAATGGCTGCTTTTACTCTCGCAGACACACTGTTATCTTCCATTCTATCTTCAAGTACACTCAACTTGCTCGTAATAACAGCAACGGGGAAGTGGCCAAACATAAATTCCATATCATAATTATTAGATTCGGCAAGTGCCTTGGCTAACTGTAGATTATGAGAAAGTTGATATTCGGTCAGTTCGCTTATCTGATAAGCTTCCAAATGCTGCAGTTTTGCTCGATATTTAGCGTCTGCGTTCAAATCCAGCTGTTCCGGGATGCCGCTTACGCTGACAGGTACTCCAGAAGCGGGCGGTTTGGCAATGAAGAGTTCCGTAAGAACCGGTAATACATAGTTGAGAATTCCGCGAGGTTCAATGCAGAGATCTTCCGCAAAAGAGTGCAGCCAGATCATCATGGTACTGCCAAAACGATTCCTGATGGTAGGCAGGCGATTTTGAAAGGACGCTGAAAACGCCCCCTCTACGGCCAAAACAGGGCAGCTTGCTGCACTCTCAATTGCTTTTTCGCTAAAGCTTTCTGAACATGACAATACTGGAGCCGTTGTGCCCAGCAGTGTGAGACAAAGGGTATCAGCTATTTCCTTGGCATTTGGCCCCGCAAGCATAATATCACTTTTTGTCGCATATGCTGACAGAAGATATGCAGCCAATGCTAAGTGGTATTCGCTGTCAACTCCAGCGTTCTCGAGGTTTTCACATAAAATGTCCAGCAGCTGACCTTTGTCTTCGAATGGTTCTGTCTCAAGGTTTGTTGGAACGTTGCCGCTGATAAATGTCCCATCATAAAGAGATGTGGGACTCGTGCCAATTGGAAGCATCATTGCCACGTCGGACCAGAAACCAGAAACATCCTTCTTTGCTTTATCGAGTTTGTCTCTTGTCTTGGTGAGTGCCTCATTGCCCAAGGCAGTGAGCTTTTTCAGCTCTGCTTGTTTTGCATCGCATTCTCTCTGGATCGTGTTCAAGGCTGAGTTTATTTCAGCGAGCTTGGCTTCCTGGGACTGTTTTTGTTTCTCAAGGTTCACCAGTTCTTCCTTAGATGCATCTTTTTTGCTCTCCAACTCTGTAATGATCGGTGCATTTTCTTTCTCCCACGCAGCCTTGAGCAACTCCATACAGCGACTTCGTATATCCGGGTCTTTCACAAGGTTTTTTAGCAGTTCGATTTCAATATCATCTGAATCTATTTGTGCTATTTTCTCATTTGCGAATCTGTCAACGTACTTTTTTGCCTCGTCTAAGCTGCAATTCAGCCGGGATGCCACGTCCTCATAAAATGAGGGTTCACACACTGAAAGCAAAAGCTCTCGGCATTTTTGCCACTCTGCTGTTGTACCGCCAAACTTTGCTACAAATGGTTTGCGTTGTGCTCTTACAAGGAGCCTATCCTTAATTATCTGATTGGTGCAATCTCGGACTAAGTATACAGATTTCGGCTTATAGTCAGGTGATTTTAAGAAATATAATGACTTTTGCACCTCAATTAAATCATCTGAAGCAAACTCATACAATGCCAGCGAAGTGATGGTTGTTTCTTCTCTCAGGCTTACAGTTGAATTATCTTTCCATTCTTGCTGCTCTACTGGCAGCATGAGGCCCTCAAATAAATTTGCTCTTATTTTTCGCGCAAATACTGTGTCACAGTGAAGGCAACGAATGATGATACCTGATGCCAAGTTGTCATATATATCGTCAAGGCTTGCTGTTCCTGTGAGTTCAACGACCCTCAGCGGTTTCAGGCTTTCTACGAAGTCTGATTCAATCACGTCCTTGTTAGGGTCTATATTGCTGGTTCTTGCATACCATTTCCAAACTCCCGCAGAATTTAACTGTCTGGGTCCATTTGAAAGTAACAGCCTGCTATGGTTTTCGTATTTTTTTGGCAGATTGTTATCTATTTTTGGGTATTTCCATGCTCCATCTATTAAATCTGCCACTCGGACATAAAAGGGTTTCCCTGTTTTTTGATCAAGCTCAGCCGAAACAAAACATAGTGATGTTATTTCATCAGTTTCTCTATACATTTTGTCCCCCTATTTTCTCTGCATATTTTACCGTCGCTTTATATGCGCCGGCAGTCATTTCCCCACTCTTGACAGTTTTCATTAGCCAGGCCTGTGTTTTTGGATAGACTCTGAATTTCAATACAGCTGCCCCTAATGAATGCGGCACGCTTATTGTAGAACCTCCTGCATTTTGCAGCCTCTCCAACATTTCATTATCATCTTGCGAATAGCCAGCTGTAACTTCCTTTCGCTTAAAACTAATTACCCTTATTAGGTCACATCCCTGATAGAGCTCAAGAGTCGTACCAAATATAATACCGCTTATCTCGCAGCGTGTGCCTCCGCTGAGCTTTACCACATTCTTCATTTTGCCATTTTTCCTAACAACAACTTTTCCGTCGAACGGAGGATCGATAAGCAAAATTCCTGACTTTGGCAGTGATAAACATAATTCCTCACTAATCTCAACTTCTTTAATGTCACACACTGTTAAACGTGGTAATTCCTCACGTTTGTACTCGCTTTTGGGGTACAAGTATGTAAATCCTCTCGAGCCGTACATACCAATTGAAACCAATTGCTCAAGCCCACTTGCAGCAATTCCTACTAGCTGTGAGTTTTCCACGTTTCCGGTACTACGGTCAACGCCATCAGCACGACAAGGGAACAGTTTTACCTCATCGTTACCATCTGACATATAGAAATATACTCTGGTGGTCTTGTTTGTGGACTTGCTATAGTATACAAAGTTTGGATCCACAACACATACCGGCCATATTGGATAAAGCTCGCTTGGCCTTGAGGATAAGAAAACAGAATAACGCATAAAAAAGTCGGCGCTGTCTTTCGAGAAATTTTCAATTGAAACTTCGTAAATGTGCCAGTATGTATAACTATTACTCACATGCTCCGCAATTTCTGTGAATGTAATATCAGAGTGAGTCGAAGGCTTATATCTGCACAACAGATAGTATTTTTGCCCAAAATATGCTTTGCTCCCAGCAACAAGCTTTTTGCCGCTCGATTTTTCAAATAAAGCACCTTTAGATTCTATACCTTCCACATAGTTAGGCCAAAAGTTTTTAAGCTTGTCCGAAGTATCAACATATTCTATCTTGTAGCTTGCACTAGGAATAGGACCTACATTTACAAAGCTGATCTTCCTTGCTAAAATATGGTCGCTGAAATTATAATCATAGCTGCCAGTTGCAGTTTCAATATGTATTTTTTCACATTTAATTTCTTCTGGCAGCGGCGTAAACCCCAACTGAAGTGAATATGTTCGTCTATCAGTATTTACGATAATGCGAAGAGGGAGCGGGTGCCGCGAGAGGATGTGCGGGAAATGATATAAATAGCTGGCTTTCTTTTCAATGCAATACTTATCTGGACCAGGTTGGTGACGAAAGTGCTGTTTGTTTTCGCCTTTCTTGGTGAGGGTGACATATTGTCCACACAACTCACACGCAAATTTCCTGCTGGCAGAACTTACGCCTTCAGGATGTATTGCTTCAGCTTCTTCTATGGAAATGTGCCTGTAACCTGATTCAGGATCCCATATGCTCACATGTTCTAGCGCCACATTCTCACCCTCTTTATGAGACATCTTATGTGCATTATATGACAATTTCCGATAATATACAATCGATTTATTTCAACTATGTACATTGATAAAATGTGGCGTTTATGCCTTGTATGTCGTCTCATTAGAAATATTTGCGGTCTGTGCAAAATATTTTTTACCCATGTCAAACATAGCGGCACCTCTCGCTTCTGCCACACACCGACGCAGAGTCATCTCTATGGGTGAGCCCGTCAATCTGCAGATAGCAAAATCTGAAACTTCCAACATCCAGCGAGCAGAGGCGAGGGCCTTTGCTCGCTGGCCTTTGGCTTCAGTACGCACGTTTATGATATCCTGACAAAGAGGGCAATAACGTGAGCGCAGCTCAGGCAGTGCACCATCTGCTACGTTGTAATGTGTAACTGCTGTGATGTGCGCTTTTCGGAGCCTGAGTTCCTGAACAAACGCTGTCCCAATGTACTCCGCCGCAACAAGAAAATGCTCTACCCCATAGACGCTCATAATAAAATCTACGGTCTCGCCAAACAAATTCACTCGGTCACTTGTCGCTGGCCCGAGTGCAAATATGGCACAGGGCTTGTTGCTTTGAACTCTGACACGCATTGCTTTTATGGCAGCACGATTGCCATCCGCCAACGCAAGCTGCGCCGCTGTATCAGGTGAAGTGATGTCGATCAGCTTTTTTCCTTGCGCCAATGCATATCTCCGCAGCTCACTATCAGCCTTGCTTATCCCTTCGTAGCAATATGAGACTACCACGTCGGATGCTTTTATGATCCGTCTCACAGTTGCCTTACCCTTCGCCCCCATTGGACTCAGCTGTAATATTGCGCGGTCAATAGCGCAGGCGGGAAAGGCTCCAGCAACGGCCTCAGGCGCTGCTATTGTAATGGCCTTTTTAGGGTATCTATGCTTGACTTCCAGCGCTGCAGCTAAACTCCAGCTGTAGAGATCCCCGTTGCCTCCTTGAACAAATTCAATGACATCATCCCTACGCGCCGCGCCGAATGCCACCTTTTTGAGCCGCTCTCGTATGTCCAAATCGCAAATACTGCCGTGACCTACAAACGTGTATACTGCCATAGCTGTCATCCCCCACTGACAAAGTGTTTATTGGCAGTATAACACATTATTAGTGTGTTATCGAGCATAATATGCACACCGTCAAAGCACTTGTAGCACACCTGCAGAGTGTATATTGATTTCACAAGTGCTGTGGAGGTGTAGGCTTATGGACATGGACTTTGTGCGAAATAGGATAACGGAACTGCGGATGCTCCGCGGCAAGAGCGAATATCAGCTCAGCTATGACACTGGGCACAGCAAGAACTACATCCACAACATCGTTACCGGCTACTCTCAGCCTTCAGTGACGGAGCTGCTGTATCTCATCGACGTCTTGGGAGTTACGCCGCGTGACTTCTTCGATGAGGACACCGAGTACAAAAATCCTCTGCTGGCAAAGCAGATAATGGATGGCCTCAAAGATATGGACGAGGACGATCTGCGTGCTGTGCTGGCTGTTGTTGACCGGCTTGGGAAGAAGGACTGAAGATATAACAAGCGGGTGGTTGGTGCCACCCGCTTCGCTTTTGTATTCAAATCGTCTTTTCTGTAAAAAGTCGCGGTTCGCGACTTTTGTCTTCTTCACCGCTGAGCGCCTGGTCAACGCAATACTTAACGTCCAGCAGCGTTTTCATTTCGTCGCGCAGGGGCTTGTACTTTGCATATTCGGCCTCGCAGTCTTGCTCCA
>ULQT01002284.1_pt1 | contig 12644 bp, 10 predicted proteins | sample 1954791 | NCBI WGS metagenome assembly ULQT01 (sample SAMEA4835663, study PRJEB28245) | human gut metagenome | biome: gut microbiome; material: fecal sample | place: Denmark | collected 2008 | reverse complement strand
ATATCTCAGGTTAGTGGCGTTTTTTTGAAGAGTCAATGTTAATGCAGTTGTACAGATATACTCACGAAATTATTAATAACTTGTCGATACAAAAATTGTTTTAAGCAGTGGCGGTGATATATTTCACTGTGTGGTTTTAATAATCGGTTTATCGCCTTACACCTTTGTGAACAACCCGTAATAACCGTTTATACGGGATGCAAACTGAATTTTTTCACCGTTTTCGATAAAGCCGATTCTGCCGCCCATATCATTTTCAGGGTCACGCTCAATGCCTTTATCTTTCAGATAATCTGCCAGCTTTTCAACAGAATCCGCAGGCGGACACATTATAATTTTTCCGCCGTCTATCTCTGTCGCATTCTCCGAGCCGCTTATAATTCCGAAAAATGCAGGGAACGAAGAAAAACAGTTGAAGGTGTTGAATTTTGCCGCAGAAAAGACAGATGATAACAGCAAAACGGCTGATACTGCCACGGGTATTGCGATGATAATGATACGTTTTCCGATCTTGGTCATAAAGTGGACTCCTTTCAATTTGCAGGCATTGCTAAAGCATTGCATATGCTATTACCTTTATAATAGCATATTATGTTTTTTTGTCAAGCCCATCTTGTATTATTTTACTGTATTGTGCTAAATTAGCTGTAAATTGTACTATATTCTCCGCTTTACCGAAAGCGGCATAAAAATTATTCACAAAAGTTCATTTTTGTGTCGGTTTGATATTGACTTTAGGCTCGAATTGTGTCAAAATAATTATATTAGTGTAATTCGGCGTTTTTCTGCAAAGGAGCGGTAAAACGCTTTATTGTTGCTAAAAGGAAAGGCGAGAAAAGTAATTGAAATACGATGTAGTAATTGTAGGAGCGGGACCTGCAGGCATCTTCACCGCAATTGAAATGGTCAGAAACGGCTCAGACAAAAAAATACTGATAATCGAAAAGGGCGCTTCGGTAGAGAAAAGAAGCTGTCCTAAGGCAAAAACAAAGCACTGTATGAACTGTAAGCCCTACTGCCATATCACAACGGGCTTTTCGGGCGCAGGCGCATTCTCGGACGGCAAGCTGTCGCTGTCGTGCGAGGTCGGCGGAACGCTCCCCGAGCTTATCGGTGAGGAGCTTGCACAGGAAACCATCGACTACACAGACAAGATATATCTTGAATTCGGTGCGGATAAGCACGTTGAGGGCGTAAGCGACCCCGACAAGATAAGAGATATAAGAAAGAAAGCCATAAACGCAAACCTGAAGCTGGTTGACTGCCCTATCCGCCACTTAGGAACGGAAATGGCGCACGAGCTTTATTTCAAGATAGAAAAATATCTTATCGAAAGCGGAGTTGAGGTGCTGTTCGGCAAGAACTGCGAGGATATTATAATAGAAGACGGCGTATGTAAGGGCGTTATCATTTCAAATGCCCGTGACGGCGGCGAACAGGAAACCATATACGGCGACGAGATAGTAGTTGCAACAGGCCGTAAGGGCGCAGACTGGCTCGAAAAGACCTGCGAGGCGCATAATGTAGAGCATACACCGGGTACTGTTGACATCGGCGTAAGAGTGGAAGTCAGAAACGAGGTAATGGAGGAGATAAACGCCGTCCTTTACGAGTCAAAGCTCATCGGCTATCCTCTGCCGTTTAAGAACAAGGTGCGTACATTCTGCCAGAACCCCGGCGGATTTGTGAGCCAGGAAAACTACGACAACGATTTAGCCGTTGTAAACGGTCACTCATATAAAGAGCTTAAGAGCAACAACACAAACCTTGCTATACTTTGCTCGCACAATTTCAGCGTACCGTTCAACCAGCCTATCGAATATGCGAAGAAGGTCGGCGAGCTTACCAATATGCTCGGTAACGGTCACATTCTTGTACAGCGTTACGGCGATATTCTTGACGGAAAGCGTACATGGCCGAAGGAACTTAATTTCTCCAACGTAAGACCTACCCTGCCCGATGCGGTTGCAGGCGACATCACGGCGGCTATGCCTTACCGTACAATGACTAACATTATCAATTTCATAAAGGCTGTGGATATGGTCGTTCCCGGTTTTGCAAGCCGTGAAACGCTTTTATATTCACCCGAACTTAAATTCTACAGCAACCGTATAAAGATGGACGAGCATTTCAACACGAACGTAAAGGGACTGCATTGCTTAGGCGACTCAAGCGGCTGGACAAGAGGACTTATGATGGCGTCTGTAATGGGCGTGCTTATGGGACGTGAATTACTGAAATAAACGGAGGAAATGTAAAATGCAGTTACTGGAAGAACGCATAAACAAGGACGGTATAGTAAAAGAGGGAAACGTACTCAAGGTTGACAGCTTTCTCAATCATCAGATGGATATTGAGCTTTACAACGAGATCGGCAAGGAGTTCCGCAGACTGTTCCCCGACAAGAGCATAAACAAGATACTGACTATAGAAGCGTCGGGCATCGGCATTGCGTGCGTTACGGCGCAGTATTTCGGATGTCCTGTCGTATTTGCGAAGAAGGCGCAGAGCGTAAACATAGACGGCGAGGTATATTCCACATCTATCGAGAGCTTTACGCACAAGCGTACATATAACGTAATAGTCAGCAAGAAGTTCCTGTCGCCCGATGACAACGTGCTTATAATCGACGACTTCCTTGCAAACGGCTGTGCTTTACTCGGCCTTATCGACATAGTAAAGGGTGCGGGCGCAAGTATAGCAGGCGCAGGTATCGTTATAGAAAAGGGCTTCCAGAAGGGCGGAGACCTTGTCCGCTCGAAAGGCATCAGAGTAGAATCGCTCGCAATAGTTGACTCGATGAGCGTTGACGGCGGCTGTATTTTCAGACACTGAGCCTATTAAGGCAACACCGCACAATTAACGGCTGTCGCCTTTGCCGTACGCTAAGCTTGCATATTTTCCGCCATCTTGCACAAATTTCGCTTGACAGGCGCCAGCCTGCCTGCGTTCAATTTATACAATCTGACGAAAAATCTGACTAAGCAATCGCACGACAATAATTATGCGGTATTGACTTGTAAATAACCGTATTTAGCGGCAAAATGCCGTTAATATATCTTTTACTGTTTTAATAGGGAGGAAAAACATGAAAAAGAAACTTATCGCCATTTTACTGGCGGCAACCTGCGCACTTACAGCAGGACTCACAGGCTGCTCCGGCAATGCCGCAACAAGCGGTACGGATGAAAGCAAGACTTCCGACGCACAGAGCACAGGCGACAGCACAGCCAAGAGCAATGTTGTAGCAGGCTTTGTTTACATCGGCAAGATCAACGACGGCGGTTACACACAGGCTCACGATGCAGGCAGACTTGCAGTTGAGGCTATGGGCGTAAAGACCTTCTACGTTGAGGACGTACCCGAAACCGTTGCCGACACTAAGGAAGCTATCCAGACACTTATCGATGAAGGCTGCAACCTTATCTACACAAACTCATTCGGCTTTATGGAAGGTACAGACCAGATGGCAAAGGAGCATCCCGATGTAAAGTTTGCTCACTGCTCAGGCTATATGAGAGAAGACAATATGTCAACCTACTTCGGTAAGGTATATCAGGCTCGTTACCTTGCAGGTATCGTTGCAGGTATGAAGACAAAGAAGAACTACATCGGTTATGTTGCCGCTAAGGGTATCCCCGAGGTTATCCGTGGTATCAACGCATTCACACTCGGTGTACAGTCTGTAAACCCCGACGCTAAGGTAGAAGTAGTATTCACAGATACATGGTATGACCCCACTGTTGAAAAGCAGGCAGCACTTGAGCTTCTCAACAAGGGTGTTGACATAATCGCTCAGCACCAGGATACAACAGCTCCTCAGGTTGCCGCTGAAGAAAAGGGCGCATACTGCATCGGCTACAACTTCCCGACATCAGACGCTGCTCCCAAGGCTTACCTCACAGCCGCTTGCTTCGACTGGAAGACATTCTACACAGACGATGTAAAGAAGGCTATGGACGGTACATGGACAAGCCGTGCATACTGGGAAGGTCTTGCCGCTAACATGACATACCTTGACAAGCTGACAGACCTCTGCGCAGAAGGCACACAGGAAAAGGTCGATGCAGCTAAGAAGGCTATCATCGACGGCACACTCGAACCCTTCACAGGCCCTCTTTACGACCAGGAAGGCAACAAGAAGGTTGAAGACGGCGTTAAGATGACAGACGACGAGATCTGGAACATGAACTGGTTTGTAAAGGGCGTAACAGGTACTATCCCCGCATAATCTACAGGTTACAGAATCTTAAGACTATTAAAGACAATACGAGCAGTCCTCAGCGGCTGCCCGATTTGTCTTTTTAAAGCACCGGAATATCTGCGATGTTTTAAAAAGACAAATCGCTATTTTCAAGGAGGTTATATGGCAGACCCTTATATAAAACTTGAACACATAACCAAATCGTTTGACTCGGTATACGCAAACAAGGATATTTCCGTTGACGTATACAAGGGCGAGATACTTGCCCTGCTCGGCGAAAACGGTTCGGGCAAGAGTACCCTTGTAAATATGCTCAGCGGCATATATACGCCCGACAGCGGTACTATCTCGATTGACGGTAAGAAGATGCACTTCGGCTCACCCGGTGACGCTATAAAGGCAGGCATCGGTATGGTACATCAGCACTTCAAGCTGGTCGATGTAATGACCGCCGCAGAAAACGTAGTAATGGGTCACATAAAGCATTTTGTCACATCGAAAAAGCGTATGGCTCATCATGTGAACAAGCTGAACGAGAAATACGGCCTTAACGTTACCCCCGACAAGAAGATATACAATATGTCTGTCAGCGAAAAACAGGCTGTAGAGATAATGAAGGCGTTCTACCAAGGCGCAAACGTTCTTATCCTTGACGAGCCTACAGCGGTGCTTACCCCGCAGGAGATAACCGCATTGTTTGCTATTCTCAGAAAGATGAAGGAGCAGGGCTGTACGATAATCATTATCACTCATAAGATGGCGGAGGTTATGGATATTTCCGACCGTGTTACCGTTTTGCGTAAGGGCGAATGTATCGGTACGGTAAAGACGAGTGAAACCACTCCTCAACAGCTTACCGAGATGATGGTCGGCAAGGCGGTAACTCTTGAAATAGAGCGTCCGCAGTGCTGTGACTATAACGCAAAGCCGATGCTTTCCGTGAAAAATCTCACGAAGAAAAACACAGACGGCGTAAACGTGCTTGATAACGTGAACTTTGACGTATACGGCGGTGAGATACTCGGTGTCGCAGGTATAGCAGGAAGCGGTCAGAAGGAGCTTTGCGAGATAATCGCAGGTCTTGACAAAATGACTGACGGCGATATTGAGTTTGACGGCGACAGCATAAAGGGACTCGATCCCAGAGCGATAATCCGCAAGGGCATCAGTATGAGCTTTGTTCCGGAGGACAGACTCGGTATGGGTCTTGTGGCAGGAATGAGCATAACGAACAACGTTATCTTAAAGTCCTATAATCATAATCCCGGTCCGTTCATAGACAGCAAGTTTGCAAAGAAGCTCGCAGAGCAGATAGTACATGATTTTGATATTTACACCCCGTCGGTAAACTACACGGTAAAGAAGCTGTCCGGCGGCAATATACAGAAGGTGCTTCTCGGCAGAGAAATATGGCTCTCGCCCAAGGTGCTTATAACCGCTTATCCCGTAAGAGGTCTTGATATAGGTGCGTCATACAATATATATCATATGCTGAACGAGCAGAAGAAAAAAGGCGTTGCCGTGCTGTTCATAGGCGAGGATCTTGACGTGCTGAAAAGCATTTCCGACAGACTTATGGTAATACACGACGGTGAGATAATCGACATAGTAGACCCCACGACCGTCACTAAGGAAGACATAGGTCTTATGATGGTGGGCGACCATATCAACAAGGGAGAGGAGAAGGCCGTATGAGCATGATACAGATTTCAAAGCGGCAGAAAGGCACATCAAAGCTCGTTGACGTTCTTATAAGAATAGGCGCCATCGTGCTGTCGCTGATATTTATCGGCATTGTTCTTGCCATAATGGGTTATGATCCTTTCAAGGTTTTCGGCAAAATAATACAGACCCCGTTCAAGCGTTTCAAGGACGTTATGAACAAAACGATAATGCTTACCACTCTTTCGCTCGGTATAGCGATAGCGTTCAGAATGAAGTTCTGGAATATCGGCGCTGAGGGTCAGTTCTATATGGGCGCATTCGGTGCGGCATCAATGGCTTTTATGTGTCCCGATCTGCCGCCGATACTCCTTTTACCGCTTATGTGCGTTGCAGGCTTTGTCTGCGGCGGCATATGGGCGCTTATCCCTGCGGTTATCAAAGCTAAGTTCGGTGCGAGCGAAACGCTTGTAACGCTGATGATGAACTATATTGCGATAGCCTTTATAAGCTACCTTCAATACGGCCCGTGGAAAGACCCTGCGGCACTCGGTGCGGCAAAGGTGCCTAACTTCTCGGAAAATGCGGTACTGCCCGATGTATTCGGCATTCACGCAGGCTGGATAATAATGCTGGTACTCGTAATTATTATGACGATATTGCTCCGCTACACAAAGCTCGGCTATCAGATAGACGTTATCGGCGAAAGCGAAACCACAGCAAAATATGCCGGTATGAATACGGTTAAAATACTGGTGATTGCAGTTCTTATCTCCGGCGGTCTTTGCGGAATGGCAGGCTTTATGCAGTCGAGCGCCGTTGAGAAGTCGATAACCGATTCGATGTCGGCAGGTCTTGGCTTTACTGCGGTAATCACCGCCTGGCTTGCAAAGCTGAAGCCGCCCGTTATCGTGGTTGCGTCGTTTATGTTCTCGATACTTCTCCAGAGCGGAAGCTCGCTTCAGGTAATGAAAATACCCTCGTCCATTACGGAAATAATGCAGGGTGTCATCATATTCTTCGTTCTTGCGTGTGAGTTCTTTATAAACTATAAAATATCGCTTCGCAAGCATACCGCAGTAAAGGAGGCTGAATAATGGAGATTCTTCATCAGATAGGTCTGTTTTTACAGACCGCCATTCAGACAGGTACTCCGATACTGTTTGCCATTGTCGGCGGTATACTTTGTGAAAAGGTAGGTCATATGAACCTCGGTGTCGAGGGTATGATGCTTATGGGTGCGTCGCTCGGCTTCGCAGTTGCGTGTGCTACGGGAAATCCTCTGCTCGCTATGCTGGCGGCAGGTGCGGCAGGTGCGGCAGGTGCGCTTATATATGCCTTTATAACCGTCACGCTCAGAGGAAACCAGGTCGTTACCGGTCTTGTGCTGACTATATTCGGCACGGGCGTTTCCGGTCTTATAGGCGGCTGGGTATCAAGCGAACAGATACCCCAGTCGGTAAGCTCGGCATTCCGCCCTGTAGAAATACCGCTTTTAAGCAAGATACCCGTTCTCGGCGAGGCTGTTTTCTCGCAGGATATATATGTATGGCTCGGACTTGTCATAGCCGTGCTTGCGTATTTCTACCTCAACAAGACAAAGCTCGGACTTTATGTAAGGGCGATTGGCGAAAATCCCGGTGCGGCCGACGCTTCGGGCATAAATGTTACGCTCCATAAGTATATAAATATTCTGCTCGGAGGTTTCCTTTGCGGACTCGGCGGCGCTTATCTGTCAACCGCATTCCTGACAACCTGGCAGGATAACGTTACGGCAGGCGCAGGCTGGATAGCCGTTGCTCTCATCATATTCAGCACATGGAATCCCCTCAAGGCGATATTTGCCGCCTACCTTTTCGGTATGCTGAGAGGTTTAAACTACAAGATGCAGGGCTGGGAGATACAGATACCCTCGCAGTTTTTAACAATGCTCCCTTACATCGCCACCATTATAGTGCTGATTTTCATAGCAATGAGAAAGAAGAAAGAGAATCAGCCGCCTAAGGCGCTCGGTGAAGCGTACTTCAGGGAAGAAAGATGATATCAAGGACGGGTTTTCCCCGTCCTTGTTTTGCGGTTGAACTTTCAACCGCATTTTTTTATTCTCCGACAGACAAAACACATCTGTCAGTTGTATTACATTCAAAGAGAAAAAACTCAGGGGGAACGATTTATGACGTCAGATTATTCTTCCGAGAGCATAAGAGAGCTTTATGAACGCAATTTCGACACTCTCTACAGGGTGTGCTATATGTATATGAAAAATATACAGGATACAGAAGACGCTGTACATAACGCTTTTCTGAAAGCAATCGAAACAAGAAAACAGTTTGAAAGCGAAAATCACGAAAAAGCATGGCTCATCCGTGTTGCTTCAAATATCTGTAAGAATATGCTCAAGGCGGCGTGCAGAAAAAACGAGCCGCTCAACGACAATATTCCCGACAGCAATATAAGCAATGAAGCAAAAGAGCTTCTCAGCGAGCTTTCCAAACTGCCCGACAAGCTGAAAATACCTGTGTATCTGTTCTATTATGACGGATACTCAAGCGAAGAAATAGGACAGATGTTGCATATTAGCTCTTCTGCGGTCCGCACAAGATTGCAGAAAGCGAGGGAGCGGCTGAGAAATGTCCTCAGTGATGAAAGGAGCGTTGAATAAAATGACAATTAAACAGGCATTCGATGAAGTAAACGCTACAGACGAGCAGAAGAAAAACGGCCTTGACAGGCTGTTGCAAAGCGACAAGAAACGCAGCTTCATACCGCAGATAAAACGTTATGCCGCAGCGGCCGCCGCAGTAGTTGTCGCAGCAGGCACGGCAGGTGTCGGTATACATTTTGCGGTAACAAATAATCAGGGCGGACCTATAAACGTATCAATAGGCGACAACAGTGCCGCCGACAGTGTTATTACACCCTCGGAAAACACAAAGTTACATTCCGAAAAGAGCGGAATGACTTTTGTTGATGATAAGACATTCTGGGCACAGCTCGGAAAAATAACTTATCGCAGGATAGATAATACACCGACCATAGATACTACAGAAATCAATGCGGCTGATGATTTTGACAGTCTTTTCTGCACGGATAAGCAGGTTCAGAGTGAAATGCTTGACCTGTTCGATAATGCAATTGACATCACAAACAAATATATCGTTCTTCCCGACAGCAATGCGGCGGTAGGCATATCCTCGGATATGAGTGTACAGGAAATTGAAAGCTTCAAAAACAACAGTGCCAACTGCTTTGTCGGCACGGGTTATTATGAAAATGAACGTTTTTATTATGCCGACAAAGCGTATTTCGGTTTTGACACCTCAGAGGAATTTATAAACACCGTATCACAGGTATATACGGGAAATTACTCAGATAATTTCACGGAAGATTTTTATGATTACTGCCCCGATTACATTCAGCCGGCGGATAAAAATAACATAAAATCGAATTTCGGTATAAATATCGGCAAAGAGCTTCCGATAACAGAACCCTACTCAGCGCATACACAGTATTGTGCGGCTGTTTATACCGATGAAAGCCATAATTCTTTGATACTGTTATCGCTTACCGCAAAAGAGGGCAATAACGACAGCAAAACGTTTGAGCTTAAATATATACCTATGAAATATGTTGACGGAAAACTTCGTATAGTTGTTGAGATATATAACACGATTTTTATGGACGTAAACGCATACTCCGATAATTTTATGTATAATTGCGGAATGGCAAGCGAAATAGAATCAGATGCGAAAACCGTTGATATAACCTCTGTGGCGGGTGACAGCGACAACTTATCTCAGCCCGAAGAAACCAAAGCAGGAACAACAGTTTCCGCAACTTCCACCGCACCTCAGACTACCGCAACAACAACCACCGCAACCACGACAACCACCGCAACCACAACAACCATCGCAACCACGACAACCACCGCAGCATCAAAAGCACCGACAACATCGGCAACTGTAAAGCCCGCCCCCGCACCGTCGGACACGGCAAAAAATGTTACTCTCAGAATGAAAGGCAGTGCCGCCTATCTCGATAAGGGTATGCTGCTTTATTATAAGGTCGACAAGGCATTCCTTACAAACAACGAAGTTATAAAAATAGAAGAATTCAAAATTTCGGAAGTGCCGTATATCAATACAAACGGCAGTGATTACACCTTCAAGAGCCTTGATTACGGCACATACGTTATAGGCGGTCCTATGATGAAGCCTACCGGTGACAACGGCTTTACGGTATTCACCGTAACCGAAAAGAGCAGTAACAGCGTTATAAATGTAGACCTGACTAACGGCACACTCTCTGCCGGAAAATTTGAGGTCGTAGGCGAAACAAGCGATTTCACCCTGTCTGACCTTGCGGATATGTATTATGAAAGCATGGAAGTCAACGGTAAGAAATATGAGCTTTGCGACACGGATATCACAGACGGATGGTTTACAGGAGCTGTGATAAAGGATTACGGCAAGGGCGAGGACGGTTGCGTCAGAAAAATCTATGCAAACGGAAACGGCAACACCCTGCATTTCAGAATAAATAACAAGGATTATTACAACATATCCGATGTTATTTACCGTGAAGTGTCATTCAGCAATGGCGATAAAACCATAAAATGCACAAAACCGTATGTCGGCTGCGATGAATTTAAAAAGGTGACCGGCGAATATGCCGAGGATTCCGTAATAACGGTCACTCAGCCTGTGACAAGGGATAATTACGACAAATTCGGTTATATTTCAATAGACCCACATAAAGAAAGTTGCTTTATTACCGACAATAACAACAAGCCGCTGAAAAATAAGACCTTATCCCTTACATATCTTGATGAGCTTGATATTGCCGATATAAAGAGCGGAAAGGCGGCATCAAAAACAAACAAATACGACAGAATGTTTGATATTATCAGTACGACCGGAAACGGAGCAGTATATACGTCTATGATACAGAAGGAAACCGGCACGACAAATATATATTACGGTTATGTCGGAGCATACGTCTGGAATGATGACACAGATGTAGATCCCAATGACGATAACAATACAATTCTGCTGTATCAAGTATCATCGGACGGCTTTAAGTATATCGGCACTTGCAAATACGGATTGATTAAATAAGATTGCCCCGATAAGTGTCATTATCCCCGCAATAAGCTAAAAGCCGTTCGCAGAGCTGAAAAACGGCTCTGTGAACGGCTTTATTCATACCTGCTACGATAATCGTTTTCATAAGCATTCCGGTATTTTGCGGTGTGCGGTCAATCGGCGTTCTGACCGCCGTAATCCCTCCCGCCGTGTTTTTTGCATCTCGCCAAATAAAAAATTACGTCAAACTACTTGACAACCGCATTTGAATATGATATAATAATCACGCTGTTCTAAAGACAGCAGGTCGGTTTACCGCTAACGAGCATATGCTCACCTGCCGAGGAATGGGAAGAATACTGAATTTTCTGCCCTTTTCTGTCTTACAGAGGAGGGCATTTTTATTAAATGTTTTTCCTTTTTACGAACAGTAAATCACGAAAGGAGAAAACAATATGCCTAGTGAGAAAGTTTTACAGGTAAAGCAGAATTACGTTGCTGAACTCGCTGAAAAGCTCAAGAAGTCCGCTTGCGGTGTGCTCGTTGATTACAGCGGTATCACAGTTGCCGATGACACAGTTCTGAGAAAGGAACTTCGTGAGGCAGGTATCGACTACTTCGTAGTTAAGAACACTCTTTTAAAGCGTGCAGCTGAGATGGCAGGCGTTGAGGGTATTGAGGATGTTCTCGAAGGAACAACAGCTCTCGCACTCGCAGAGGAAGACATCGTAACTGCTCCTAAGATCCTGTACAAGCAGGAAGAAGCAAGCAACGGATCATTCTCAATCAAGAAGGGATTCGTTGACGGTAAGGGCATCAGCAAGGACGAAGTTGTTGCATACGCAAAGCTTCCTACAAAGGAAACACTGCTTGCACAGCTGGTATTTATGCTTCAGTCCCCTATCCAGAAGCTCGCTATCGCAGTAAGCGAAATCGAGAAGAAGCAGTCCGAATCAGCAGAATAATTTTTGCACGGACGAAATCGGCGGCATAAACCTGCCGTAACACAAACAATGAAAACATATTAACGGAGGATAATTAAAATGGCTTCAGAGAAAATTTTAGCTATGATTGAAGAAGTAAAGGGCTTATCAGTATTAGAGCTCAACGAGCTCGTTAAGGCTCTCGAAGAAGAATTCGGTGTATCTGCAGCAGCAGTTTCAGTAGCAGGCCCCGCAGCAGGCGGCGCAGCAGCATCTGAAGAAAAGACAGAATTTGACGTAGTTCTCGCATCATTCGGTGATGCTAAGATGGCTGTTATCAAGGCAGTTAAGGACGTTTGCGGTCTTGGTCTTAAGGAAGCTAAGGAGCTCGTTGAAGCTGCTCCTAAGGCTATCAAGGAAGGCGCTTCTAAGGCTGAAGCTGAGGAAATCAAGGCTAAGCTCGAAGAAGCTGGCGCTAAGATCGAACTCAAGTAAGTTCTGCGCTGAATACGCTTTTTCAAAGGACGGGTTCTGCCCGTCCTTTTCTATATGCAAAAATATAAAAAAATACCCTTGCAAACTCCAAAACGTTTCGCAAGGGTATTTTACTTTGTAGAAAAAACCTATTGTTGAAGCTGTACTGTGAAATATTTCACTAACACTGCCAAAAACACTTTCCTTACCGATAAGATATTAATATTTTCGTGACCTTATCAATGCAACTGCACTGACATTGACTCTTCAAAAAAACGCCACTAACCTGAGATATAT